>JAEAMF010000847.1_pt1 | contig 29604 bp, 22 predicted proteins | sample 8958721 | NCBI WGS metagenome assembly JAEAMF01 (sample SAMN16933255, study PRJNA681124) | bioreactor sludge metagenome | isolation source: anaerobic bioreactor treating anionic surfactant - SDBS | place: India: Bengaluru | collected 2019-02-28 | reverse complement strand
AACCGTCGACCTATACCTTGGCAAGGTATCGCTCTACCAACTGAGCTATTCCCGCGTTTCCGCCGAAGCCTTGCATTCTATAACGAAGCAACGCTGCGATGGGATGAATTGTAGCGTAATTTTTTGGCCGCATTTTTCAAATGCGGCCAAAAAACTCAATGCTTCACCGCGCCCGAAGGATCGGCCGCCTTTTCGGCCTTGTCGGCCGCCGCTGCGGCCGCCGCTGCGGCTGCTGCCACTTCTTCGTCCGTCAGGGGCTCGGGCATGCGCTCGAGCGCCACCTTCAGCACCTGGTCGATCCACTTGACAGGGATGATTTCCAGACCGCTCTTGACGTTGTCCGGGATCTCCTGCAGGTCCTTGACGTTCTCTTCCGGAATCAGCGCTGTCTTGATGCCGCCACGCAGGGCCGCCAGCAGCTTTTCCTTCAGACCGCCAATCGCCGTGACTTCACCCCGCAGGGTGATTTCACCGGTCATGGCCACGTCGCTGCGCACAGGAATGCCGGTCAGCGCCGAGACAAAGGCCGTGGTCATGGCTGCACCCGCGCTGGGGCCGTCCTTGGGCGTGGCGCCGTCGGGCACGTGCACGTGGATGTCGCGCTTTTCAAACAGCTCGTCCTTGATGCCCAGCAGTCTGGCGCGGCTGCGCACCACGGTGCGAGCGGCTTCAACCGATTCCTTCATCACGTCGCCCAGCGAGCCGGTGCGCAGGATATTGCCCTTGCCCGGCATCACCACGGCCTCGATGGTCAGCAGATCGCCGCCCACTTCGGTCCATGCCAGACCCACGACCTGGCCCACCTGGTTCTGCTGCTCGGCACGGCCATAGGTGTACTTGCGCACGCCCAGGTAGTCCGGCAGGTTGTCGGCAGTCACCACCACCATGGGCTCGAGCTTTTTGAGCTGGATGCCCTTGACCACCTTGCGGCAGATCTTGGACAGCTCGCGCTCCAGCGAACGCACGCCGGCTTCACGGGTGTAGTAGCGCACGATGTCGCGCACCGCGGACTCTTCCACCTTCAGCTCGCCTTCGCGCACGCCGTTGTTGGTCAGCTGCTTGGGCAGCAGGTAGCGGATGGCGATATTGGTCTTCTCGTCCTCGGTGTAGCCCGACAGGCGGATCACTTCCATGCGGTCCAGCAGGGCCGACGGAATGTTCATCGAGTTGGAGGTGGCCACGAACATCACGTCCGACAGGTCGAAGTCGACCTCGACGTAGTGGTCGCCGAAGGTGTGGTTCTGCTCGGGGTCCAGCACCTCCAGCAGCGCGCTGGAAGGGTCACCGCGGAAGTCCATGCCCAGCTTGTCGATCTCGTCCAGCAGGAACAGCGGATTGCGCGTGCCCACCTTCTCCAGGCTCTGCAGCACCTTGCCCGGCATGGCGCCGATGTAGGTGCGGCGGTGGCCGCGGATCTCGGCTTCATCCCGCATGCCGCCCAGGGCCATGCGCACGTACTTGCGGCCCGTGGCCTTGGCGATCGACTGGCCCAGCGAGGTCTTGCCCACGCCAGGGGGGCCGACCAGGCACAGGATGGGCGCCTTGACCTTGTCCACGCGCTGCTGCACCGCGAGGTATTCCACGATGCGGTCCTTGACCTTTTCCAGACCGAAGTGGTCGGCGTTCAGCACTTCCTCGGCATTGGCCAGGTCGTGCTTGATCTTGGTCTTCTTGCTCCAGGGCAGACCGGTCAGGACGTCGATGTAGTTGCGCACCACGGTGGCTTCCGCCGACATGGGGGACATCAGCTTGAGCTTCTTCAGCTCGGCTTCGGCCTTCTTGCGCGCAGCCACCGGCATCTTGGCCAGCTTGATCTTCTTTTCGACCTCTTCCAGGTCGGCGCCGTCTTCACCCTCACCCAGTTCCTTCTGGATGGCCTTGACCTGTTCGTTCAGGTAGAAGTCGCGCTGGTTCTTCTCCATCTGGCGCTTGACGCGGCCGCGGATGCGCTTGTCCACATTCAGGATGTCGACTTCACGCTCGAGCTGTTCGAACAGGTTTTCCAGACGCTCTTTCACGTCCGACAGGTTCAGCACCTGCTGCTTGTTCTCCAGCTTCAGCGGCAGGTGTGCGGCAATGGTGTCAGCCAGACGGCCCGGCGAGTCGATGCCGGAGATCGAGCTCAGGATCTCCGAAGGGATCTTCTTGTTGAGCTTGACGTACTGGTCGAACTGCTGGGTCACAGCGCGGCGCAGGGCCTCCACTTCGCTGGACTGGACGGCATCGTCCTGCACATCCAGCAGGCGGGGCTTGCTGGTGAAGTGCGTTTCGTGGTCGGTCACTTCCACCACCAGCGCACGCTGCTGGCCTTCCACCAGCACCTTCACGGTGCCGTCGGGCAACTTGAGCATCTGCAGGATGGTGGACACGCAGCCCACCTCGAACATGTCGTCCACCGACGGCTCATCCTTGGATGCTGCCTTCTGTGCCACCAGCATGATGCGGCGGTCGCCTTCCATGGCGAGTTCCAGCGCCTTGATGCTCTTGGCGCGGCCCACAAACAAGGGAATGACCATGTGGGGAAACACCACGACGTCCCGCAGCGGCAACAGCGGCAGGTCGAGCGGTGTATCGGTCTCGGGAGTTGTTCCTGACATGGGATTCCTCAGTAATACCGCAGGCAGCACCTGCGGCAGATATCAGCTACACGGGCACCACCAGTGTGCCCCAGGCTGCACGGCTTGTGCAGCAATTGCAGACGGGCCGGCGCCTGGTGCGCACAGCCCATGCCGTCAGGCATGTCGCCCGCTCAGGCAGTCTTGGCGGCTTCGCGGTACACCAGCAAAGGTGCCTTGCCGTCGTCGATGGTGGCTTCTTCCACCACCACCTTGGCGACGTTGTCCATGTTCGGCAACTCGAACATGGTGCCGATCAGCGCCTGTTCAAGGATGGAACGCAGACCACGGGCGCCGGTCTTGCGCACCAGCGCCTTGCGGGCGATGGCCTTGAGCGCGCCGGGACGGATTTCCAGCTCCACACCTTCCATGCCCAGCAGCTTGCTGTACTGCTTGACCAGGGCGTTCTTGGGCTCGGTCAGGATTTCCACCAGCGCGTCTTCGCTCAGCTCGGCCAGGGCGGTCATCACGGGCATACGGCCCACCAGTTCGGGGATCAGGCCGAACTTGATCAGATCCTCGGGCTCGATCTCCTGGAACACTTCGGACAGCGAGCGCTGCTTCTTGCTCTTGACCGCGGCGCCAAAGCCGATACCCGATGCTTCGGTGCGGTTTTCGATGACCTTTTCCAGACCGGCAAATGCACCGCCACAGATGAACAGGATGTTGGTCGTGTCGATCTGCAGGAAGTCCTGGTTCGGGTGCTTGCGGCCGCCCTGCGGGGGGACGCTGGCCATGGTGCCTTCGATCAGCTTCAGCAGCGCCTGCTGCACACCCTCACCCGACACGTCGCGCGTGATGCTGGGGTTGTCGGACTTGCGCGAGATCTTGTCGATTTCGTCGATGTAGACGATACCGCGCTGGGCACGCTCGATTTCGTAGTTGCAGCTTTGCAGCAGCTTCTGGACGATGTTTTCCACGTCCTCGCCCACGTAGCCGGCTTCGGTCAGCGTGGTGGCGTCGGCCATGACAAAGGGCACGTCCAACTGGCGCGCCAGGGTCTGGGCCAGCAGCGTCTTGCCCGAGCCTGTGGGGCCGACCAGCAAGATATTGCTCTTGGACAGCTCCACCTCATCCTTGCCCGCCTTGTCCTTGTGGCGCAGGCGCTTGTAGTGGTTGTAGACCGCCACGGCCAGTGTGCGCTTGGCCTGCTCCTGGCCAATCACGTAGTTGTCCAGGTTGGCCTTGATTTCTGCCGGCGTGGGCAGATCACCGCGCGCCTCGCGGGCGGTATTGCCCGGCAACTCATCACGGATGATTTCGTTGCACAGGTCGATGCACTCGTCGCAGATGAAGACGGACGGCCCAGCAATCAGCTTCTTCACCTCGTGCTGGCTTTTGCCGCAGAAGGTGCAGTAGAGGTTTTTCTCGCTGGAAGTGCCTTTTTTCTCGGCCATGGGGGCAGTGCCTTGTTACAAATATGGGAAAAAGGATGATACCAACAGGAAAAACGGCGCTCCCCGTGGGGGATAGCGCCGTTACCCGTTTTTCGCCGGTTCAGGCGCGTTTTTCAATCACCTGGTCCACCAGACCATAGTCCTTGGCTTCGGCAGCGCTCAGGAAATAGTCGCGTTCGGTGTCGCGCTGGATCTTTTCCAGCGGCTGGCCGGTGCGCTCGGCCAGGATATTGTTCAGCTGTTCGCGGGTCTTGAGGATCTCACGGGCGTGGATCTCGATCTCCGTCGCCTGACCCTGCATGCCGCCCAGCGGCTGGTGGATCATGACCTTGGAGTTGGGCAAAGCATAACGCTTACCCTTAGCCCCTGCCGCCAGCAGGAAAGCACCCATGCTGGCTGCCATGCCGGTGCACAGCGTGGACACATCGGGCTTGATGAAGTTCATCGTGTCGAAGATGGCCATGCCGGCGCTGACCGAGCCGCCGGGCGAGTTGATGTAGAAGGAGATGTCCTTGTCAGGGTTCTCGCTTTCCAGGAACAGCAGCTGCGCCACCACCAGGTTGGCCGTCTGGTCGTTGACCGGGCCCACCAAGAAAATCACGCGCTCCTTCAGCAGGCGCGAATAGATGTCGTAAGACCGCTCGCCGCGTCCGGACTGCTCGATCACCATGGGGACCATGCCCAGACCCTGAATATCCAATGCGCTCATAGGTTCTCCTGTCAATTTCAGCAATGTAGCCTAGCCAAGAAATGAAATGGGGCTTGTGCCGCAAAGCACAAGCCCCGGTGTGTAAAGCCTAATGGGGGCGTTGCACCTGTGGCCCGCCCTCCGTCAGGTCAAGACCGCTCAGGCCTGACCCATCAGCTCTTCGAACGACACAGCCTTGTCGCTCACCTTGGCCTTGCTCAGCACGAACTCGGTCACATTATTCTCGATCACAACGGCTTCCACTTCGGCCAGACGTTGGCGGTCGCCGAAGTACCAGCGCACGACGTCTTCGGGCTTCTCGTAGGAAGCAGCCAGCTCGTCCACGTGGGCCTTCAGCTGCTCGGGCGTGGCTTCCAGCTTGTTGGACTTGACCAGCTCTGCCATCACCAGACCCAGGCGCACGCGGCGCTCGGCTTGGGGCAGGAACACGTCTTCAGGGATTTCCGCCTTTTCAGCGTCCTTGATGCCGCGTTGTTGCAGTTCGGCGCGGGCGCCTTGCAGCAGACGGCCGACTTCGGCCTGCACGGAAGCCTTGGGCAGTTCCAGCTCGGCCACAGAGACCAGAGCGTCCATGGCGGCTTGCTTGTTGCGGGCCAGCACGCGGAACTTCACTTCGCGTTCCAGGTTCTTCTTGATGTCGGCGCGCAGGCCTTCGACGGTACCGTCGGCAATGCCCAGGGACTTCACGAAGGTTTCGTTCACTTCGGGCAGGTTGGCAGCTTCGATCTTCTTGACGGTCACCAGGAAGTCGGCGGTCTTGCCGGCCACGTCCTTGCCGTGGTAGTCCTCAGGGAAAGCCAGGGGGAAAGTCTTGGACTCGCCCGCCTTCATGCCGCGCACGGCGTCTTCAAATTCCTTGAGCATCTGGCCTTCGCCGACCAGGAACTGGAAGTCTTCGGCCTTGCCGCCGGCAAAGGTTTCGCCGTCGATCTTGCCTTCGAAGTCCACGGTCACGCGGTCACCGTCCACAGCGGCTTCGGCAGCGGGACGCTGGGCGAAGGTGCGGCGTTGCTTGCGCAGGATGTCCACGGTCTTGTCGATGGCGACGTCGTCCACTTCGGCGGTCAGCTTGTCCACGGAAGCGGCAGCCAGGTCGCCCAGCTTCACTTCAGGGAACACTTCGAAGATGGCGTCGAACTGGGCTTCGCCTTCGGCAGCGCCTTCCTTCTCGGAAATGCGGGGCTGGCCGGCCACGCGCAGACCGGCTTCGTCGACGGCCTTGGCGAAAGCTTCGCCGACCTTGTCGTTCAGCACTTCGTACTGCACGGAGTAGCCATAACGCTGGGCCACCACGTTCATGGGCACCTTGCCAGGACGGAAACCGTCCATCTTCACGGTGCGAGCAACCTTCTTCAGACGGGTCTCGACTTCGGACTGGATTGCGGCGAGCGGCACGCTCAGCGTGATCTTGCGCTCGAGCTTCTCAAGGGTTTCAACAGTAACGGCCATGGTTGTTCCTAAATCTCGGGGAAAGATGTGGACCGTGCCGGCTGCAGTACAGCCTGCACCGTATTCCGCAAAGTCTCACATGAAGAATGGTGCGCAAAGCCGGACTCGGCACACCAGAAAATTCAAATACTTAGCTGGTGTTCACGCCAACTCACCCGGAGCGAATCGGCGCTGACGGTCGCGCATTCAATCCAACATTATATCCAGCCGGGAACGGGCGAACCCTGTCCCCGCCCCGGACCACCCGCTTATCAGGACTTGCCCCCACTGCAGCGCAGCGCCCGGGCAGCCCTGCAGGGCCGGTAAAAAAGTGCAAAGCGCGGTTTGCCCGGCCGCGCCGGCAGCAGGGTCCGGGTGCCTGACACCAGCGGCACAGGCTGCCCATTCCACGGTCTGCTGGGGGGGCTGGAGGGGCTGGAGGGGCTGGAGGGGCTGGAGGGGCTGGAGGGGCTGGAGGGGCTGGAGGCGTTGCCAGCCCTGCCGCGCCCCATCCAGCAGCGTCCGGCAGCATCCGCCCCCGGCGCTCAGGCAAGAAAAAAAGCCTGTCCCCAGGTGGGGACAGGCTTTCAAGGCTTCGCCTGGATCAGGCGATGTGTTCGTGGTGCGCGGAGCCGGACTCGAACCGGCACGGTGTTGCCACCGTCAGGACCTAAACCTGGTGCGTCTACCAATTTCGCCACCCGCGCGGTCTCTCCAACTACAAAGCCGGCAGGGTGCTACCGGCTTTGCGTTAGGGGTCAACCCTGGATTTTAGCGTGGAATCGCAAGCCACCATGCATTTTTTGGGCTTCCCTGGGCCAAATTTATGCACCGTGTTCCACCTCGGGCTTGCGCACGCGGAACCAGGCCGCGTACATGGCGGGCAGCGCCAGCAGGGTCAGCACCGTGGCGACCACCAGACCGCCCATGATGGCCACGGCCATAGGCCCCCAGAACACGCTGCGCGACAGCGGAATCATGGCCAGCACGGCGGCAGCCGCCGTCAGCACGATGGGGCGCAGACGGCGCACCGCCGCTTCCACGATGGCATCCCAGGCAGGCACGCCCCGGGCGCGGTCCAGCTCGATCTGATCGATCAGGATCACCGAGTTGCGCTGGATCATGCCCATCAGCGCAATCACGCCCAGCAGGGCCACAAAACCGAAAGGCCGGTTCAGCAGCAGCAGCGCGGCGGCCACGCCGGCAATGCCCAGCGGACCGGTCAGGAAGACCAGCATGGCGCGGCTGAAACTGTGCAGCTGCAGCATCAGCAGCGTGAAGGTGAGGAACAGCATCACCGGCACGCCGGCCGCGATCGAGGACGAGCCCTTGGAGCTTTCCTCCACCGCGCCCGCCACTTCGATGCGGTAGTCCAGTGCGCCCTGGGCGTGCCACTGCGCTTCCAGCTTGCGCAGCTCGGGCAGCAAGGCGTTGGTTACGGTGGCGCCCTGCAGGCCTTCGCGCACATCGCCCTGCACGGTGATGGCGTAGTTGCGCCCTTCACGCCACAGCACGCCCGGCTCCCAGGCCATGGCGGGCTTGGCGATCTGGGTCAGCGGAATGGATTTGCCGCTGGCCGTGGGGAGGTAGGCGTTGGCCACATCGGAAATCGCATCGCGCTCGTGCTCCGGCACGCGCAGCAGGATGTCGATCAGCTTATCGCCTTCGCGGTACTGCCCGATGGTGGAGCCGCTGAACCAGATCTTGGCGGCCTGGGCAATCGACTGGCTGCTCACGCCCAGTGCGCGCGCCTTATCCTGGTCCACTTCCAGGCGCATCACCTTCACGGATTCGTTCCAGTTGTCGTTCACGCCCCGCATGTCGGCGTTGGCGTGCATGACGTCCTTGACCGCATCGGCGTAGTGGCGCAGCTGGACCGGGTCGGTGCCGATCACGCGGAACTGCACCGGATACGGCACCGGTGGCCCGCTGGGCAGCAGCTTGACGCGACCGCGCGCCTCGGGGAATTCCTGGGCCAGCAGCGCCGGGAATTCCTGCATCAGCCGGTCGCGCAGCTTCAGGTCCTTGGCCAGCACGATGAACTGCGAGACGTTGGTCTGCGGGAACACCTGGTCCAGCGGCAGGTAAAAGCGCGGCACGCCCGAGCCCACCCAGACGGTGACGCTCTCCACCCCCTGGAGCTGCATGAAGCGCTGCTCCATGCGCTTGACCACGGCCTCGTTGGCGGCATAGGCCGTGCCTTCGGGGAACCAAGCGTCCACCAGGATTTCCGGGCGATTGGAGTCCGGGAAGAACTGCTGCTGCACCCTGGTCATGCCGACGATGCCCAACGCAAACACCAAGGCCGTGGCGCCGATGGTCAGCCAGCGGTGTTCCACGCACCAGTACACGGTCTTGCGGAAACGGTTGTAGAACGGGCTGTCAAACACCTCGTGCGGGTCGGCGGTGATGCCAGGGTGGTCTTCGTGCTTGGGCTCCTTCAGGAACAGCGTGCCCAGATAGGGCACGAAGTAGACCGATGCGAACCAGCTGAGCACCAGCGCCACCACCGTCACGGCAAAGATGGCGAAGGTGTATTCCCCCGTCATGGACTTGGCCATGCCGATGGGCAGAAAGCCGGCCGCCGTGATCAAGGTACCGGTCAGCATGGGCTTGGCGGTGATTTCATAGGCGAAGGTGGCCGAGCGCAGCTTGTCGTAGCCCTCTTCCATCTTGCGCACCATCATCTCCACCGCAATGATGGCGTCGTCCACCAGCAGCCCCAGGGCGATGATCAGTGAGCCCAGCGAGATCTTGTGCAGCCCCACGCCCCAGTACCACATGACCAGGAAGGTAGCGGCCAGCACCAGCGGAATCGTCACCCCCACCACCAGGCCGGGGCGCGGGTCGATGTACCAGCGCTTCCACCACACGGTGGCCTGGGCGCGCTTGTGCAGGCCCAGGCTGACAAAGCTCACGGCCAGCACCACCACCACGGCCTCGATCAGCACCTTGATGAATTCGTTGACCGAATCGGCCACGGCCTTGGGCTGGTCCTGCACATTCACCAGCTGCATGCCTGCCGGCAGCGCGGTGCCCAGCCGTTCGACCGCCGCGTGCAGGTTCTTGCCCAGGCGGATGATGTCCCCGCCCTTGGCCATGGAAATGCCCAGCGCGATGGTCTCCTGCCCCTGGAAACGCACCTTGGTGCTGGGCGGATCCACATAGCCGCGCGTGATTTCGGCGATGTCGCCCAGGCGCAGCTGCGCGCCGGAGGCCCCGCGGATGGGCATGGCGCGCAAATCCTCCAGCGCCGTGAACTGGCCGCCCACGCGCACCTGGATCTGCTCGCTGGGCGTCTGCAGCACGCCCGTGCCTTCCACCGCGTTCTGCTGGCTGAGCTGGCTGAGCACCTGGTTCATGTCCAGCCCCAGCTGGGCCAGGCGCTGCTGCGACAACTGCACAAACAGCTTTTCGTCCTGCGCGCCAAACAGCTCCACCTTGGCCACATCCCCCACGCGCAGCAGCTGCTGGCGCACGTCGTCGGCCACGGTCTTGAGCTCGGCATAGCTGAAGCCATCGCCCTGCAGCGCGTAGATCACGCCATACACATCGCCGAACTCGTCATTGAAGAACGGCCCTTGCACGCCCTGCGGCAAGGTGTATTTCATGTCGCCGATCTTCTTGCGCACCGTGTACCAGAGCTGGGGCACGTCGGCGGGGCGGGAGTTGTCCTTGACCTGGAAGATGACCTGCGACTCCCCGGGCTTGGAATAGCTGCGGATCTTGTCGGCGTACGGCACTTCCTGCAGCGTGCGCTCGATCTTGTCGGTGACCTGCTCGGCCACCTGCTGGGCCGTGGCGCCGGGCCAGTAGGTGCGGATCACCATGGCGCGGAAGGTGAACGGGGGGTCCTCGTCCTGCCCCAGCTGGAAGTAGGCGATTCCCCCCAGCAGCAGGATGACGATCAGCAGATAGCGCGTGAGCGGAATGTGCTCCAGCGCCCAGCGCGAGAGGTTGAAGCCGGCTTTCGGTTCTTGGCGTGCCATGGTCGGTCCCCGCCCTTATTGCGCTGCTGCGGCCGGCTTGCCGTCCGCCTTGGCGGGTATGGCCGCTGTGGAGGGTGCGGTCGGCTGCTCTGCCGCCGGCTTGGGCGCGTATTTGTCCTGGTAGACCGTCACCTGCTGGCCTTCGCTCAGCACATGCACGCCGGCCGCCACCACCTGCATGCCGGGTGTCAGGCCCTCGGCAATCACGGCGTCGTTGCCGTCGGCCGTGGCCACGGTCACCTTGCGGCTGGTCACCTCCTTGGTCTGCGGGTCGTAGACCCACACCGCCGACTGCCCGCCCAGCTCGCGCACCGCGGCCGTGGGCAGCTTGATCACGTCCAGCCCGGCGGGGCCCATGCCTTCGGGCAGCACATGCACGGTGGCGCCCAGCGGCGGCACATTGCCCCCGGCCAGCGCCACCTTCACGGTGTAGGTGCGCGTCACCGAGTCGGCACTGGCCGCCACCTCGCGCACCTTGCCTTGCAGCAGGGCTTCACCATCCGCCCAGGGGCGCACCTGCACGGCCTGGCCGATGCGCACCAGGCTGCGCTTGTCCTCGGGCACGGCAAACACCACATCGCGCTCGCCGTCCTGGGCGATACGCACCACCGGGGCGCCGGCGGACACCACCTGGCCGGGCTCGGCGTCCACGGCCGTGACGATGCCGGCCACATCGGCCAGCAGGCGGGTGTAGCCGCTCTGGTTGGATTGGGAGCTGGCGTTGGCCTTGGCCTGGTCCAGCTGGGCCTGGGCGGATTTCAGCGTGGCGGAGCGGCGGTCCAGCTCGGCGCCGCTGATGAAGTTCTTGTCCTTCAGCGCCTGGTAGCGGGCAAAGTCGGCCGCCGCCAGATCGCGCTGCGTGGTGGCAGCCGCCACCTGGGCCTGGGCGGCCTGCGCGGCCAGGGCGTAGTCGTTGCCGTCCAGCTGGGCCAGCACCTGACCGGGCTGCACATGCTGGCCCACATCCACCTGGCGCTGCACCAGCTTGCCGGCGACACGGAAGCCCAGGCGCGATTCGATGCGGGCGCGTACCTCACCGGAATATTCCAGCACCGCCGTGGCCTGCGAACTGCCCACGGTGACCAGCTTGACCGCACGGACCGGCTCCTCGGCCGCCGGCTTGGGCGAACAGCCCACCAGCGACAGCGCCGCCACCACACCCACAAGCACACCAGACACAGGCATGCGCACCACAGCAGAAGACTTCATGGGATTTCCCACCCGAAAAATTACTGACTAACCGGTTATTAATTACCCGGCATATTAACTGGTGGCAGGCGACAATGACCAAGTGCCTACCTCCCCACCCGCTCCCACCTCGGCCGCACCGGTCACCCATTACGAGAATTTTCCGGTCGCCTCCATCCTGTGCCCGCCTGCGCTGCGCCCGCCGATCGCCGCGCTGTATGGCTTTGCACGCACCGCCGACGACCTGGCCGATGAGGGCGACGCCAGCCCGGCCCAGCGCCTGGCCGATCTGGCCGCCTACCGCCAGGAACTGCACGCCATGGCCGCCGGCGGCACACCCGACCCGCGCTGGGCGGCGGTGTTTGGCCCGCTGCGCCATGCCACCGCGCAGCATGGCCTGCCCGTGGCGCTGATGGACGATCTGCTCAGCGCCTTTGTGCAGGATGTGGACGTGACGGCCCGCGCCGCCACCTATGCCGACCGCGACCAGTTGCTGGACTACTGCCGCCGTTCGGCCAACCCCGTGGGCCGGCTGCTGCTGCACCTGTATGGCGTGGACGATGCGCGCAGCCTGCAGCAAAGCGATGCCATCTGCAGCGCGCTGCAGCTGATCAACTTCTGGCAAGACCTGAGCGTGGACCTGCCACGCGGGCGCCACTACCTCACCGACGCCGACCTGGCGCGCTGGGGCGTGGCCCGCACTGAATTGCTGCAGCCGCACACCACGGCCGCCAGCCGTGCGCTGGTCATGGACTGCGCTGCCTGGGCCCGCCAGCTGATGGTGTCCGGTGCGCCGCTGGTCCACCGCCTGCCGGGGCGCATCGGCTGGGAGCTGCGCCTGGTGGTGCAAGGCGGGCTGCGCATCCTGGACAAGGTGGACGCCCTGCAGGGCGACAGCCTGCTGCAGCGCCCCACCGTGGGCAAGGCCGACCTGCCGCGCATGCTGTGGCGGGCGCTGGCGATGTAAGCCCGGCTGCGCACCCGCACCGGGCCCAAAGCCCCCGCACATCCCTCCCCCTGGCGCGGCCCTGCCCACGCCCGCACCCGGCCATGCGTACCATGCCGGGACAAGGAGTTTTTTTCGTTATGCATGTCAGCGTGTTCGACCTGTTCAAGATCGGCATCGGCCCGTCCAGTTCCCACACCGTGGGGCCCATGGTGGCGGCCCAGCACTTTGTCCAGGCGCTGCCCGCCCGCGGCCAGTTGCAGCAGACCGCCAGCGTGACGGTGGAGCTGTTCGGTTCGCTGGCGGCCACCGGCATCGGCCACGCCACCGACACCGCCGTGCTGCTGGGTCTGGCCGGCCACAGCCCCGACAATGTGCCCCCCGAAGCCGCCCAGCAGCTGCTGCACCAGGTCCACGCCAGCGGCCAGCTGCCGCTGCTGGGATCGCACCCCACGCGCTTCACCACCCAGCGCCAGATGCTGCTGCGCCGCAAAAGCCTGCCGCGCCACCCGAATGCCATGCGCCTGGCCGCGCACGATGCGGCCGGCGGCTTGCTGCATGAAGCCACCTACTACTCGGTGGGCGGCGGCTTTGTGGAAGATGAAGCCGGCCTGCGCGTGGGCACCCCGCCCGGCCCGCCGCTGGCACAGCCCGACGCCGCCGTACCCTACACCTACCGCACTGCCAGCCAGCTGCTCAGCATCTGCCAGGCGCACGGCCTGTCCATCGATGCGCTGGCCTGGGCCAATGAATGCGCCCAGCGCGAACCATCTGCCGTGACCGAGGGGCTGGACCGCATCTGGCAGGTGATGGACGGTGCCATCGTGCGCGGCTGTGCCACCAGCGGCCTGCTGCCCGGCCCGCTGCGCCTGCCCCGGCGTGCCGGGGCGCTGATGGCCCACCTCAAGACCCAGGCCGGCGAGCGACCGCCGGATCCGCTGGCTGCCATGGACTGGGTGAATCTGTATGCCATGGCCGTCAACGAAGAGAACGCGGCCGGCGGCCGCGTGGTGACCGCCCCCACCAACGGGGCGGCAGGCGTGATACCGGCCGTGCTGCGCTACTACCAGCGCTTCATCCCCGGGGCCGATGCCGCCGGGGTGCGCCGCTTTCTGCTGGCGGCCGGTGCCATTGGTGCCATCTACAAGCTCAACGCCTCGCTATCGGGCGCCGAAGTGGGCTGCCAGGGGGAAGTGGGTGTGGCCTGCTCCATGGCCGCGGCCGGCCTGGCCACGGTGCTGGGCGGCACGCCGGCCCAGGTGGAGAACGCGGCCGAGATCGGCATGGAGCACAACCTGGGCATGACCTGCGACCCGGTGGGCGGCCAGGTGCAGATTCCCTGCATCGAGCGCAATGCCATGGGCGCCGTGAAAGCCATCAACGCCGCACGCATTGCGCTGCTGGGCAATGGCACGCACTTTGTGTCGCTGGACCAGGTGATTCGCACCATGGTGCAGACCGGCGCCGACATGAAGACCAAGTACAAGGAAACGTCACGCGGCGGCCTGGCCGTCAACGTGGTCGAGTGCTGAAGCGGGACTGAAGCCGGGCCGGGCCAGGCCCGTCCGTTCAGGGTGCGCGGTGCAGGCGCGGCGCGGCCAGCATGGCGCGCTCTTCTTCCACAAACTGCTGCAGCTGGCGCAAGGCGGGCGTGGACGGCAACTGCTCCAGCAGGGCCTGCAGCCGCGTGACATCGCCCACCGTGGGCGCCACCTTGATCTGCGCCACGGCGGCGTCGGTGTTGCCGGAGCGCACCAGCATCAGCACCTTGTTGGCCCATTCGTTTTTGTTGCGTGCCATATTTGCCATCGTGTTGGCCGTCGACTGCGGCCCCTGCAAAGAAAGCGCGGATTGTCCCTGCCCTGCAGGCTTTGCGGGGCACTGGGGCTTCTTTTTTTGTATGACCGGCGCTGCCTGAGCGCCGAAAGCCGCAAAAAAGCCCCGCACAGGGCGGGGCTGGAGGGAGCTTGCCGCAGCCCTTACACCAGGGCCGCCGGCGCCTTGGCGGAAGACGGCGCCGCCCGCGGCTGGGGCTGGCTGCGCGGGGCTGCCACCGACTGACCGCCACCACCACCGCCCAGACTGGCCGGGCCGCGCGGGCCGGCATCTACTGCCGGGCGAGCATAGCCCACCGCGCCGCCTTGCAGCACGAACTTGGCGGCCATGCCGGCCAGCTGGCGCGCCTGCTCCTGGAGCGAAGAGGAAGCGGCCGATGTCTCCTCGACCAGCGCCGCGTTCTGCTGCGTCACATCGTCCAGATTGGCCACGGCCAGGTTGATCTGTTCCAGCCCGCGCGACTGTTCGCGGCTGGCTTCGGCAATCTCGCCCACGATATCGGCCACACGCTGGATGCCGCTGACGATGTCCTGCATGGTGGCGCCGGTGCGGTGCACCTGCTCGCTGCCCACACGCACCCGGTCCACCGAGGCGGTGATCAGCGTCTTCACTTCCTTGGCCGCTTCGGCGCTGCGCCCGGCCAGCGACCGCACTTCGCCGGCCACCACCGCAAAGCCCCGGCCCTGCTCGCCCGCACGGGCGGCTTCCACCGCGGCATTCAGCGCCAGGATGTTGGTCTGGAAGGCGATGCCGTCGATCACGGCAATGATGTCCTCGATCTTGCGCGAGGAGGTGTTGATGTCTTCCATGGTCTGCACCACCTGGCCCACCATGGCGCCGCCGCGCTGGGCCACGTCGGTGGCGGTGGAGGCCAGTTCGCTGGCACGCACGGCGCTGTCGGCGTTGTGCTGCACGGTACTGGACAGCTGCTCGGTGGCCGCCGCCGTCTGCTCCAGCGAGGCGGCCTGCTGCTCGGTGCGGCTGGACAGGTCCTGGGTGCCGGCCGCCACCTGGGTGGATGCGCCGGCAATGGCGTCGGCCCCGCTACGCACCTGGGCAATGATCTGGTGCAGGTGGGCGCGCATGTCTTCCATGTGGCCCAGCAGGTCGGAGATTTCATCCTTGCCGCTGGCACGCACCTGCTGCGACAGATCCCCCTTGGCAATGGACTGTGCCGAAGCCTGGGCCTGCTGGAAGCCCTGGCGCATGCGGCGCAGCAGCGATATCGACAGCAGCGTGGCCGGCACGCCCCCCAGCACGATGGCGGCGATGAACACCAGAATGCCTACGTGGTAGTGCTGCTCGGCTTCCTGGTAGGCGATATCGGCCTTGCTCACCTGCAGGCCCTTGAAGGCCCCCACCAGGCCCACCAGCATCTCGCCCTGCTCGCGGCCGGTGGCCAGGAAGCGGGCCATCAGGTCGGGCGAGAAATCCCCGGCGCCCATGCTGCGCACGTAGTCGGTCAGTTGGGCGGACCAGGCCTGGTCAACCTTCACCACCTCGTCCAGCATGGCCAGGTCCTGGGGGTCATCGGTCAGCGCACGCAACTCCTTTTGCACCGTGGCGCCGCGCTCCAGGCTTTCGCGCACCGTGTCCAGGTGGGCACTCACCGGGTGGTCGTGCAGGGCGGCCAGCGGGCTGTCGGGGGCATGCTGGTAGGCCAGCAGCAGCTGCGCACGGCTTTGCAGCGCGCTTTCGGTCATGGCATCGGCCAGCAAGATGCGCTGCAGCGACTGGTCGTGCAGATTGCGCAGGCTGTCGCGCGCGGACAGCAATCCAAACCAACTCATGCCAATCACGGCAATCAATGAAACCCAATAAGCCACAAACACCAAGGTGTAGCGTTGGGTCAACTTCAATGCATTGAAGCTCCACATGCGGATCGTTCCCTGTATCAACTTGTTGCTATCAGGGCATCCTAGGAGGTCTTCCGCGCTTTCCCTAGGGCCTGCACACAGCATCTGCAGCCCGCTTGATGCACATCAAGCGACGAAAGCTTTGGCCGCCCAACGGCAATGCCATCCGGGCATGGGACAATGCCGCCCCTATGACACCGGAACAGTACGTCCAGCAAAAAGCCGCTTCCTCGGGAAGCAGCTTCTACTACGCCTTCATGTTTCTGCCGGCGCCGCGCCGCGCCGCCATCACGGCGTTCTATGGCTTTTGCCGCGAGGTGGACGATGTGGTGGACGAGGTGCACGATGCCGGTGTCGCTGCGACCAAGCTCGCCTGGTGGCGCAAGGAAGTGGCCCAGGCCTTTGCCGGCCAGCCCAGCCACCCCAGCATGCAGGCGTTGATGCCGCATGTCCAGGAGTTCGGCATCGAGCCGCGCCACCTGCTGGCCGTGATCGAAGGCTGCGAGATGGACCTCGAGCAGACCCGCTACCTGGACTACCCCGGCCTGCAGCGCTACTGCCACCTGGTGGCCGGCATCGTGGGCGAGGTGGCGGCACGCATCTTCGGCCAGACCAGCGACGCCACCACCCAGTACGCGCACAAGCTGGGCCTGGCCTTCCAGCTGACCAACATCATCCGTGATGTGGGCGAGGACGCGCTGCGCGGCCGCATCTACCTGCCCATCAGCGAGCTGCAGCAGTTCGATGTGAAGGCGCACGAGATCACCAAGCGCGAGTATTCCGACCGCTTCACCGCACTGATGCGCTTTCAGGCGGCCCGCGCCCACCAGCTGTACGACGAAGCCTTTGCGCTGCTGCCCGATGCCGACCGCCGTGCGCAGAAGCCCGGCCTGATGATGGCCAGCATCTACCGCACGCTGCTGCGCGAGATCGAGGCGGACAACTTCCAGGTGCTGCACCAGCGCATTGCGCTGACGCCGCTGCGCAAGCTGTGGCTGGCCTGGAAGATGCAGGCCCTGGGCCGCATGTAAGCCGGTGGCCGCACCCGTGGCCGCTGCGCCCGCCCCCCATTCCCTGCACACGGCGCCCCGGCGTATCGCCGTGGTCGGCGGTGGCTGGGCCGGCATGGCCGCCGCCGTATCCCTGGTGCAGCGCGGCCACCAGGTGAGCCTGTGGGAGACCGCCCGCCACTGGGGCGGCCGGGCCCGCGCCCTGGTGGTGCAGGACCTGCAAGGCCTGCCGCTGACCGTGGACAACGGCCAGCACATCCTGATTGGGGCCTACACCGACAGCCTGGCGCTGATGCGCACCGTGGGGGTCGATGTGGAGCAGTCCCTGCTGCGCCTGCCGCTGGACCTGCGCGATGCCCATGGCCACGGCCTGCAACTGCCCGATCTGCCCCCGCCCTGGGACGCGGCCCTGGGCATTGCCCGCGCCCGGGGCTGGTCATGGCGCGACAAATACGCCCTGCTGGCACGCGCTGCGCACTGGAAGCGCAGCCATTTCCGCTGCAACGCCCATGCCACCGTGGCCGACCTGTGCCAGGGCCTGCCCCAGCGGCTGCTGCAGGACTTCATCGATCCGCTGTGCATTTCGGCGCTGAACCTGCCGGCGGCGCAGGCCAGCGGTGTGGTGTTTCTGCGCGTGCTGCACGACAGCCTGTTTGCCGGCCGGGGCGGATCGAACCTGCTGCTGGCGCGCACCGACCTGGGCACGCTGTTCCCCACCACCGCCGCCCGGTGGCTGATAGCGCAGGGCGCCACCTTGCACCTGGGCCAGCGCGTGCACAGCCTGCAGCCCCGGGGGCGCGATGCCCAAAGCGGCTGGCAGGTGGACGGTGAGGCGTTTGACGGCGTGCTGCTGGCCACCACCAGCGCCGAAGCCGCCCGCCTGGCGCTGACCGCTGCATCCGCCTTGCACGACACCCGCAGCGCCTGCGAGCACTGGGCCGGCCTGGCCGACGCCCTGCCGCACACTGCCATTGCCACGGTCTATGCCCAATGCCCCGCCGGCAGCGGCCTGCCGGCGCCCATGGTGGCGCTGCGCAGCGGGCCCGGGGCCCCGGCCCAGTTCGCCTTCGACCGGGGGCAACTGGGCGGGCCGGCGGGACTGATGGCCCTGGTCATCAGCGCCAGCGACGCGCTGCCGGTGGACCGCGTCACGCTGCAGGCCCAGACCCTGGCGCAGGCGCGCCAACAACTGGGTCTGCCGGGCCTGGAAGCACTGCGCACCGTGGTGGAAAAGCGCGCCACGTTTGCCTGCACACCCGATGTGCAACGCCCTGCGGCCCATGTAGCGCCGCTCCTGTGGGCCTGCGGCGATTATGTGGAAGGCCCCTACCCTGCGACGCTGGAAGGGGCTGTGCGCAGCGGACTGGAAGTGGCCCAGGCTTTCTGAGCTTGCGAGCGGGCGCGGGAGTTCAGCCTGCGTTGCACTGCAGCACCGGGTATCCCCCGATCTGCCGGCACAGCGGATTGACAGCTTTCCGCGCCAAGATCGGCGGTGCGCGCCCGGATGCGGCGCTTTGCTGGAGACTGTCCCCATGGCCTTGCTGCCCACCTTGCCCACTACCCCGTCCCTCACCCGCCGCCAGTTGCTGCAAAGCGGCAGCGCCCTGGGTCTGGCCACCACCTTGCCCGGCCTGCATGCCCAGGCCAACTGGCCGACCAAGTCCATCCGCTTCGTGGTGCCGTTCGCGCCGGGTGGCAGCTCGGAAATCGTGGCGCGCTCCACCGCGGCCGAGTTGAGCAAGAGCCTGGGCCAGAGCGTGTACGTGGAAAACAAGCCCGGGGCCGCCGGCAACATTGCCATGCAGGAAGTGGCGCGCGCCGATGACCAGCACACCGTGGTCCTGGGCCACATTGGCACGCTGGCGGTGAACCCCTACATCTTTCCCAAGCTGCCCTACGACCCGAACAAGGACTTCCAGCCCGTCAGCCTGCTGGCGAAGGTGCCCAGCCTGTACGTGGTGCATCCGGATGTGCCGGCCAAAAACCTGAAGGAGTTTGTGGCCTATGTGCGCGCCAACCCGGGCAAGTTCAGCTATGGCTCGGCCGGCAACGGCAGCGCCGGCCATCTGGCGTTCGAGTACCTGAAGATGACCGCCAATCTGTTCATGCTGCATGTACCCTACAAGGGCACCGGCCCGATGATGACCGACCTGCTGTCCGGCCGACTGGATGCGGCGTCGGTGGGCGCGTCGGCCCTGCTGCCCTTCATCAAGAGCGGCAAGGTGCGTTGCATTGCCACCGGTTCGACCAAGCGCCTGGCCCAGCTGCCCGATGTACCCACCGTGGCCGAGCAAGGCTTTCCCGGTTTCGAGATGACGCAGTGGTACGGCATGCTGGCACCGGCCAATCTGCAGGCCGGCCATGTGGAGCGCCTGGCCGCCGAATGCAAAAAGGCCGTGCAGGCACCCGATGCGCTCAAGCGCCTGCAGGGCGATGCCGCCGATCCGATTGGCAGCTCCCCCGCCGAGTTTGCCCGCTTCATCGCCACCGAGCAGGCCCGCTGGAAACAGGTGCTGCTGCGCGCCCAGGTCAAGCCGGACTGAGATGACGCTGGCGCTCTCTCTCTCCTTGCCGGTAGCCGGTGGGGAGGGCGCCATGCAAGGAAACCGGGGAATCAGAGGCGCTCGGCGCCGGGCTGGGCATTGCCGGGGAGCACGGCCAGCGGCGGAGGCGGCCGTTTCAGCGTCAGCGTTCCATCCACCACTGGATGACGATCTTGGCCAGGTAGCCGACAAAGCCCACGCCCAGGCCCAGAAAGATCACGAACGTGCCGAACTTGCCCGCCTTGGAGTCGCGCGCCAGTTTCCAGATGATGAACACCATGAAGGCGATGAAGGCGCCCACCCCGTAGGTGAGGAAAAAATGCGCCAGCTGCTCTTCCGTATAGCCAAAGATCACAACGTTCTTCTTCTACAAACCCCTGCTGCGGCCCTCCTCCTCGGCGGCTGACGGCCCGCGTGCTTCAAACGCGGAGGCGTCCACCAGAGCGCGGTAGGCATGCCAGCTGGCATGTCCCAGCATCGGCATAACCAGCACCAGTCCGATCAGCAGCGATCCCAGCCCCAACAGGGTAAACAACAAAATCAGACCCGCCCACCACGCCATGGCGACCGGGTTTTCCACCACCACCAGCCAGCTGGTCAGCACCGCCTGGAACACACCGATGCGCCGGTCCAGCAGCAGCGGCATGGCCACCACGCTGGACGCAAAGATCGGCGCTGCCAGCACGCTGCCCAGGCCCAGCCACAGGGTGAACAAGCGGCCGTCGGGCGCCAGCACTACCTGCTGCAGAAAGTCCATCGGCGTGGCAATGCGCACCGGCGAGAGCACCGTGATCAGCGAAGCCGACACCACCACCCAGCCCGTAGCCGCCAGCGCCAGCAGCAGGCCGAAGCGGACCAGGCACCAGTAGCCTCCGGCCTGGCTGCCCCGCCCGCTTTGCCAGCGCGACCAGGTGCTGCGCACCGTCTGCCAGGACACGGCTTCCCCGCGCTCCAGCGCACGGCTGATGGCATACAGGCTGGTGGCGACCACCGGCCCCACGATCAGGAAACCGGACAGCGCCCCGGCCATCAACCAGAAGCGATTGTGCCCCAGCGCCAAAATGGCCAACCCGACCAAAGTCAAGAAAACGCCATGTGCCAGGCTGAGCCAGGGCGCGCGACAGATGTCTTTCCAGCCCAGCGCCAGCCATTCCAGCGGGGTGAGCATGCTGATGGAGCGCACCGTGGGCAGGTCCACGGTGGCAGTGGGTGTCAGGATACCGGGCATAGGCATTGTTCCTGTGGAGTGGCACACCACAGAGGCCGCCCGGGCCCACGCACGGCGGGGAACGGGTGTTAGCTGCCCTGTTCCAGCAAGCGGCACAAGCTGCGCAGGCTGTCCACCGTGGCGTGGGGGGCCGGCCCCTGTGCAGGCCAGTCTACGCCCTTGCGATTGAGCCAGACCGCGTGCATACCCGCACCCAGGGCACCCATGGCGTCCAGGTGGGCGTCGTCGCCGACGTGCAGCACCTGCTCGGGCGCCACGCCCGCCGCCTGCGCCGCCGCATGGAACATGCGCACGTCCGGCTTGGCAAAGCCGGTGCTGCCCACATTCAGGCTGGCCTGGAAGTACCGGCCCAGGCCGATGGTGTGCACATTGGCGTTGCCGTTGGACAGGGCGATCACCGGCCAGCGTGCGGACAGGAATTCCAGCGCCGGCAGCGCGTCGTCGTACAGATCCACCTTCTGGCGATGGGCAAAGAACAGATCGAAGGCGGGCTCCGCCAGCGCAGTGTCTTCGCCGGCATGGCCCAGCGCCTGGCGGATGGATTCGCGGCGCAGACCGCTGAGGTCGTGGCGCAGATCGGGGCGTTCGCGCTCCACCTGCAGGCGGATGGCACGCACCGCCTCGGTGGTGCCCAGCATGGCGGCCGTGCGCGGCGCATGCGTGGCCAACCATTCCAGCAGCACGGCTTCGGCGCGGGCAATGGCCGGCCACACGGGCCACAGGGTGTCGTCCAGATCCAGGGTGACGGCGCGAATGTGTCGAGAGTCCAGCATAGCCGCTGAGCATACTGCAGCCTCGGAGCCGGTGCGCGGGTACCAACGGCCAACCTCGCAGACCGCAAAAGAGGCTTCAAGGAGGCCTTCAGGAGGCTTCCAGGCGTGCTGATGTGTCAGCATATGTCACAAGACCCGGCCTCCTGCCCGGCTGCAGGGACAAGCTTGTCCGACAGGCCCTCAGGATTTGCCACAATCGGGGCATGCCCTCACGCTTTGCACCTGAACCCACCTTGCCCGCAGGACAGCCCGAACGCCTGGCCGTGCTGCTGTGCAACCTCGGCACCCCCGACGCCCCGACCCCCTCGGCGGTGCAACGCTATCTGGCTGAATTTCTGTCCGATGACCGCGTGGTGGAAATTCCCAAGCCGGTCTGGAAGCTGATCCTGCACGGGGTCATCCTGCGCAAGCGCCCCAAGGAATCGGCCGCCAAGTACGCCACCGTCTGGGATGCGGAGCTGGGCTCTCCCCTGCTGCACTGGACGCGCCGCCAGGCCGAGATCCTGCAGGAGTGGATGCAGGGTGCGGGCTACGACGTGCTGGTGGGCTTTGCCATGCGCTATGGCAAGCCGTCGATTGCCAAGCAGCTCGATGCCCTCAAGGCCCAGGGCGCCACGCGCATTCTGATTCTGCCGCTGTACCCGCAGTACTCCGGCACCACGACGGCCAGCGTCTGCGACGCCGTGTACGACTGGGCCAAGACGCAGCGCCACATTCCCGAGCTGCGCTTTGTGCACCGCTACCACAACGACCCGGGCTATATCCAGGCCCTGGCCCAGCGGGTGGTGCAGCACTGGCAGGCCCATGGCATGGGCCGCCACCTGGTGATGAGCTTTCACGGCGTGCCCGAACGCACCCGCGACCTGGGTGACCCCTACCAGTCCGAATGCCTGGAAACCGCCCGCCTGCTGGCCGAGTGCCTGGGGCTGCCGCAGGAACGTTTCACCGTGACCTTCCAGTCCCGCTTTGGCAAGGCCAAGTGGCTGGAGCCCTATACCGAGCCATCGCTGGTGGCGCTGGCCCAGGCCGGCATCCAGGGCGTGGACGTGATCTGCCCCGGTTTCACTAGCGACTGCCTCGAGACGCTGGAAGAAATCGGCCAGGAAGCACGCCACGCCTACCTGCAGGCCGGTGGCAAGCAGTTCCACTTCATTCCCTGCCTGAACGACACGCCGCACTGGATCGACGCGCTGCGCACGCTCACGCTGCGCCACACCGCCGGCTGGCCGGTCCAGCCCTATACGGCCCCCGTGCAGGAGCCTGCGGCTGCGCCCGAACCGGCACCGGCGCCTGCGGCCGAGCACAGCGCTGCCGCCGAGACCGCGCAGGCGGCGCCCACTGCGCCCACCGTCCCCGCGGCACCGTCGTCTGCCCAGCCCTCCACCGAGGCCTGATGCGATCGCGGGGCACCCGCCCCGTACCACCCTAGCCTAGCGCGCCCTGCCGCTCCCAAAGCCACAGCCCTTGCCCACCGGACAAGGGCTGTTTTCATTGCCGCCCACAGGGCCGCCCACCACCGCGGCACGGCCGTGCGCATGTGCACTGCCACGGAATGGCGCCGCGCGCAGCCCCGCTGCGGCATGTCCTCCTGCGGCGTAGCGGTGCCGCCTGCGCCGCCTGCAGGGCTACGCCCGGCCTGCCAGAATCGCGCCCGCAGTCCTTGCCTTGCCCGTGCCCCGTGTGCGCGGGAGGCGGCCATGGACTGCCGGCACAGGGCCAGGGCGGTCCCTGTCCGTGCACATCCTGCGCCGCAGCGCGCTGACCGCCACCGCTGCGTGGCCTGTCATCCACCACCACCCCGCCCCTGTGACCCTGCCCGGCCTTGTCCGGGGAAGCTGCTTTTTGTGAGGGCGGCGCATGCGCCGCCCCCTGCCCCTCGCCCTTTCCCCACCTGTCCATTGGCGCCTGCCCCGGCTTTGCCGTGCGCGGGCGGCTGCGGCGGGCGGTGGAAACGCATTCATGCCACAACACAAGGACAACGACACCCCATGAACGCAGTCTCCCCTGCTGGCACCGGCCAGCCCACCGAAATCAACGGCTACAGCTGGAAGGCCCTGGCCGGCTCCGCCGTTGGCTATGCCATGGACGGTTTCGATCTGCTGATCCTGGGCTTCATGCTCAGCGCCATCTCGGCCGATCTGCAGCTGACGCCCGGCCAGGCCGGCTCGCTGGTCACCTGGACGCTGATCGGCGCCGTGGCCGGCGGCATCTTCTTTGGCGCACTGTCCGACCGCTACGGCCGCATCCGCGTGCTGACCTGGACCATCATGCTGTTCGCAGTGTTCACCGGCTTGTGCGCCCTGGCCCAGGGCTACTGGGATCTGCTGATCTACCGCACCATCGCCGGCATCGGCCTGGGCGGCGAATTCGGCATCGGCATGGCGCTGGCCGCCGAAGCCTGGCCGGCCCGCCACCGTGCGCGCGTCTCGTCGTACGTGGCCCTGGGCTGGCAGGTGGGCGTGCTGGCGGCGGCCTTGCTGACCCCGCTGCTGCTGCCGGTGATCGGCTGGCGCGGCATGTTCCTGGTGGGGGTGATTCCGGCCATCGTGGCCTGGGTGATCCGCAACAAGCTGCACGAGCCCGAGGCCTTTGTGCGCAAGCCCGCTCCCGCCAAGGGCCAGCGGTTTGCCGCCTTCAAGCTGCTGGTCAAGGACAGGGCCACCACCAAGACCAGCCTGGGTGTGATTGTGCTCACTTCGGTCCAGAACTTTGGCTACTACGGCATCATGATCTGGATGCCCAGCTTTCTGTCCAAGCAGCTGGGTTTCAGCCTGACCAAGTCCGCCATGTGGACGGCCGTCACCATCGTCGGGATGATGGTCGGCATCTGGGTCTTCGGCCAGCTGGCCGACCGCATCGGCCGCAAGCCCAGCTTTCTGCTCTTCCAGCTGGGCTCCGTCGTCATGGTGGTGCTGTACGCCCAGCTGTCCGATCCCACGGCCATGCTGTGGGCCGGCGCCGTGCTGGGCCTGTTCGTCAACGGCATGATGGGCGGCTACGGCGCCGTGATGAGCGAGGCCTATCCCACGGAAGCCCGTGCCACCGCGCAGAATGTGCTGTTCAACATCGGCCGTGCCGTGGGCGGTTTCGGCCCCGTGGTGGTGGGTGCGCTGGCCATGGGCTACGGCTTCCAGGTGGCGATTGCGCTGCTGGCGGCGCTGTATGTGATCGACATGGTGGCCACGGTGTGGCTGATCCCCGAGCTCAAGGGCCAGGCCCTGCAATGACCTGCTGAGGCGCTGCGCGTCCCTCCCCCTGCCCGGTCGTGCCGCAGGGGAGTTCTGCAGCACCGTTGCGCCGCACGGCCGGGGGGACCTGCACTGCAAGTGCCCACTCCCACTGCTCGCCCGATCCTGCGCAATGGCCCTGGCTGCATCTGCATCAAACGCAGGGTGCGTTGAAGCCTGGGCCCAGGGATCGGACAATATCTGCCTCTTTCCACTCCCATCCGCAGCTGCCTGCGCGCGCTGCGGCGGATGCCATGAACCACAAACTGATTGCCCTGGCCCTGTCCCTGGGCAGCACCGGCTGGAGCCTGGCCGCCCAGCCCCTGCTGACACCGGCTGCGCTGCAGCCCCTGCTGAAAGACCCGCAAGTGCGCGTGATCGACATCCGCGAACCCAAGGGCTTTGACGCCGCGCACATTCCGGGCGCAGTGAACGCTCCCTACGGCAAATGGCGCGGCCCGGCCAGCAACCCGGGCGAGCTGCCTGACCAGGCCAAGCTGGTGGCACTGGTGCAGTCGCTGGGCCTGACGCCCCACACCCATGCCGTGGTGGTTTCCACCGGCAAGGACGCCACCGACTTCGGCGCCATGGCCCGGGTCTACTGGACGCTCAAGTCGCTGGGGCTGACCGAGCTGTCCATCGTCAACGGCGGCATGCAGGCCTGGGATGCGGCCAAGCTGCCCACGTCGACCACGCCCGTGCAGGTCGCCCCCAGCACGTATGCACCCACTTTCGATGCGCGCTGGCTGGCCACGCGCGACGATGTGCAGCAGCATGTGAAGCTGAGCAACGCCGTGCTGGTGGATTCGCGCCCCGATGCCTTCTACCAGGGCAAGACCCAGGCGCCCGCCGCCAAGCTGGCCGGCACCCTGCCCGGTGCCGTGCAGCTGGACTTCAACCAGTGGTTCGTGCCCGGCTCCTCCACCTTCGTGGAGACCGCCAAGGCCAAGAAAGTGGCTGCCCACATCCAACACCCTGAGGGCCAGGACGCCGTGGCGTTCTGCAACACCGGCCACTGGGCGGCCACCGACTGGTTCGGCCTGAGCGAAGTGGCCGGCCTGCCGAATGTGAAGCTGTACGCCGGATCGATGGTGGACTGGACGCAGTCGCCCGACATGCCCCCGATGCAGAACATGCCCGGCCGTGGCGAGCAGCTGCTGCGCGCCACCCAGCAGTGGTGGCAGAAAAAGCTGAACTGAGCCCGTACTTCCCGCTGAAGCCTTGCACGGCTTCAGCCCCTGCACTGCCGATTCCCAGAACCACACTCTATGAAACGACTCCCCCTGGCCGTTCTGATGGCCCTCTTTCTTGGCTGGCTGCTGTGGACCATATCCCTGCGCCAGGCCGCACTGTTTGCCGTGGGCATCGGCCTGGGCGCCGTGCTGGCCGGCAAGCGCTTCGGCTTCACCACCGGCTGGCGCATGCTGATCGAAGACAAGGACCCTTCCGGGGTCTTCGGCCAGTTGCTGCTGCTGGCGCTGGCGGCCGCCATGGCCATGCCACTGCTGGGCCATTTTCCGGAACTGACCGCCGCCCTGGGCCCGCCCAGCATCAGCCTGCTGGTGGGCGCTTTTGTGTTCGGCCTGTGCATGCAGATTGCCGACGGCTGCGGCAGCGGCACGCTGTACAAGGCCGGCATGGGCATTCCCATGAACACGGCCATCCTGCCGCTGTTTGCCATTGGCAGCTTTCTGGGCAGCCTGCAACTGGGCTGGTGGCTGGACCTGGGCCGCGCCGCGCCCGTGGGCCTGGTCACGGTCTGGGGCTGGGATGCGGCCCTGGCCGCCACGCTGGCCGGTCTGGCACTGGTAGCAGCCGGTGTGAGCCTGTACTGCAAGCGCAGCAACCTGCAGGCGGGCATTGCGCCCAAGCCGCTGTTTGTGCGCAAGTGGGTGGTGGGCGCCGTGCTGCTGGCCCTGCTGGCCACAGCCAACCTGCTGATTGCCGGCCAGCCCTGGGGCGTGGTCTACGGCTTCGGCCTGTGGGCCGCCAAGGTGGCCAACGCCACCGGCGCGGTGGACCTGGCGCACAACTGGTTCTGGAGCCAGCCCGGCAATGCCGCGCGCCTGCAGGAGACGGTACTGCTGGATGTGACCAGCATCACCAACATCGGCATTCTGGCCGGCGCACTGTGGGTCAGCGCGGGCAAGCCGGCATCTGCCAAGCCGCTGACCGGCACGCAGTGGGCCGTGGCCCTGACCGCCGGCCTGGTGCTGGGTTACAGCTCGCGCCTGGCCTTTGGCTGCAATGTGGGCGCCATGTTCTCCGGAATTTCCACCGGCTCGATCCACGGCTGGATCTGGGTGCCGCTGGCGTTTGCCGGCACCATCTTCGGGCTGCGCATCCGCCGCCGCTTCGGCTTCTAAGCAAGGGACTGCTCCATGACGCAAAAAACCATTCTGCGCACCGCTTTCTGGGTGGTCCTGCTGGGCTTCATCGCCTGGGACTACCAGCATTCCAAGCCCGTGGACCTGCGCTTCGAAGCGCCACTGATCGCAGCCGGTTCCGGCCAGGCCGTGCAAGGCGGCCACTGCTCCATGCCGGACTGACAGACGCGCCCCGCTGGGGCGTGCCGGCACACACCGCCCCCTCGGCTGCGAGGCGGGCGGTTTTTTTATGCCGGAGCGAACCCTTGTCCTCTGCGCGCAGAGACGGACGAAAGCGCAGCGAGGCGCAAGGATTCGCACCGATCAGCACCCAATAGCGCCGATTCGCGCCAGCATCGCCAAAATACTGACAGCATCCTGACAAATACATAGCACCCGCAAACTACAAAAACAGGAGCATCAATCGACAGCCTCATAAGGAATTTAAAGCTGCCTCATATGAATTCTCTATCACGGAGTGTTTTTCAGGGGACAGATCAAATGTTTCATTTCGTGAATTGACTGACAGAATTTGCGGGCTCTATTGACGAACGGACTGGACAGACTTGCCAGCCAGCACCCGCCGCCACGCACCGGCCAGCCGTTCCCCCTCTCCCCCCTCAGGAATTCCGTATGAAACAAGTCAGCATCCGCGCCCGCCTGTGGCGTCTGGTGATCTCGCTTCTGGTTCTGGTTGCGACCTCCGCCCTGGCGTTGATGTGGCAGTTGCAGGTGGCCAACCAGCGCCTGTCCACCATCTACAACGACCGCGTCCTGCCCATGCAGCAGCTCAAGGTGGCGGCGGACAGCTACTCGGTCAAACTGATCGAAGTGGCCACCAAGGTCTATGTGCAGCAGATCCTGCCCGAGCATGGCCAGCAGATGCTGGCCGAGCAGCGCCAGCGCATGGACGGCATGTGGGCCGCCTACCTGGCCACGGACTTGCTGGACAGCGAGAAAGAGCTGATCCAGCGCATCGAGGGCCTGAAGGAAGCGGCCCAGCCGCGCCTCAAGGAGCTGGACTCCATCCTGACCAACTACGACATGGAGCGCATGAGCGCCTTCATCGAATACCGGCTGTTCCCCACCGTCACCCCGCTGGCCAAGGCGTTTGACGAGCTGATCGACATCCAGACCACCGAAGCCCAGGCCGCCTACGAACACGCCAACGCCGACTACCAGCGTCTGCTGGCCGTCAGCGCCGCCGTGCTGCTGGCCGCGATTGCACTGGCCCTGTGGACGGGTCGCCGCCTGATCCGCGCCATCATCGAGCCGCTGAACGAGGCGGTGCAGGTGGCGGAAACCGTGGCCCGGGGTGACCTGACGGCCCACATCAGCCACCAGGGCAATGACGAAGTGGGCCGCCTGCTGTCTGCGCTGCGCACCATGAACAGCAACCTCTCCCAGGTGGTGGGCCGCATCCGTGCGGGCAGCGAATCGATTGCCACCGGCGCCTCGCAGATCACCATGGGCAACAACGATCTGTCGCAACGCACCGAGACCCAGGCCAGCAACCTGCAGCAGACGGCAGCGTCCATGGAGCAGCTCACTGCCACCGTGCGCCACAACACCGATGCCGCCGCCCAGGCTTCCCATCTGGCGGTGCGCGCCGCCGACACGGCGCGCCAGGGCGGCGATGCCATGCAGCAGGTGACCCGCACCATGCAGAGCATTTCGGCCAGCTCCAGCAAGATTGCCGACATCATCGGCGTGATCGACGGCATCGCCTTCCAGACCAACATCCTGGCGCTGAACGCGGCCGTGGAAGCGGCCCGCGCCGGTGAACAGGGCCGCGGCTTTGCGGTGGTGGCCGGCGAAGTGCGCTCCCTGGCCGGCCGCAGCGCCGAAGCCGCCAAGGAGATCAAGGCCCTGATCCAGCAAAGCGTGGACCAGGTCGGCAGTGGCGCCCGTCTGGTGGACAGCGCCGGCGGCACCATCCAGGACATCGTGGAGCAGGTGCAGCAGGTCTCGGCACTGATCAACGAGATCAACAGCGCCAGCCAGGAGCAGGCGCGTGGCATCAGCCAGGTCAGTGACGCCGTGAACCAGCTGGACCAGGTGACGCAGCAGAATGCCGCGCTGGTGGAGGAAAGCGCCGCCGCCGCCTCCAGCCTGAACCAGCAGGCCCACCAGCTGACCGATGTGGTGGCCACGTTCACACTGGACCAGAGCCAGAGCTCTGCGCAGGCCGTGGAGCTGCCGGGCTCGGCCCTGCAGGCCCCGGCACTGGCTCCGGCCGCCCTGGCACCCGCCACCCCACGCGCCTTGCCGCGCCAGGAAGCGGTAACGGCCGAAGCCTGAACGCCGCGCTGGCAGTGGCCAGCGCAGGCACCAAAAAAAGGGAGCGCCATGCGCTCCCTTTTTGTTGGGCCGTGTGCAACCGATGATGCCGTGGTGGCGAGGGGTGCCCGACTGCAGCCCGACAACCCACACTCCCTGCACTGGCACTGGCACTGGCACTGGCACTGGCACTGGCACTGGCACTGGCACTGG
>JAEAMF010000848.1_pt1 | contig 29638 bp, 26 predicted proteins | sample 8958721 | NCBI WGS metagenome assembly JAEAMF01 (sample SAMN16933255, study PRJNA681124) | bioreactor sludge metagenome | isolation source: anaerobic bioreactor treating anionic surfactant - SDBS | place: India: Bengaluru | collected 2019-02-28 | reverse complement strand
AATTAAAATATTGAATCTTTGGCAGATTTCTGTAGTTAGTCATATATCTTATAAAAATATTAATGAATAACCATTTTAAATTTGGCTTTTCCTCTAAATAATTGCCATAAAAATCTTCGATGGAAAAGATCAGATAATCTTGAGAAAATTTTTATAATTATTTCAATGATATGATTATTTAGTGGAAATTTTAAAAAACATAAAATATTGTTTTATATTAATTTATTTTAAAATAATTGAAGTTTTAAATTATTTGTTGTTCTTTTACCTAAAGAGATTAGATATTTGCAGCAGTTACAAAATATTTTTTAAAACTCCTAAAAAATCGGCTTGATTTGCTCTTTTTTTGTGTATAATTTCGCCAAATTAAAACCCTGGTTGATTTATAGAAAATATCTATAATTCTTCCGGGGTTTTTCTCTGGAAATTATCCTGAAAGGGACGGCCAAAAAACCTATTTCTTGTGGTGGCACACATATGTTTTTAACTAAAACAGCACATCTGGATCATGCAACTCAGCACTCTGCACAGCGCTTATCTACATTACTGAGCTTCTTTAGTTTAGGTCTCAGTACAGCAGCATGGGCTCCGCTGATTCCTTATGCACAGCAGCGACTTCATTTGAATCATGCCGATTTTGGTACCTTATTGCTATGTATCGGTGCAGGTTCCATGCTGGCAATGCCTGCAACAGGTTTACTGATCCAGAAAGTGGGGTGTCGTGCCATTATTTCCGTAGCCGTTTTATTGTTGCTCATGGTTTTACCCACCTTTGCCTTAAGCAGTAGTATTTTGATCATGGCCATTGCTTTGTTCCTGTTTGGTACAGCTGCGGGTAGCCTGGGTGTGGCAATTAATTTACAAGCTGTGATTGTGGAAAAAAACAGTGCCAAAAGCATGATGTCGCAGTTTCATGGCATGTGTAGTTTAGGTGGTCTGGCCGGAGTCATGACTGTTACTGCCTTACTTGCAGCGGGTGTGAGCCCCTTGATGAGTGCTTTGGCAATTTGTCTTTTATTGATGGTTTTGAGCGTCATGGCTGTGCCTAACAGTTTAGCGGTCATTGAAAAGGAAGCAAAAAACGATACTACTGAAGTTGAAAGCAAGACCAAAAAATTCCCCAGTCCGTTAATCATTTTAATGGGTCTGGTGTGTTTTATTGCTTTTCTTTCAGAAGGTTCGGCAATGGATTGGAGCGGAATTTATCTGATCAATGAATACGGCGTAAAACCTGCTTTAGCTGGTCTGGCGTATACCTGCTTTGCAATTGCCATGACTTCGGGGCGTTTTGCAGGTCATTATTTAATTAAGGCTCTGGGTGAAAAAAATATCATCATCTACAGTGCAGTTTGTGCAGCGCTTGGACTGTTTACGGTGGTGGTTGCTCCACACTGGATTGTGGTTTTATTAGGCTATGCTTTACTGGGCTGGGGTTGTTCGAATATTGTTCCGGTGATGTTTTCACGTGTGGGCCGTCAAAGTGTCATGTCTAAAGCAGCCGCATTGTCATGTGTCTCTACCATGGCGTATACAGGCTCTTTATTGGGACCTGCTTTGGTTGGGATTAGCAGTGAAATGATGGGCTTGTCTGTCGTCTTTGGGTTTATTGCGACTTTGCTTTTAACCATTGCTTTTTTAAACCGTTTTACTCAGGTCAAAGCTTCTTAATATCTTGATTTAATTTATTAAAATAGAACGAGCATATTCAAGAGTTGATATGCTCGTTTTTTATCACTAAAAAATATAAAATTCTTGTTTTAAATACTTAATAATTCGCAATTTTCTGACAAGATTTTTTTAGTCAATGAGGGGAGGATATTCACTTTTTCAGCGCCTTTCAGATCGGCTAAAAATGCATTACGCCAGTCATTGATATCAAAACTTTTTAAGCCATTCATTAATTGCTGATAACGTTCCAAACGTTCCGATTTTGCCATGGTTAAGGCTTTTTTTAATGCATGAATCATGCTGCTGCAATTTTCAGGATCGACCATTAATGCTTCAGACATCTGTGCTGCTGCACCGGTATATTTTGAAAGAATTAGTACTCCCGGATTTTCCGGGTCCTGGGCCGCGATAAACTCTTTGGCTACCAGATTCATCCCGTCACGCAAAGAATTTACCCAGCAAATATTGGCTTGCCGATAAATTTTCATTAATACATCATGTGAAATGGTGGCATGGGTGCAGTTAATCGGTAACCAGTCATCTTGAGAAAATTCCTGATTAATCAAATCCACCTTGGACTGTAAATGCTCAAATAAATCTTTATACGCGGCAATTTCCATACGGCAGGGACAGGCAATTTGTATGTCGGTAAGATGCTTATGGTATTCAGGATTGCTCTGTAAAAATGCTTCCAGGGCATTAAACCGTTCGATTAACCCTTTGGAATAATCAATGCGATCGACACTAATAATGGTTTGCTGATCACTTAGACTCTCAAATTCAAATATAGTGGAAGTATTTTCATCTTTTTGCTCGGCGACTTTTTGTATCAGTTCGGGGTTAACCCCAATCGGATAACATTGCACAGTGACCTGATGATGATTAAAGCTCAACATGTGAGTATTGATAGGCTGAGTAGCCAGATAATGACTGCACACTTGCATACATTGCTGCTGGTCATGTTCAGTTTGTAAACCCACAACATCATACTGGCAAAGGTCTTGAATCAATGATTGTGCGGTAGGAATTAAATTCCAGATCTTTAGGCCAGCAAAGGGAATATGCAGGAAAAATCCAATTCTATTTTTCATGCCCATTTCCCGACAATAACGCGCCACACTTAAAAAATGGTAATCATGTACCCAGATCAAATCGTCGGGCTCGGCCATTTGTTTGAGCTGTCTGGCGAATAGCTGATTAACCTGTTGATAGGTCGTGTATTGCTGAGCTTGGTATTCAATTAAATCGGCGCGATCATGCATTGCTGGCCATAAAGTATTATTGGCAAAATCACAGTAATAGTTTTGGTACTGCTCTTCAGTTAAAGGACATGTAACGTATTCCACATCTTTATATTCAGTTTGATTAAAGAGCGGCTCTTGATGGTTGGCGATTTTTTCACCATTCCAACCTAGCCAGATTCCACCAATATCAGCAAGTGCATCTTGCAAGGCCACGGCTAATCCCCCAGCGGTAGATTTATCGGGATTGGGTAAACTGACACGGTTCGATAATACGATTAATCTAGACATGCTTTTTCTCCCTCTGATACTTGAGACAGTCTCAAACAATGTTCTTCTAAGAATTGTGAAAATAAATCAAGAAAATCAGTAACATCTTCAATATTTTTTAGTCGGTAATGCGCCTGGGTAGGTTCTGGTCCAACTTTTATACTGATACCTTCTAACTGATTGATAACTTTGAAGCCAGATTCGTCGGTTTTGTCATCCCCAATGAAAATAGCGAATACATCATTAAGATTTAAATACTCCAACATCGTTTGAATCGCTTGTCCCTTATCTGCCTGTTGAGGGAGCAATTCAAATACATATTTCCCTTCATTTATTTTCAGTTCTGGGTAGGTTTCTAGAGTTTCTTCAGTAATTTGTTTTGCAATATCAGCAAGTTCAGGATGTTGACGATAATGTATGGCAACAGAATAGGTTTTGTTTTCAATCAACAATTGAGGATAGGGCTGACAGCGTTTTAGAATATCGTCTTGTAATGAAGAAAAATGAATTGCATTTGTAGCAATACTGAATTGAGTGTCGTCATCGATTTTTATTTCCAGGCCATGCGTACCTGCTATGGGCATTTTTAAAGGAAACAGGAGTTTTGAGGCAACCTTGACTGAACGACCGGTAAGAAAGATGATCAAAACATTCAAATGACTTAACTGCTGTAAAGTATTTAAGGTGGTGAATGAAATAAAACTTTGAGAGGGATCAGGATGAAATTCTGAGATTGTTCCATCAATATCCAGAAATAAACAATACTTTTTATCTCGGGATAAATAAGGAATTATAAATTGTAGCAAGTTATGAGCATAATGTTGATCGGAGTGATAATAAGAACTTGAGTCACACATATTTACTGCCTATTAGTTATTTGATTCATTCATAAATATCATTAAAAAAATAATTGAGGGATAAAAATATTATTAAAGCTACATAAAATAAATAAATTTTACATAGTTTATGCTTATTTTATTTTTGTCTAATTTGAAATATGTACCTGAGTGAGATTAAAAAAATATAGATTTTAAGGTGTTAGAATGTAGATAAAGTCTCATTCCAAGTATTTTTTTACATTTAAAATCCGATTAAAAATACTTGCAAAATCAGCCAAAAAATAAATTGTAATTATTGATATTTAATGAATATATAGTTAAAAAATAAGGTATTAAACTTGCTAATTAAATATTTTTGCATAACATGGTTACATTTTATATAACTTTGATTACACGAATGTACATTGACGTATATTTGTCACAATGCAATATTTTTTCTATGAAAAAATATTGCATTTATAATTCAAGTGGATATTCACTTGGAGTGTTTATTAGACATGATCTTGAAATGATATTTAAAAAGATTAATAACGTCATCTTCTTGATTATAAATTTGAATTGAAAATTATTATCCTTTTTTAAGGAGGAAGTATAAGCCTTATTGTTATCGATTATCCTTGTAAGCAAAAAATGATTTATTAATTTCTTTAGTTTGTAGAAAATTTAACCATAATTACTTTATAAAAAATATTGTTATAGAATTTAATTTGTAATTTGGTTAAATCAATCTAAAAATATTTATATAGGTGGATAAGCATGAATATGCAAAATGAATTATGTACTCTGGAACAAATTTATAATTTTTTACTTATGCGTCCTTATTTTCATAAGAACACCCAGTTCGAGAAGTTAAAAGAATTTTTTTATGAAATCCATGGCGGTTTTTTTGAAGTTAAAAATTCTTATAGCAATTAAAAGCGACTGATTAAAGTCGCTTTTAATTGATTCAATCTGATGTTGTTAATGGATACGTACCCAAGTCTGGCTTCGACCAAGGGCAGATATACCAATGTAGCCTCGACCATTTAAAGTTTTGCCATCTTCAGAGAGTTTGGCATTAAAGCTATAAGTTTTACCATTTTTAGGATCGGTAATTTTTCCGCCATCATAGCTATTGTTCCCCGCTTTTTTCAGTCCAGATACGATCTGTACGCCTTGAAGCGGTTTATTATAAAATTTACCCTTACACTTGGTACATTTTTCTCCTTCAGTGCCTTCCAATACATCTACAATCTTTGCTGAAAGCACACCCTTCGATGTTTCAGTAAATTGAACCACAGATAAGGGTTTCTTGGTCACATCATCAATCGTTTTCCATTTGCTTCCATGTAAGGGGTCGGCAGCCAGAGCCAGTGTGGAAACGAGCGACAGTCCGATTATGCTTAGCGTTGTTTTTATCATCATTTGACCTCAACTGATTTGAGTAAACCTTTTTTGTAGAAATGCTTGAAGTCGTAGTTCGAGTTCAGACTTCTAACAGGCACAAAATGCAGGTTTGCAGTTTGTAGCTAAAATCTTATTAAAAGATTTGGTATCTATTGTGGAAATTTTTATGAGCTTATGTGTGGAACCCTTTAATTCAGTGTAATTTTTATTTTCTTTTTCTACATAATTTGATTGAAATTTACTTTATTTCACAATTCATGATGAAGCTCCACATGATGTCTAGTCGTGACTTATACCTGAGTAAGACCTACATATTTAGTAAAGTGTCTGGAAATATTGTCTTGATACTGCCAGATCTAAGTTGTCCTATTTTAAGCATTTCTAATGAATAGGCGACAACAGCAGACAAAAGTTATCAATCAGGCAAAATCCCTCTATAATACCGTCCATCATTTCTAGGGTCAGTCGTTTGCTTTGTTATACGAATGACGCTAGTCACACTATTTTTTAAGTCAGTTTCTTATCTGTAATTCGGCTTATATTTTATTTTCTGGTTTTTATGTGTTGCACTGACACATAAGAATATTTAGGTGCTCGCATGGAAATTAAGGTCAATTATCTTGACAACCTTCGACAAGAAGCCAAGTTCGATGATTTCACGGTAATCGCCGATCAACCCATCCGCTATAAAGGTGACGGTTCAGCGCCGGGTCCCTTCGACTATTTTCTCGCATCATCTGCATTATGTGCCGCTTACTTTGTAAAGGTGTACTGTGCAGCGCGTGACATTCCAACCGATAATATCCGTTTGTCGCAAAACAATATTGTCGACCCGGAAAACCGTTACAAGCAGATTTTTAAAATTCAGGTTGAATTACCGGCTGATATTTCCGAAAAAGACCGCCAAGGTATTTTGCGCTCCATTGATCGCTGTACGGTAAAGAAAGTGATTCAAACTGGTCCGGAATTCGTAATCGAAGAAGTGGAAAGTATTGATGCCGATGCTCAAGCTTTGCTGATGCCGAGCTTGACTTCGGAAAGCAGTACTTATATTCCGGGTAAAGACCTGCCATTAGAAGAAACCATCGCCAATATGTCCGGCATTATGGCGAATCTGGGCATGAAGATTGAAATCGCATCATGGCGCAACATTGTACCGAATGTGTGGTCTTTACATATTCGTGATGCACAATCGCCGATGTGCTTTACCAACGGTAAAGGTTCGACCAAAGAAAGTGCTTTGGCTTCCGCTTTGGGCGAATTCATTGAACGATTGAACTGTAATTTCTTCTATAACGACCAGTTCTGGGGGCAAGAAATTGCCAATGCTGAATTTGTGCATTACCCGGATGAAAAATGGTTCCAGCCAGGTCCAAATGGGGAATTGCCAAAAGAAATTCTGGATGAATACACTTTAGAAATTTATAACCCTGAAGATGAACTGCTCGGCACACATTTGTATGATACCAACTCGGGCAATACTGCGCGTGGTATCTGTTCATTGCCATTTGTGCGTCATTCTGATGGTGAAACAGTTTATTTCCCATCCAACCTGATCGAAAACCTGTATCTTTCCAATGGTATGAGTGCGGGGAATACCTTGGCCGAAGCCCAGGTCCAGTGTTTATCTGAAATTTTTGAACGTGCCGTTAAACGCGAAATTTTAGAAGGTGAGCTTGCACTTCCGGATGTGCCTGAACATGTACTGGCAAAATATCCAAAAATTGTTGAAGGGATCAAAGGTCTGGAAGAGCAAGGCTTTCCGGTACTGGTTAAAGATGCGTCTTTAGGCGGCCAGTATCCGGTAATGTGTGTGACTTTGATGAACCCACGTACCGGTGGTGTATTTGCCTCTTTTGGTGCACATCCGAACTTTGAAGTCGCTTTGGAACGGAGTTTGACTGAACTGCTCCAAGGTCGCAGTTTTGAAGGCCTGAATGATCTGCCTAAACCGACATTCAGCAGTAACGCGGTAACCGAGCCGAATAACTTTGTCGAGCACTTTATTGATTCCAGCGGTGTCGTGTCATGGCGTTTCTTTAGTACCCAGTCTGACTACGCGTTTGTAGAGTGGGACTTTACCAACCAAGGTCAAAACTCCAATGCTGAAGAAGCGGCAATGTTGTTCGGCATTCTGGAAGATATGGGCAAGGAAGTGTACATGGCCGTGTACGAGCATTTAGGTGCAACCGCTTGCCGTATTTTAGTACCGGGTTATTCGGAAATTTATCTGGTTGAAGATTTAATCTGGGATAACACCAACAAAGCCTTATTGTTCCGTGAAGATATCCTTAACTTGCACCGTTTGGATGAAGACCAGCTGGTCGCTCTGGTTGAACGTCTAGAAGATGTTGAAGTAGATGATTACACTGAAATTAGTACCTTGATTGGTATCGAGTTTGACGACAATACGGTATGGGGCCAGCTCACCATTCTGGAATTAAAACTGCTGATTTATATAGCTTTGCAAGAGTTTGAAGAAGCCAAAGAGCTGGTGGAAACTTTCCTGCAATACAATACCAATACCGTTGAGCGTGGCTTGTTCTATCAGTGTATGAATGTAGTGCTCGAAGTAGAACTTAACGATGACATGGATCTGAATGATTACGAAGCCAATTTCCGCCGTATGTTTGGTGATGAGCGTATGGATGCGGTGATCGGCTCGATGGACGGCAGTATCCGCTTCTATGGTTTAACTGAAACCAGCATGAAGCTTGAAGGTTTGGACCGTCATTTACGTCTGATCGATAGCTACAAAAAACTGCATGCAGCACGGGGCAAAACTTTGTCAAAGTAAACTCTTATTGAGGAGGACTCAGGTTTTCCTCTAATGCGAATATAAGCAAGAAAACGGTTTGTTCATAATGAATAAGCCGTTTTTTATTTTGAAAACCGCTTCAATTATTTCCTGATGTTTTTTTAAATTAACTTTTATGGGATAGAGAGGTGTAGATGAACCATTGGTAGTATTCCTGGTCTCTAACAAAATATTTATCCTTTGGGTTGATTTCAGATCATCATAAGCAACTTTTATCTACTAAATACAGATTCATCCTTATATTTTCAAGTCATGTTTCAAGTCTAAATGAAGTCCTCGAATTGAAAGTGTTAAGCCGCTGCAAATAAAATTTTAGCAGCCTATAAAGGCTGTAAAAAGTAAGTAAATATATGAAATTATTAGTATTAACTATAAGCCTGATAAGCTGTTTAAGATTATTTTTTTGAAACTAAAAATAGCCAGTGCTTAATATTTTTTTATGGTTCAGGGTATCAAGCCAAACTTTGCGCTATCAAAGCCCATCCCATTTTTAATTAGTCATGCCTTCGACTAGAGCATAGAATGAGTTCACTTTTGTTGTACTGGCGTTAGGCATATGGCAGTAAGCTGGATTTTCTTCACTTTAATGGCAGCATTTATGCAGGCCTGGCGTAATGCCTTTCAAAAACAGCTGAGTACTACAGTCGATGTCTGGGGAGTCACGCTGGCTCGGTTTATTTTTGGATTGCCATTTGCTGCTCTTTACCTCGGCAGTCTGTATTATTTCAAGCCGGTTGAAAATATCGTCCACTTCACGCCAAAGTTCTGGGTCTACATTGTGATTGCAGCTTCTAGCCAGATTTTAGCCACTGCATTGATGGTACAGCTGTTTAAGCAAAAAAATTACGCGATTGGGGTAGGGCTGGCTAAAAGTGAAGCGATACTGGCAGCGATTATTGGGGTAACTTTCTTGGCTGACCATTTGTCCTTTCTGGCCTGGATTGGGGTGGCACTGGGTGGTTATGCGGTATTTTTGCTGAGTAAAGGCCAGCAGATAGCAGGGTTCTCAGCCAAAACACTGGCTATTGGCATCGGAAGCGGTTTAAGTTTTGCCATTACTTCACTACTGGTACGAGAAGCCAGTTTAGAGCTCACAAATTTACCAAATTTACACCGTGCAGGATGGGTATTACTGCTGGTGATCAGTTTCCAGTGTATCAGTATGCTGCTTTATCTGGGGCTGTTTAGTCGCCGTACTTTAATTGCCATGTGGCAACGTCTGGGCCTAACTTTTAAGGTAAGTGTGTGCAGTTTTATGGCATCGCTCGGCTGGTTTACTGCCATGAGCATGATGAGTGTACCGGTGGTGAAAACCTTAGGCCAAATCGAGATTCTGTTTAGTATGCTGATCTCGGCGTATTTTTTTAAAGATAAATTGGCCCGCTCGGAACATTGGGGATTGGTCTTGGTGGTGATTGCTGCAATTTTAGTGATCTGGGCCTGATGCGAGAAAAAGATGGAAAAGATAAAAAGCCACTTCGAAAAGTGGCTTTTTTACTCTTGCTCTGTGCTTTTTTAAGCTGCAATAAATTTTTGCACCGCCTGATTAAAGGCTTCAGGTTGCTCTACATTGGAAATATGCGAGGCATTGATTTCAAACAGCTGACTATGGGCAATACGTTCTTGCATGAACTGACCATCAGCCACTGTAGTTACCGGATCTTGCTGACCTGCTATTACCAGTACCGGCACAGGAATATCTTTCAGCTGTTCACGTAAATCCGCTTTAGCCAAAGCTTCACAACAGCTTGCATAACCTTCGCTGCTGCCAGCTTCCAAGTCGTTTTGAAGATTTTCAACTACTGTTGGGTTGCTTTGGATAAAGGGTTCGGTAAACCAGCGTGATGCTGCGGTAGAAGCGATTGGTTGTAGGCCTTGTTCACGTACCAATGCGGCACGCTCATTCCAGGCCTGTTCCTGACCAATTTTGGCTGCGGTGTTGCAGACAATCACGTGGCTAAAGCGTTGTGGATAATGAATAGCGAGCCATTGACCGGTTAAACCACCCATTGAAATACCGCAGAATGCAGCTTTTTCAATTTTTAAATGATCAAGCAGGTTGATAACATCTTGACCCAGTTGATCAAGGCTATAAGGACCTTGTGGCGCAGATGAAGCCCCATGACCACGGGTGTCATAGCAAATCACAAAATAATCCTGTTTGAAGTGATTAAATTGTTTTTGCCACATCCCATAATTGGTGCCGAGTGAATTAGAAAAAATCAAGGCTGGGTTGGCTGCATCACCAAAAGTCTGGTAATTGATCTGGGCATCGTTAGATGTAAAAGTTGGCATTAAAATCCCTCCCGACCTCCCTTTCTTGCATTTGATTCAAAGCAGTACTTTGAATCTACATTCAGGGAGGAGGTTTATATTTTTAATAGTCTGTTAGACACGTTCAATAATCAAAGCGATGCCTTGACCGACACCAATACACATTGAGCAAAGAGCGTATTTACCGCCAGTCTGTTCAAGCTGGTTGAGTGCAGTCGTCACAAGACGTGCGCCAGATGCACCGAGTGGATGACCCAAAGCAATCGCACCACCGTTTGGATTGACTTTCTCTGAACCATCTTCAATGCCCAAGTCACGGGTACATGCCAAAGCTTGTGCTGCAAAAGCCTCATTCAGTTCAATCACGTCCATCTGTTCAATAGTCAAACCTGTTTGTGCCAATAATTTCTTGATGGCAGGTGCAGGACCAAAGCCCATAATGCGTGGTTCAACACCCACGACGGTTGAGCCAATAATTTTGGCACGTGGTTTTAAGCCGTGTTGAGCAACTGCTTCGTCAGATGCAATTAATAGGGCAGCCGCACCATCATTGATCCCGGAAGCATTACCTGCAGTTACGGTACCATCGGCTTTCACGACTGGCTTGAGTTTTGCCAAAGCTTCTGGTGTTGTTGCACGTGGATGTTCGTCTTTATCCACTACAACAGCATCGCCTTTACGTTGTGGAATCACCACAGGAATAATTTCTTTGGCAAAGAAACCACGTGCTTGTGCTGCCGCTGTACGTTGCTGGCTGGTTAAAGCAAACTGGTCCTGATCTGCACGGTTAATATTGAACTGTTCCGCCAGGTTTTCAGCAGTTTGCGGCATGGTTTCTACGCTGTACATTTCTTTCAGTTTCGGGTTAATGAAACGCCAGCCCATGGTGGTGTCTTCAATTTTTTGACTACGACCATAGGCAGATTCAGATTTACCCATCACAAATGGCGCACGACTCATTGACTCGACACCGCCGGCAATAATCAGTTCAGCTTCGCCCGCTTTGATGGTGCGCGCAGCCATAGCAATGGCATCCAGGGATGAACCGCAAAGACGGTTAATCGTCGTTGCTGGAACCTGGTAAGGCAGGCCTGCAAGCAGGGAGGACATACGCCCCACGTTACGGTTATCTTCACCGGCCTGGTTGGCACAGCCATAAATCACGTCATCAACCTGTTCCCAGTTCACCGATGGATTGCGTTCCATTAAAGCTTTGATTGGAAGTGCACCCAAGTCATCGGTACGAACAGGAGCCAGTCCACCGGCATAACGGCCGAATGGGGTACGGATGGCATCTACGATATAGGCATTTTTCATTGTGTATTTCTCACATATTTAAAAGAAGAAAACTTCTCCCTTTTTTAAAGGGTGAGAAGCATTGCTTCGCAAGGGAGGGATTTAATGAAGTAGTTTTATTCCTCAAATCCTCCCTAAATCCCTCCTGAACATGTTTTAAAGCACTGCTTTAAAAACTAAGTGCAAGAAAGGAGGGACTTCCCCTTAATTTGATTGAGTCGCATCAATCAGTTTGGCACTGGTCATCGACTGCAATTCTTCAAATGACAGACCTTCGACTTTCTCAATCACTTTCATGCCGTCGCTTGTTACATCAATCACACACAAATCGGTATAGATCCGGTCGACACATTTCAGGCCAGTCGCAGGGTAAGCCAACTCAGCGACGATTTTTGGCTCGCCTTTTTTAGTCACATGATCGGTGGTAATGAATACTTTTTTCGCACCAACGGCTAAGTCCATTGCACCGCCTACCGCAGGAATCGCATCCGGTGCACCAGTATGCCAGTTAGCCAAGTCACCATTTTCTGCGACCTGGAAAGCACCGAGTACGGCGATGTCCAGGTGACCACCACGCATCATGGCGAATGAATCACCGTGATGAAAGAAGGCACCACCTTCAAGTAAAGTCACAAATTCTTTACCAGCATTGATCAGTTCAGGATCACGGTCTTCTTCAGCAGGAGGAGGACCGAAAGCCAACAGGCCATTTTCAGAGTGCAAGAATACGTCTTTGTCTGAAGGCAGGTAGCTGGAAATTTTGGTGGGTAAGCCAATGCCGAGGTTGACATAGGCGCCATCAGGAATATCTTGTGCCACACGTTCAGCGATCTGGTCACGGGTCAGTTTGCTATAGCTCATGGTTTCTCTCCGATACCGATTATTGTGCAGGTTTAACTTGAACAACGTGTTGAACAAAAATTCCCGGGGTGATGATGTGTTCAGGATCCAGTGCACCCAGTTCAACCACTTCAGCAACCTGAGCAATAGTCACATCAGCAGCCATGGCCATGATCGGACCGAAGTTACGCGCAGATTTACGGTACACCAGGTTGCCCCAACGGTCGCCTTTATGCGCCTTGATTAAGGCAAAATCCGCCTTGATCGGGTTTTCTAAAACGAAGTCTTTGCCTTCATAGTTCAGGGTCGGTTTGCCTTCAGCCAGCAATGTTCCGAAACCTGTAGGTGTATAGATTGGACCCAAGCCCATACCAGCAGCTTGAATACGGCAAGCCAGGTTACCTTGAGGAACCAGTTCCAGTTCGATTTTGCCGGCACGGTAAAGTTCGTCAAACACCCAAGAGTCAGACTGACGCGGGAAAGAACAGATGATCTTGCGCACAGCACCGGTCTTTAAAAGTTTGGCCAGGCCGTAATCGCCATTACCAGCGTTGTTATTTACAATAGCCAGATCTTTGATGCCAAGCTCAATCAGGCCATCGATTAGCTCTGCCGGCTGACCCGCTGTACCAAAACCGCCAATCATGATGGTCGAACCATCTTTAATTTGAGAGAGGACTTCCGTTAATGAAGCCACGCTTTTATCGATCATAATCGTTCCTAACGCTAAAATTATTTAGTTTCAGTTTGGGAGAGGGAAACAGTGTTGGACACTGCGGGACCTGTTTTGGGTTTGCTTAATAAAAGATGGGCGACGAGACCGATACAAATGCCCCAAAACACCGAACTCAATCCGAGGAAATGCATACCGGATGCCGTAGCTAAAAAAGTGATTAAGGCTGCATCACGTTCGCTTTCATCTTTCATGGCCACTGAAACATTGGTGGCAATGGCACCCAATAGGGCAAGGCCTGCAAGCGCTGCCACCAGTTCTTTCGGCAGCAGGCTGAACAGCATGACAATACTGCCGGCAAATAAACCGCCTAAAATGTAAAACACACCATTGGCGATTCCTGCGATATACCGTTTATCTTTAAGTTCATGTGCATCCTTACCCATACACAAAGCAGCGGTAATAGATGCCAAAACAATGGTGATGCCACCCACGCAAGCCACAGCAAGCGATGCAATACTGGTGGTAGTGATAATCGGTTTTGCAGGTGTGTCATAACCACTGAGTTTCATAATTGCCATGCCAGGCAAAAACTGCCCGCTAAGGCTGACCAAGATTAGTGGAATCGCCAGATTCAGCATGCCATTGATTGACCATTCAGGGTTAATCCACTGCGGAATGGCAAGACTGAAATCGACAGTGACTGGATTCATTTTGCCGAGGATTAAACTGAGTAAAACTCCTGCAAACAGTACCCAAACCATGCTGTAGCGTGGACTTACGCGCTTGGATACTAAAAAAACCAGTAGCATGCCAAACACGATCAAAGGCATGCTGTTTGTAGCAGTGAACAGTCCCAAGCCAAATTGAAATAAAATTCCGGCCATCATGCCCGCTGCAATGGATTGGGGAATCCATTTCAACAGCTTGTCGAAATAGCCTGTCAAACCAATAAAAAGAATCACCAAAGCAGCCGTGATATAGGCAGCGACCGCTTCATTTAATGAAATATTGGGGAAGAGCGTGACCAACAATGCCGTGCCGGGCGCTGACCAGGCAGTGATGACCGGGACTTTGTACTTGATTGATAAAAAAATCCCTGCAACTGCTGCACCAATGGAGATGCCCCAGATCCATGAAATCATCATGCTGGGGTCAACGTTGGCTTTTTGTGCCGCCTGGAAAAAGATGATCAACGGCCCGGAATAGGAAATCAGCACGGCTAGAAATCCTGCAACCGTTGCTGACACAGACCAGTCATCTTTTAAGCTTTTAAACAGGGTCGTCATTGCTACTGCCTCCATGCTGATAAATCAATGATCCTGTACCACGCCTATAATCAGGATTAGCCCTGATCACCACCACCAACAGGAACTACCGTTCCTGTCATATAAGAGGATTCGTCAGATGCCAGGAAAGTGATGGCATTGACTTGTTCCTGAATCGTGCCATAGCGTCCCAGGAAGGTACGGTCAATGGTTTGATCAACCACTTGCTGCATCCATTCTTTTTCAGATTCAGTCAGTGGGTTGGCATTGCGCGGTACTTTACGTGGAGGGGCTTCTGTTCCACCAGTTGCCACCGCATTGACACGAATACCATCTTTGGCATGTTCAAAGGCGAGGGAAGCGGTTAAACCATTCACACCACCTTTTGAAGCCGAATAAGGCACACGGTTAATACCACGTGTTGCAATTGAAGAGACGTTGACAATGGTACCTTGCTGATTCTTGATCATTTCAGGCAACACTGCGCGGCAGCACCACATGGTTGGAAACAGTGAACGATTCACTTCCTTGATAATTTCTTCTTCAGAAAATTCTTCAAAGGGTTTCATCCAGATGGCACCACCGACGTTGTTGATGAGCACATCAACACGGCCATAGGTCTCAATTGCTTGGGCAACCACAGATTCTGCACCTGCAAAGGTTTCCAGGTTAGCCTTGACGATAATTGCATCACCTTCTTGTGCTTCAATTTCCGCTAATGTCTCATCGACGTAATCAGATATATCTGCTAGAACAACTTGAGCACCTTCGCTAGCCACTTGTAGCGCTACACCGCGACCGATGCCTTGAGCGGCACCTGTCACGATCACAACTTTGTTTTCAAATCTTTTTGCGCGATTCATTTGATTCTCCAACTTAGTTTGCAGAGAATTTTTCGAACAGGAAGTTTGCTGGTTTAACACCTTCAGCTTCTAACCAGCCACGAACCGCTTCGACCATAAGGACTGGACCACATAAGTAGATGTCTACGTCACCACCGTTTAACCATTCATTATCAATATGGCCTGTGACATAACCTTTACGCTCATGTGCAGATTCCGGGTTTGCCACAACGGTACGGTATTCGAACCATGGTAATTTCGCCTGAAGTTCGTTAAGGCGCTCTAATGCAACCAGGTCAAAGTCGTTGGTTACACCAAATACCAGACGTACAGGCTGTTCTGAACCTTTTTCTTCCAGAACGGATAACATGGACAAGAATGGTGCAATACCTGTACCACCTGCCAGCATCACGACAGGGCGTGCAACATTACGTAAATAGAAGCTACCGAAAGGACCTGTAAAAGTCATTTTGTCGCCCACTTTAGCCGTTTGGCTCAGGAAGCTGCTCATTTTGCCGTTCGGAACGTTACGAACAACGAAACCGGTTTTACGGTCACCCGGTTTAGAGCTGAAAGAGTAAGAGCGGGTTTCAGATGTACCAGGAATACCGACATTGACATATTGGCCTGCCAGGAAATTAATTTCTAGCTCAGCAGCGTCAAGTTCGATTTCAAAAGTAATCGTTGATTCAGAGAGGTTCTCAACAGAAGTTAGAGTACCTTGATAAGTATGAATTTGAGTTTTACAAACATCAGAAGTTGCCTGAATCTGGAATACAGCATCAGACGTCGGGTGGCACTGGCAAGCCAGTACATAGCCTTCAGCCGCTTCTTCAGGTGTTAAAGCATCTTCGATATAAGTTTCTTCCGGCATATCATAAGTGCCTGATTCACAAAATGCACGACACGTACCACATGCACCATCACGGCAATCTAGCGGAATATTGATCTTTTGGCGATATGCTGCGTCAGAAAGAGTTTCACCGTCAACAACAGTAATAAAACGCGTTACGCCATCTTCAAATTGAAGTGCAACATTATGGTTTGACATGGCAAGTATCCTACAAATGAGTTAAAACATCAGGTGGCCCGGGCCAACATTCCATTGGGCCAAGGCCGGTTTTTAAATCTAATCAGCTTAGATGTGGTAAACATCAATAACTTGGTTGATATAGTCGTTTTTCAGTACCACGTACTTGTTCAGGATTTTTGGCTGTTCGCCAGAGAAATCGATCACATAACGCGACATACCGAAGTAGCTGTAGTTTTTCTTGTAACGGAAACTCAAAGTATTCCAGTTAAAACGTACAGTCACCTGGTCACCGTTTTGTTCCACAATTTCAATGTTGCTGATGTTGTGGCTGGTACGGGTATCCGGCATGGTTGCTGAAGAACGTTCAGTCTTGATACGGAATACACGGTCTTCCAAACCTTGACGGTCCGGATAGAAAATCAGGGAGATTTCAGACTGAGGATCTTCGGTCAAGGTGTCATTGTCATCCCAGGCTGGCATCCAGAACTGTGCATTCGGAGCGTAGCACGCTAACCAGTTATCCCATTGCTCGTCGTCCAGGAAGCGCGCTTCGCGGTAAAGGAATTGAGCAATATTTTCTAAAGTAATCGCGCTCATGCTTGTTCTCCTGCAGCAGCAATCTCTTTTTCAGCAGCAATTGCTTTTTTCATCAGTTTCAACCAGAACTCGTGTTGAGCCAGGTATAGACCTTCGTCTTCAGTTTTAACGCCAGAAAGTTTTGGTTTTAAACCGATTTCATTGGCAGCCTCATCTGGACCTTGGATCCAGTGTTTAGAACCGCGGCTCATATCATTCCATTCAAGCGCGATACCCTGGTAGCCTGCTTGACATGCGCGGAATTCTTCCAGGTCATCCGGAGTTGCCATACCAGACGCGTTGAAGAAGTCTTCGTATTGACGGATACGACGTGCACGTGCTTCAGGTGCTTCACCTTTAGGCGCGATACAGTAGATGGTTACTTCAGTCTTATCGACAGAGATCGGGCGCAGTACACGGATTTGTGAACCGAACTGATCCATGAAGTAAACGTTTGGATAGATACACAGGTTACGAGAACGCTCGATCATCCATTTCGCCATGGCTGCACCGTATTTCTCGGTGTATTCGTCTTTTTTCGGGAAGTTTGGACGGTCTTCCGGGTTTGCCCATTGCGTCCAAAGGAGCATGTGGCCATTTTCGAAACCGTAAGAACCACCGCCTTGTTTACCCCAAGAACCAGCACTCATCGCACGGATGTTGTCGCCGCCTTGTTTTTCTTTGCGTTGCTGAGTTGTCGCAGCATAGTTCCAGTGAACTGCAGAAACGTGATAACCATCAGCACCGTTTTCAGCAGTCAGTTTCCAGTTACCTTCGTAGGTATAGGTAGACGCACCACGCAGAACTTCAAGACCTTCTTCAGACTGACCAACGATCATGTCGATGATTTTAGTTGCTTCACCAAGATATTCTTCAAGAGAAGGAACGTCTGGATTCAAGCTACCGAACAGGAAGCCTTTGTAGTTTTCAAAACGTGCAACTTTTTTCAGGTCGTGTGAACCTTCTTTGTTGAAGCAGTCAGAATAACCGGCATCAGAAGGATCTTTAACTTTTAACAACTTACCAGAGTTGTTGAATGTCCAGCCGTGGAAAGGGCAGGTATAAGTTGCTTTGTTACCGCGTTTGTAACGGCAAAGCTCTGCACCACGGTGTGAACAGGCATTGATCATGGCATTCAGTTCGCCATTACGGTTACGCGCAATGATGATTGGCTGACGGCCAATGTTCGTGGTGTAGTAATCGTTGATATTCGGAATTTGGCTTTCATGTGCCAAGTAAACCCAATTGCCTTCAAAGATATATTTCATCTCTAAGTCAAATAAGGCTTCATCAGTAAATACTGAACGATGGAGTTTGAATTCACCTGTTTCATAATTTTCAACAAGTAATTCATCGATACGATCTAGATGGCTGGTATTGATTACAGGAATACGTGGCATGTCCGTTCTCCGACTTTCCAAATTTTAGGGAAGTCACCACAGCGCTTCATTGCCCTTCTTTGGGGAATGAAGCGTTGCAGTTCCTTGTTTGCTAATTAAGCGCTTGCGCGACGACGTTCAACTTCAGTAGAAGGTGCACCTTCTTTGTCTTTTTGAAGTACAACGTCGAACTGGATATGTTTGAAAGGACCTTTCAAGCCGCGACGCGCAATTTCAGCTTCGTCAGTAACGTCAACCGCAGTTGCTACCAGACCTTCGCGAGTACCGAATGCGAAGTCATCCCAAAGGTATTTGTCGCCTTCGATGTTGAACTGAGTTGTCAACTTGCGGTGACCTGGTGCAGAGATAAAGTAATGCACGTGTGCAGGACGCTGACCGTGACGAGAAAGCTTGTTCAACATGTGTTGTAACGGACCTTCAGGGTTCAAACCGTAACCTACAGGCATAGTGGTTTGCGCAGTGTAGTTACCGTTTTCATCACTCAGGATGGTACGACGAAGGTTGAAGTGCGACTGAGATTTGTCGAAGTAAGAGTAGTTACCGTTGCTGTTGGCATGCCACATTTCTACTTTAGCACCAGAAAGAACTTCACCATCAGTGTCAGTTACTTTACCTTCGATGATAAGTGTCGGGATTTTACCTTCTTCAGTACCATCGTCCATGCGAGCGAAACCTGTTGATTCAGGTGCACCAGCAACATATAGAGGGCCTTCGATTGTACGTGGTGTACCACCCGTTAAACCTGCTTTTGCATCAGCTTCATCAGCACGCAAGTCCAGGAAGTGTTCCAGGCCGATTGCTGAACCTAACAGTGCAAACTCATCAGCTTTTGCCATGTCGATCAGCGCTTCTACACCTTTCCAAACTTCAGACTGGCTCAGATCAAGATCTTCAATGGCTTGGTAAAAGTCTGTAACCAGACGAACAACAACTTGTTGTAAACGGGCATCTACTGGACCTTCAGAAGTGTCTACGTTACAAGCTTTAACTACATTTTCAATGGTTTGACGATCCATTTTATTACTCCTTGGAGGGGTGCTTTGGTGGCGAATATCTCTGCTTAAAGAGATAGATGGCTGCCACTTTCCTTGTTTGCTACTTGGTATGTTAAATATGTTTTTTTGTGAAACTGGAACAAAGGTTTATTCCAGTTTTCAGGGTTAAATCAGGTGTCATCTTCACGAACAGATGAGGGGTGACGGTTTAATGCCATCACTTCAATGTTCATGTAAGGGTAGAGTGGAAGACCCTGTAAAATGTTATGCAGTTCTTCATTGCTCTCGACATCAAAAATACTGATGTTTGAGTATTGGCCAGTAATGCGCCAGATATGACGCCATTTGCCTTGACGCTGCAATTCCTGTGAATAAACCTTTTCAACGGCTTTAATTTCATTGGCCTGTTCAACGGGCATATTACGTGGAATATTTACATCCATACGTACATGGAAAAGCATGGGTTTCTCCTGATTACTGACGACGCAAGTTGTCAATCTTGTTTTCATCCAGCTCAATACCCAGACCTGGACCGTTCGGAATCTCAAGTTCAAAGTTCTGATAGTTGAGCGGGGTTTTCAAAATATTTTCGGTAAGCAGCAATGGACCAAACAGTTCGGTTCCATACGCCAGATTTTCAAAGGTAGAGAAGACATGAGCAGAGGCAATCGTACCCACCGGGCCTTCCAGCATGGTGCCGCCGTACAGGTCGATACCTGCCAGTTTAGCGACTTTTCCAACCTCACAGCCTTCAACCAAACCGCCTGATTGGGCCACTTTTACTGCAAAAACTGATGCACCATTGTTACGTGCAATTTGATAAGCTGAGTGAGGACCCATCAAGGATTCATCCGCCATGATGGCCACATCAAAACGGCGAGTCAGGCGTCGCATTGCATCCAGATTGTCAATTGCACATGGCTGTTCAATCAGATCAACACCACCATCTTGTAACAACTGAATACCCTTGATCGCTTCAAGCTCAGACCAGGCACGGTTTACATCGACACGAATCGAGATGTCTTTGCCCAAGGCTTTCTTGATCGCCAGTACATGTTCAACATCTTCTTCAACCGGGCGTGAACCAATTTTCAGTTTGAACACATTGTGGCGTTTTGCCTCAATCATTTTCTGCGCTTCAGCAATATCTTTCTCGGTATTACCTGAAGCCAATACCCAAAGTACCGGAATACTGTTTCGTAAACGTCCACCTAATACTTCACTGAGTGGCAGGTTGAGACGTTGTGCCTTAATATCCAGTAGGGCAGTCTGAATGGCACATTTGGCAAAGCGGTTGCCATTAATATTTTTTTTGATTACCTGTAATGTTTGTGCAACATTTAAACCGGATAATGTTTTTAAAAGCGGTGCGAAATAAGTATCAATATTAACTTTGACACTTTCCGGGCTTTCTTCACCATAGCCTAATCCACCAATAGTGGTTGCTTCGCCCCAGCCTACATAACCATCTTCTGTGGTAATTTTAACCAACACCAGTGTCTGGGTTTGCATGGTTGCGACAGCCATCTTGTGGGGACGGATGGTTGGAATTTCCACCAGCAACGTTTCTATAGACTTATACATCTTTAAAATTCTCGATCTTGCTTTATGCCTGTCTTGTGATATACCTTAAAGGAATAGTTTTAATTGGTCGAAGATCAATTTTGCATTTTTTTATACTTTAAAGGTATTTTTAACTATGGAACTTAGACATTTACGCTACTTCGTTGCAGTGGTTGAAGAGCAAAGTTTTACCAAAGCGGCTGAAAAACTCTTTATTGCTCAACCTCCTTTAAGCCGACAGATCCAAAATTTAGAGCAAGAGCTAGATATTCAGCTGTTTGAGCGGGGTAGTCGTCCACTTAAGACTACGGAAGCAGGACAATTTTTTTATCAGCATGCGGTTAAACTTTTGTCTAATGCTGAAGAAATAAAATCGATGACGAAACGTATCGGGATTGCCGATCGGACCATTACCATTGGTTTTGTCGGTTCTTTATTATTCGGTTTGCTATCGCGCATTATGTTTCTTTTTAAACAGCAGCATCCTTATCTCAAGATTGAAATGATGGAAATGAATACCTATGAGCAGATTCAGGCGCTTAAAGAAGGAAAGATTGATGTCGGCTTTGGCCGTTTAAGAATTTCCGACCCTGCGATTAAACGTGTACTACTTCGTGAAGAGCCTCTTGTCGCGGCAGTGCATGCCAGCCATCCTTTAGGACAGCGTTCTGGTGTGAACCTGTCGGAACTGGTAGATCACCAGTTATTCTTGTATCCCAATACCGGTAAGGCCAATTTTGCCAGTCAGGTCCGTGGTATATTTTCCGAGTATGGACTGGAACCCAAAAATGTTCGTGAAGTACGTGAACTGCAGCTTGCACTCGGTTTTGTTGCAGCAGGAGAGGGCATTTGCCTGGTGCCGGAAAGTGCCAAAAACATTAAATTGGCGCATTTAAACTTTATTCCTATATTAGACAGTTTTGCGGTGAGTCCAGTCTTCATGGCCATTCGTAATATGGATGAAAGTGAATACATCCAGTTCCTGTTTGATGCGGTATATCAGGTTTATGACCTGGAAGCGGTGCAATATGATCGTGCCGTGTTCTGATCAGGCACAGTAAAAAACAACCCTAAAAACCTTAAATATAGAAAATTTCTCCAAATAATGAGACTCAATAAAATATTTTTATATAAAAAGGTGATGGGTCTCATGGTCTTTAATATATCTAAAGCATAGTAAATACAGGATTTTGACCTAAAGCAGACTTTATAGGTATAGAAACATGCCTATTCAGTTTTGGACATTTTTTCGCATCTTCTGCATTGTGAGCACCAGAAACTGAACTTCACAATTAGGAGGTGGAGATGTCTACAAATAAAGTGAATATTAATACGCTGATCGATGAGGCAAAATTTACGCCATTTCACTGGGGTGTGTTGCTTTGGTGTCTGTTGATCATTATCTTTGACGGTTATGACCTGGTAATTTATGGGGTAGCTTTACCACTCCTGATGCAGGAATGGGCACTCAGTACCGTACAGGCAGGTTTGCTGGCCAGTACTGCATTATTTGGCATGATGTTCGGTGCCATGAGCTTTGGTACTCTCTCTGACAAGATTGGCCGTAAAAAAACCATCATGATCTGTGTTGCACTTTTCAGTGGTTTTACCTTTTTAGGTTCTTTTGCCAGTAACCCTACTGAGTTCGGTATTCTTCGCTTCTTAGCCGGTTTGGGAATTGGTGGCGTAATGCCAAACGTGGTTGCCCTCATGACCGAATATGCACCAAAACGTATCCGCAGCACGCTGGTTGCCCTGATGTTTAGTGGTTATGCGATTGGTGGAATGTCATCTGCATTATTGGGCGCATGGTTGGTTCCACAGTTTGGCTGGAAAATCATGTTCCTTCTTGCCGGTACTCCATTATTACTTTTGCCGGTTATCTGGAAATTCCTGCCAGAATCGCTGATGTACCTGACTGTTAAAAAAGAAACAGAAAAGGCCCACGTCATTATCCAAAAATTGTCACCAGAACAGCAGATTACAGCTCAAACTGAATTTGTCCTGAATGAGGTGAAAAAAGGTGATGAAGCGCCACTCAAAGCATTGTTCCAGCAAGGCCGTAGCTTTAGTACCTTCATGTTCTGGCTGGCTTTCTTCATGTGCCTGTTGATGGTATATGCTTTAGGCAGCTGGTTACCAAAACTAATGATTCAGGCAGGTTATTCACTGGGCGCAAGTATGATCTTCCTGTTTGCCCTGAACATTGGCGGCATGATTGGCGCGATTGGCGGTGGCTACCTGGCAGACAAGTTCCACATCAAAAAAGTATTGACCATCATGTTTATATGCGGTGCATCGGCTCTGGTTCTGCTTGGTTTTAACAGTCCACAGTTTGTATTGTATGCCCTGATTGCCTTGGCAGGTGCCTCGACTATCGGTTCACAAATTCTGCTATATACCTTCGTCGCACAATATTACCCATCGACTGTACGTTCTACCGGCATGGGTTGGGCTTCAGGGATTGGCCGTATCGGAGCGATCGTAGGACCAGTACTGACCGGAACTTTATTAACTTTTGAATTGCCACACCAAATGAACTTCTTTGCCATCGCTATTCCGGGTGTGATCGCTGCGCTGGCTGTTTTCATGGTTAATCTAAAATCTTCTGTAGAAGGCCAAGCCCTTGCAGAATCTGCTGTCAAAAGCAGTCCTGTTGCACAAAAAGTCACCCAATAATTTCTTTACCTTTCCATTAATCTACTATCATCAATGATATAGATCGCCATCGTAAGCGATGGTGATCTGTTGCTAGAATTTGACGGCACAATAACAAGCGAGTTTAGGATGAACGCGAAAACATTAACCCAAACAACTGATTTACAAGCAACAACGGTTCGACCAAATATGCAGCGTACGCTCATGATAAGCATGATTGCATTAAGCATGGGAGGAATGAGTGTTGCAGCGCAAGCACAAACCCAGCAGCAAAATGAAATTGAACAGCTTAGACAGGAAGTTCAAGCTTTACGTAGTTTGGTGGAGCAGCAAAAAGTACAGAATGCACAAACTGCAACAGCAATTGCTAACATACAACGTACTGCAGCAACTGTGCCAGCGAACCCTGTATTAAAAACTGCCAAAGGCGCCGAGTTTAATTTATATGGTAATGTGCGTTTAGATGCCTCTTATAAGGTTGATGGCGGTCCTATCGATTGGCCATATAACCAGATCAATAACGTGGCACTGGAAGGTACTGCCGGAAATAGCGACCGTTTAAGCTCGACTTTATCTGCAACGCGTTTAGGCCTTGATTTTAAAACTCAGGCTTCTGAGCAAGAGGTCAAAGGTAAAATTGAAGTCGACTTTTTGGGTGGAGCTAACTTCGATAATCTGCGTATCCGTCATGCCTATGTAAATTATGGTAACTGGCTGTTGGGGCAAACCTGGTCAAACTTTGCAGTACCGGATTATATGCCAGAAACTATTGATGCAAATGCATACGTTGGTGGTGCTGTGAAACGTACACCACAAGTGCGTTATACCGCCAAATTTAATCCACAAACCAATTTGGTATTAGCTGCTGAAGATCCTAAAGATAAATTGGTCACTGATAAGGTGATCACTCAGCGTTTACCGGCGTTAACCGCACGTTTAAATCATCAATTTGCAGATAACTTAAATGTCAGCGTACGTGCCATGGGTCATGAAAAGCGTATCAATTCTGAAGAAGAAATGGCATGGGGAGTAGGTGTAGGTGCAAAGTATGATGTCGTACCTGGTACCACCTTAAAAGCAGATTATTACCATGTTAAAGGCGATAGCAGCTTCGTATCATTTGCCAATAAAGGTGTTGTTGTAGAAGCAGATGGTAGTCTTGTACAAAACGAATTTGATTCTATTATGCTAGGTGTTACCCAAAAATTTAGTGACAAATTACATGGCACTTTGGGCTACGGCTATATGACTTTTGATAAAGATCAAAATTATCTGGATGCTCCAGGAAGTGCAGCTACAGCCAATAAAGACCTCTGGCAAGCCTGGGCAAATGTTTTTTATAGCCCAACCAAGCCTTTGAGTTTTGGTCTTGAATATGTCTATGGTGAACGTGAAACTTTTGCTAGCAAGACAGGTGAAGACAACCGCTTAAATGCAGTTGCAATCTATAACTTCTAATAGTCCCCTAAATAAAGACCTCTTATTATGCACTACATAGTAAGGGGTCTATTTTTATATGTATATTGTGATCATTTGAGAATCAAAACCTGAGCCAGAACAAAGCACAGCCATGGACTAGATCTTTTTTGCTATTACCTCATTGTGAACCACTCGTTTAGAATGACTAAATTTAGTATTTCTTGCCTCACATCCTCTAAAAAATACTTGCACTCGCAAATATAGACGAATTATCAACAGATCCTCATTTTCTATTATTGAATTTCGCATAGTGAAAATTAGTGCATAGCCACAATAAGGTCTATCAAAAGATCAATAGAGATATCTTGAATTTGGGCGACCCTTCCGTTTAAGTTAAACTGGCTTATGAATTTTAAAGTAGTAAAAATACGGAAATAGGTGTAAGCGGGGTTATTTTTCGTTTATCTTTATATGACTCATTTGAATCCTAGCCAATTCACAACAGGCCGATCGCTACCATAGTGTAATGGTTTAATTTCATGAGGCTTTTCAAAAAATCTTATTGTCAATAACAAGTTGAAGCATACAATTCTACAGAGCAACAGTACTTGCTGTTAGATGTACCAAGCTCTTAAGCTGAACTGGAGAGATTCATTGCGCGTTGTTCGCTATAAATTTGTGATTATCATCCTGCTGCTTATACTTGCAGCAAGCTATGCTCTATTTCGATGGTGGCAGGGACCTGTGTTACCAGGATATACCCTGACATACAGGCCTCTGGTGCAAAATGTAGTAGCGACTGGCCGTGTAGCAACCGTATCACGTGCTCAGGTGGGCAGCGAAATTACCGGTGTCGTTCTTGAGCGGTTTGTGCAGGAAGGTGATCAGGTGGTGCCGGGTGATTTACTGCTCGTCTTAAAATCGGATGAACTGCGTGCACAGGTACGACAAGCTGAAGTGGCTCTGACCGAACTCGCAACCAGCCGGCGTCCACAGGCAGTAGCAGAACTGGCCACTGCCAAAGCCCAGCTGGAACAGGCCAGTCGGGAAGCAGCACGTAGACGTAATCTAGAAGCTGGCATACTCTCAGCAGAAGAAATAGAACAGGCCGTGGAAGCGGAAAGAGTCGCCCGCAATAATTTTGAAACAGTACGTCTAAAAACAGCAGCATTGGCACCTGGTCAAGTCGAGGAAGCCAAGCTTCGTGAGCAACTTGCTGCAGCCCAGGCTCAACTGGCCAAAACTAAAATTCGCTCTACAGTCACCGGTACGGTACTCACTCTGGATGTGGAACCGGGTGATCTGATCCAACCGGGTCAGACTTTATTTAGCATCGCATTGAAGGGCAATACAGAAATTCGTGTGCCTTTAGATGAGCGAAATTTACCGCAACTTGCTTTACAGCAAAAGGCAATGGTCATTTCTGATGCCTATCCGGATCAAGCTTTTCCGGCCCGGATCAATTTTATAGCGCCAAGCATTGATCCGCAGCGTGGTACGGTAGAGGTTCGCTTAGCCGTCGATCCGGTGCCTGATTTTCTGCGTCAGGATATGACGGTGTCGGTGAATGTCGAGACCAACAGACGAGAGCGGGCATTGGCTATTCCAAACGATGCTTTAAGCAGTATCAAAGGCGATAAGGCCAGTGTGCTATTGGTACGTGATGGAAAAATAAAATATCAGCAAGTCAGCTTAGGTTTACGTGGCCTGGCCATGTCAGAAGTGGTTTCAGGTTTGAGTGATGGTGATCAGGTGCTGGCCAATGCCGAAGCACCCTTAACAGAGGGTGAGAGGGTACGCTTAAAACAGCAAAAAACACCCTGGAATCATCAGGCTGATGATACAAATAGTAAAAATGAATTACCGGTGAAATTCGATTGAAAAACTTTTTCGGGCGGCTCTGGACAGAATGGACAATCGCAATCAGTTTTTTGCGTGAAGGCCGTGCACAGTCCATCATGATTACTGTGGGTGTTGCAGTGGGTGTGGCTGTCATCATTTTTATCAGTGCTTTAATTCAAGGATTGCAGTCGAATATTGTCGAACGTACTTTGGGTACTCAGGCGCATATCCGTTTGCTGTCACCGGATGAGGTGAATCAGATTGTGCAGCCTGCTGCAGGAACGGTGCAATTATTGCAGGAAGACAAGCGGGCACAGCGCCTGCGCTCAATTAACAACTGGCAGCAGATTACTGAGACTTTAGATCAGTTGCCGGTACTGACCGCCGTATCTCCGGTGGTATCCGGGCCGGCCTTTGTGCAAAGGGGTGATGCCATTCAATCTGTCGCCTTGGTGGGTATTAATCTTGAACGTTATCAACAGATTATCCCACTGAGAGAATATCTGTTAAGCGGTCAGTTGCGCATCGGTGCAGACGATGTAATGATTGGCAGTCAGCTCGCCAAAGATCTGGGTGTGCAGGTGGGAAGCAAGTTACGGCTGGATACGGGGCGGGAGAACAGTGCATTGGTCAATGTGGCCGGGATCTTTGAACTTGGGGTACGCGAACTGGATGCGCGCTATGTGTATCTGGACTTGAAACAGGCACAGTCCTTACTCAGTTTACCTGGTGGAGTTACAGTGATTGACCTGACTATTTCAGATATTTTTGAGGCAGACAATATTGCTGCACAGATAGGACGCTTGACCTCATTAAAAGCCGAAAGCTGGATTAAAACCAATGCTCAGCTGATGAATGCAATTACCGCTCAGAGCCTGTCAACCAATATGATTATTATCTTTGTGGCAATTTCCGTGGCATTTGGAATTGCCAGCGTTATGTCGGTCAGCGTGGTGCAGCGTACCCGGGAAATCGGTATTTTACGCGCGACTGGCGCGACCCAATTGCAAATTTTACGAATTTTCCTGTTTCAGGGCGCAATATTTGGCCTGCTGGGTTCAGTTTTAGGCAGTGCGGTCAGTTATGGTCTGGTGTGGATATTCAACACCTTTGGCCCGGGTCTGTTTTACATTCCTCTTTCGATCAATCTGGTAATACTGGCCTTGTTACTGGCTACGCTGACTGGCGTACTGGCTGCTGCGATACCATCGCGCCGGGCAGCAGCATTGGACCCTGTGGAGGCGATTCGTCATGTCTGACCAGTCTCAGGAAGTACTGCGCCTAGAAGCGCTGCATAAATCTTATAATATCGGGCAGCCCAATGAAGTTGAAGTATTACATGGAATCGATTTGCGTATCGCCCGCAATGATTTTGCTGCGCTGATTGGTCCATCCGGTTCCGGTAAAAGTACCTTATTGAATATTTTAGGTTTGCTGGATAAACCTAGCAGCGGTGAGCTGTATTTGCTGGGTCAGCCAACCAGTCGCATGGATGATGCCGGACGTACTGCGCTACGCGGCAACAGTATCGGTTTCGTGTTTCAGTTTCATCATCTTATTCAGGCTTTTACTGCCTTAAACAATGTACTTATGCCGTTAATGCTGACACATGGCAAGCCGGACAAACAGGCACTGGAGCGAGCGCGTGAACTGCTTGCAGCAGTCGGTCTTGAACAGTTTGCGGATCGTAAACCGAATGAACTTTCGGGAGGGCAGCAACAGCGGGTGGCGATTGCCCGGGCACTGATTACAGAACCAGCGCTATTATTAGCTGATGAACCTACAGGGAATCTGGATACCCAGACGGCTGCAGAAATGTTTGAACTGTTCCGTAAAGTGCATCGCGAACGTGATTGTGCTGTACTGCTGGTAACGCACGATCCACGTCTGTCTGCGACCTGTGATCGCACCATCAATCTGGTCGATGGCCGTATTCAAAGTGATTCATCAAATCATTAAACCAGCTCCTTTATTTTAAAATTCTAATCTTGATCTTAGCTACCCACTGAACAGCGATATGCAGATCTCTATAAGAAAACAAACGCTGAATTAAAAGAAGAAATGGGTGATTGCTGATGTATAGGATCATTGAGTTAATCTTTATTTCTATTTGCATTTGTCTTGTTTCTTACGCTTTTTTCACTGTCATTTTCTATGTTTCAGGTTGGGGGATGGCTAAATGAAAATTAATGCAATTCACCAGATCGACCTTGCTGAATGTCCTCGTTGTCATTCAATCATGTTCAAAGGTCTTATTTCATTCCATTTAACTAGTTGCTTGGGGTGATCTTCATGTCTAATAAATCTGATCAAAAAAAACATCAAAACCCGTAAAAACACGGGGGAAAGTACCCTAAATAAGCAATTCCATAGTCCTGAGTCTAGTCTCCGGACTGATTTTTCTATCCCCATTTATAACATGCGGGTTACGATTGACTAAAAATGAATCAAAATAGGGCTGATTTAGATGATTACAAAAGATGATTTAATTTATTTGTTTATGCTGATTCAAATTTTAATTGTTGCTTTGATCTTGGCTTTTAAAGTGTTTGTTTGGTCAGGTTGGTATCAGTTCATTTTTGGCTAAAGTTCTTTGTGATCCGATAGGTTGTTGCTACTGAAATTAGTTTGGACGTTTATAAATTAACTTCCACAATAAAAATACAAACGTCCAAAGCTCACGGATTTCGGCATAACGTATATTATGTTCATTAAGATACTTCACTGGAGAGATTAA
>JAEAMF010000846.1_pt1 | contig 29648 bp, 26 predicted proteins | sample 8958721 | NCBI WGS metagenome assembly JAEAMF01 (sample SAMN16933255, study PRJNA681124) | bioreactor sludge metagenome | isolation source: anaerobic bioreactor treating anionic surfactant - SDBS | place: India: Bengaluru | collected 2019-02-28 | reverse complement strand
GAAGCGGCGGAATCATAAACAAAATCATGGGGGCTGTCAAGTTGAAAGGGATGACATTTGAAAGGGATGACGGTGACTTTGGCACAGTTGCATTTTTGAAGGAGTGCGATTATGATGATATCATGAAAGCAAGATCATCTCCCCGCCGGAGATGTGCCCTTTGGTTTACGGCGCTATGACCTGATCCCGAACCTTGTGGAAACGGTTAAGGGTTATGCCAAGCAGGAAAGGGATGTCCTCGTGGAGGTGACCAATGCCCGGGCCCGCGCGGCGGCGCGGCGACGGTTCCGGACATGATCAGCGCCAACAACGAGCTGAGCGGAGCTTTAGGCCGGCTTCTTCTCGTCGTGGAACGATACCCGGACCTGAAATCCAATCAGAACTTTCTCCGTCTGCAGGATGAACTGGCGGGGACGGAGAATCGGATCTCGGTGGAACGGAAACGTTACAACGACACCGTCCGGGGCTACAACGTGGCGATCCGGAGTTTCCCGGCAAACCTGCTGGCCGGGATGTTCGGCTTTGAGAAGGCGGCCTTCTTCGAGGTTCCGACGGTTACCAAGGCGGCGCCGCAGGTGAAATTTTAACAGGTAATTGAAAAACGCTTGCCTGCTGAATGGGGCGAGCTTAGGCATGCCGGGAACGGCAGTGAGGAGTGATCTCTATGCAAAAAAAATATGTATATGCCTTTGGCGGCGGTTCGGCCGAAGGATCGGCCAAGGATAGGAATCTGCTGGGCGGCAAAGGGGCCAACCTGGCGGAAATGTCTGCTCTGGGCATTCCCGTGCCGGCGGGATTCACCATCAGCACGGAATGCTGCACGGACTATTATGCCGCCGGCTGCAAACTTCCCGCCGCACTGGCCGGTCAGGTTCTGGAGGCGCTCCGGAAGATTGAATCGATCATCGGAATGAAGTACGGCGACGCCGGGAAGCCGTTATTGATCTCCTGTCGCTCCGGCGCCCGCCTGTCGATGCCGGGCATGATGGATACCGTTCTCAACGTTGGGCTGTGCACCGCGACGATCCCGGGCATGATCGCCAAAACGGCCAACGCCCGATTCGTCTGGGATTCTTACCGTCGCCTGATCATGATGTACGCCGATGTGGTGATGGAGAAGGCGGAAGGCCTCGAACCGGCCTTGGGCAAGGGGATTCGCAAGATCCTGGATGAAAAACTGGACGAGCTGAAGCGCACTCGGGATTGCAAGTTCGACACGGATCTCGGCGCCGACGACCTCGAGACGCTCTCCGGAACCTTCAAGGAACTGGTACGGAGACATCTCGGCAAACCCTTTCCGGACGACCCGATCGAACAGTTGTGGGGCGCCATATCGGCGGTGTTTAAAAGCTGGAACGGCAAGAAGGCCGTCTCCTACCGCCGGATCGAAGAGATTCCGGACGACTGGGGTACCGCGGTGAACATCCAGGCCATGGTCTTTGGCAATATGGGCGACTCCTCCGCAACCGGCGTTGCCTTTACCCGCGATCCCGCCACGGGCGAAAACCGGTTTTATGGAGAATGGCTGATGAATGCACAGGGGGAGGATGTGGTTGCCGGCATCCGGACCCCGGCGCCGATAAACGATGACACCCGGAACGACCAGAACCGGCATCTGACGAGCATGGAGCACTCCATGCCGGAGATCTATAGCGAACTCAACACGATCCGCGCCAAGCTGGAGAGTCGCTTCACCGATATGATGGACATCGAATTTACCATCCAGGAGGGGAAACTCTGGATGCTGCAGTGTCGTTCCGGCAAGCGAACCGGCGTGGCCGCGCTGAACATCGCCATCGATATGCTGGATGAAGGGCTCATCGACGAGACGACCGCCATCCTGCGCGTCAAACCTCGACAGTTGGACGAAGTCCTCCATCCGATTATCGATCCGAACGCCGAGAAGGAGGCCGTGCCGATTGTCAGGGGGCTTCCGGCCGGCCCCGGCGCCGCCCGCGGTGAGCTGGTTTTCACTTCTGAGGACGCGGTTGCCGCCGCCCGTGCCGGCAGGGACTGCATCCTGCTGCGGGAGGAGACAAATCCTGAGGACATCGAGGGGATGCGCGCCGCGGTCGGCATCCTGACCGCCCGCGGCGGTATGACCTCCCATGCGGCGCTGGTCGCCCGCGGGTGGGGCAAGTGCTGCATCGTGGGCGCCGGGAGCCTGCATGTGGACTCCGCGAACAAGACGGCGGAAATCCCCGGCTCCGGGACCGTGCTGAAGGAGGGGGATGTGGTGACGCTGAACGGCACCCGGGGTCACGTCTTTGTCGGTTCACTGCCGATGATCGACGCCTCGGAAAATCCGAGATTCCAGAGATTCATGACCATGGCCGACAAATACCGAAAAATGGGTGTGCGCACCAATGCGGACACGGCGGAAGACGCCCGCGTGGCCCGCAATTTCGGCGCCGAGGGGATCGGTCTGTTCCGGACGGAACATATGTTTTACGGCGAGGGCTCCGACGAGCCCCTGTTCTGTCTGCGTAAGATGATCCTCAGCAAGAGCGCCGAAGAACGAAGGGCCGCGCTCGATGAACTCTTTCCGTTTTTCAAAAGGTCCTTGAAGGGGACAATGGAGGCCATGGAGGGATTTCCGGTTACGATCCGCCTCCTTGATCCGCCCCTTCACGAGTTCGTGCCGCAGGGCGCAGAGAAGCAGGCGGAACTGGCCAGGGCGCTGGGCATCACGGCGGAGGAGATCCAGAAACGGGGGGAGGATCTCCACGAATCCAACCCGATGATGGGTCACCGAGGCATCCGTCTGGGGATCACCTACCCGGAGGTGAGCGAGATGCAGATTCGTGCGATCTTCGAGTGCGCCGCCGAGTTGATCAAGGCCGGCAAACGGTGCACGCCGGAGATCATGGTCCCCGTCACCTGCGACGTTTCCGAACTGGAGTTCACCCGGAAAATCGTGGAGCGGGTCCATACCGATGTGCTCAATCGCTTCGGTCTGGCGGGCCTGGCCGGCCTCGAATACAAGTACGGGACGATGATCGAAATCCCGCGCGCCGCGCTTCTGGCCGACAGGATGGCCGAGAGTTCGATGTTCTTCTCATTCGGGACCAACGACCTGACCCAGTTGACCTATGGTTTCAGCCGCGATGACATCGGCGGGTTCATGAATGATTATATCGACCTGAAACTGCTCCCCTCGGACCCGTTCCAGACCATCGACCAGGACGGCGTCGGTCAGCTCATTACGATGGCCGTCGAAAAAGGCCGGGCCACCCGCCCGGAACTGAAGGTCGGCATCTGCGGCGAGCAGGGCGGCGATCCAGCATCGGTCGATTTCTGTTACAAAAACGGCCTGACCTACGTGAGCTGCTCGCCGTTCCGCGTGCCGATCGCGCGGCTCGCGGCGGCCCAGGCTGCGATCAAGGCCTCGACCACCCGGTGATGGGTTGCTTCAGACGGTATGGCTTTTCCAGATCCCGCCTTCGAACACGATTCGGGTGCTCTCACCGGGGCGGGGCGGCTGACGAAGGGTCGCCGGCGTGTATTCGGAATCGGTGGGAAGTCGGATGCCAAAGCCGTCCTTCGCCTGAAAGAAATTGGGGAAAATCGACCGGATTTGCCGGGCACGGGCGGCGGAAAAAAGCGATTCCGTATCGGAGAAACAAAGCAGCTCTTCGACGGTCTTCAGCGTAGGGGGCATGAGCACGATCCTGCCCGCCGCATGTTCTGCGAGCGCAGTGGCGGAGTCCAGCCAGCGTGATTCCATCAGCTCCATCCGGTCGTGAACGGGGATCTGCCCTTCCGGAAGCAGCGCAAGGAAAAAACGGGCGTCGAATCGTCTGCCTTCGATTTCCGGCGTGATCCAGTGGGCATAGGGTATCAACAGGTCCGGGGCGAAAAGGAGATTTTCCCGGTGGGCCAGCTCCGCCAGCGTCAGCCTTCGCTCATGGAGTTCCCGACGACAGGCGTCAAGGCGGGCGGCCGTTTCCGAAGCGGCGGGATTGAAACGGCCGCCGCGTTTGTTGCGTGCGAGAAGAACGCCCGCCTCTTCAAAGGTCTCACGGATCGCGGCCATAAAAAGACCGAAAGCGACGGCTTCGGGAAGGTCGTTTTCCTGAAGGAGACGCTTTGCGTCCGTGGCGCTGAATCCGGCGACACAGGCGGCCAGCTCGGGATTCAGATCCGATTCATCCAGACTGCCCCCGGGGAAGACAAAGGCCCCGCCCATGAAGGCCTGGTTCCGCCCGCGCCTCATCAAAAGGAACTCATACGGCGCGTCCGCCCGGTCACGGAGCAGAATAACCGTCGCGGCCGCGCGCGGCGATCGGTCTGTCCCGCCGCGATCCCCGCTCTTCGTGAATATGCCCCGCTGTTCCAAGGGATTTCCCGGCCTTACTTTGCGAGCAGGCCGCCGTCGTTCACCAGGACCTGCCCCGTCATGTAGGACGATGCATCCGAGGCCAGAAAGACCGCAAGCCCCTTCATATCGTCGCAATCCCCGATGCGCCGAAGGGGGATGGCTGCGAGCGTCAGGTCATGGGCGGCCTTGAACTCCGGTTTCTCGATGTAGGCCATCATGTCCGTCCTGAAAAAACCGGGGGCGATGGCGTTGACGCGAATTTTATAGGGGGCAAGCTTGACGGCGAGGTTCATCGTCAGCAGATTGATCGCGGCCTTGGTCGAGTTGTAGGGCACGGCCGGGTGAACGAGCTCCTCCGATCCTCGGAACGCCATGACCGACGAGATGTTGATGATATTCCCGCCTCCCTGGTTTTTCATGATGTTGGCGACCTTCTGGGTCAGAACCCAGACGCCGCGGACATTCACGTTGAAGAGCTGATCCCATTTCTCCAACGGGAACTCCAGTGTGGGCGCCCCCCAGGTCGCCCCGGCGTTGTTGACCAGGATGTCGATCCGTTGAAATTTCTCCAGCGCCGCCTTCAGCATGACATCAATCGCCTCCGGATTCGCCATGTCGCAGGCCACGGGGAGAACCCTCACGCCGAACTCCTTGGAGAGCTCCTTGGCCGTCGCCTCGAGGTTTTTCATTTTTCGCGAAGTCAGGACCAAATCCGCGCCCGCCTCCGCCAGACCCGTGGCGATAAACTTTCCGATTCCCCTGCCTCCTCCGGTGACGAGAGCGACCCTGCCGTTGAGCTTGAACAGATCGAGCAACTTCATCCGGACCTCCTGATCCGAAATAAGGACGATTGCAAAAAAGGATTCGTCGACGCTTCCGCCGGACGCGGCCGGATTCGAGCTGTCTCTGCCCGCCGTTATCTCCGACGAGATCCGCCGCCGAGAATGGAGCCGAGGACGCCGCGCATAATCTCCCGTCCGACGGAGGATCCGATGGTTCGCGCGACGCTTTTCGCGGCCGCCTGAACGACCCCCTCGCTCTTTCCTCCCCGCGGGCCGGTCCTTCCGAACAGGATGTCGCCCAGCGAACCGCCCAGGCCGCCCAGCAGCCCGCCCTCACTGTCGCCGGAGGTCGTCTTTCCGGATTTTCCCAGTACGGCCGGTTGATCGCCTCCAGTCCTCTTCTGCGCTTCGTCGCGGAGTTTTTCATAGGCCGATTCCCGATCGAGCACCTGCTCATAATGACCATAGATCGTGGAGCCTTTAATGGCGGTGGTTCGCTCATCCGCACTCAGCGGTCCGAGTCTTGAACCGGGCGCGATGACAAAGGAGCGTTCGACCGGCGTGGGCCGCCCTTTTTCATCCAGGAAGGAAATGAGGGCTTCGCCGACGCCCAGCTCCGTAATGGCCTGGACCGCGTCGAAGGCCGGGTTGGCGCGCATGGTTTCCGCCGCGGTTTTAACCGCTTTCTGATCGCGCGGGGTGAAAGCGCGCAGCGCGTGCTGGACCCGGTTGCCCAGCTGGCCGAGAACGGCTTCCGGGATGTCCAGCGGGTTCTGGGTGATGAAATAAACCCCCACCCCTTTGGAACGGATCAGTCTCACCACCTGCTCAATCTTTTCCAGAAGGGCCTGCGGGGTGTCGTTGAACAGCAGATGCGCCTCGTCGAAAAAGAAGACCAGTTTCGGTTTTTCCGGGTCTCCGACTTCGGGCAACTGTTCAAAAAGCTCGGAAAGCATCCAGAGCAGAAAGGTTGAATACAGTTTGGGATTGTTGTAGAGCTGGTCGGCGGCCAGAACATTGACGATGCCGCGGCCCTCGCCGTCGGTCTGCATCAAATCCGCGATATCCAGCATCGGTTCGCCGAAAAACCGGTCGCCGCCCTGCTGTTCGATGGTCAGGAGCCCCCGTTGAATCGCGCCGACGGATGCAGCGGAGATATTTCCATATTGCGTGGTGAATTGCTTGGCATTGTCCCCGACAAACTGAAGCATCGTCCGCAGATCCTTCAGATCCAGCAGCAGCAGGCCGTGGTCATCGGCGATCTTGAACACAAGGTGCAGCACCCCTGATTGGGTCTCGTTGAGGTTCAACAGCCTTGCCAGAAGGAGCGGTCCCATATCGGACACGGTTGCCCGCACCGGATGGCCGGACTTGCCGTATACATCCCAGAAAACCGTTGTGTTGGCTCTGGGGGTAAAGTTTTTTACACCGATGGATTCCAGGCGCTTGAGGATCTTTTCCGAGGCGGCGCCTGCCGCGCCTATGCCCGAGAGGTCCCCCTTGACGTCGGCCATGAAGGATGGAACTCCAATGGCTGAAAAAGATTCGGCCATCTTCTGCAAAGTGACCGTCTTTCCGGTGCCGGTCGCTCCGGTGATGAGACCGTGACGATTGGACATACGCGGCAGCAGCGTGATCTCTTTTCCTTGAGACATTGCAATGATCAGTGGTGAGCTCATTTTCAACTCCTTGGCAGGCATCGATTTTTGTTCTAATTATTCCGCTAAGTTACATTTGCGTGCCGGGGAAACGGTCAAAAGAAAGCCTTGTTCCTGTAGCCCATACGGCGGTTGTTCTTTGTTCCCTACGATAAAAGTATATGGGGATGATCCCCCTGTGTCAAATGAATTTTGACTGGCAAATTGTGTCAAAAACGTTGTTGACATCAGGAAAAAATGAAATATCATGCCGACGTAAGGTCGTTCTTAACTTGAACATTTTTTCTTTCCTTCGGAGGTGCCGGCGCCGGGATCGGAACGGATGGGGAGGCACATACGGTGCGTATATTGATCATCATCATGACGCTTGTCTTTGTCGTATCGACCGCTGCAGCGAGCGATGAAGACGGAGGTTATATTGCTTTTGGTGTCGGGTTGAAATCCTGCCAAGCATTTGTTCGTGATTTTCATGAGAACAAGTGGAGCAAAGTGATCAATATGCAATGGATCAACGGGTATCTGACCGCGTTCAATAAGTTCATATATGATGGTGAAAATGTTGCAGAAAACATGGATGTGGCTGAACGAGAGCGATGGATATTGGATTATTGCAACCGTAATTCTGCAAAAGATCTTGAACAGGCAACAACGGAATTAATCTCCCACCTTTTGAAACCAAGGAAGAAATCTGCCCTGTAAATCTTCAGAGGAACTTGCCAATCGGGATGGGAACGTTTTGAAAGCGTTGAATAAAACGTTGTCCCAGTGCGCTTAAAAGAAACGGAGGGCGAACCGATGACTCAGTTCCCCTCCGCTTTTCTTATGGTGCCGAAGGCCGGACTTGAACCGGCACGGGATTCCCCACTACCCCCTCAAGATAGCGTGTCTACCAGATTCCACCACTTCGGCATCCGTGTTTGATCCGGCATCACCGTGCCGTAATAAAGGCCCGAGGCCGCCGGAGACTTACCCGTTTCAAATCGCTTTGTCAATATCGAATCGCCCGATCCCTTGGGTCGGCCCTGGCTTACAATCTATTTTGTCGTTTGCGGTGCTCCCGGCGCCGGAGAAGCCGGGGGTGTAGCAGGAGGCGCCCCCGAGGTCGGCGACGGTGCGGTTTGTTGGGCGACCGGTTTGGCGGCGCCCTCCATCAGCGAGCTCCCCTTGCGGGATGCCGAATAGGACAAGGTCAATGAGGTCAGCATGAAAATCACGGCGACCGCAGTCGTCATTTTTCCCAGGAACGTTCCCGGTCCGCTGCTTCCGAAGATCGTCTGGCTGGACCCTCCGAAGACGGCGCCCATGTTCGCGCCTTTCCCCGCCTGCAAGAGCACGACGAGAATCAGAAGGATACAAACGATGACATGCACGATGGTTATCAGAATCTGCACTTTTTCATACCTCTGGTATGGATGAATATCCGACCAGTTGGACAAAGGACCCAATGTCCAGACTGGCCCCGCCGACCAGCGCCCCGTTGATGTCCGGCTCACGCATCAAATCGGCGATATTCTTCGGCGTGACGCTTCCGCCATAGAGGATGGCGGTTGCTGCCGCCCGCTCCCCTCCGTACCGGCCGGCGATCCATTCCCGGATGAGAAGGTGAGCCTCTTCCGCCTGATCCGGGGTGGCCGTTCTGCCGGTGCCGATCGCCCAAACCGGCTCATAGGCAATCAGCAGGCGACTTATATCATCGGGATTCAAATTATTCAACCCCTCTTTTAGTTGCCGTTCAACGACATTTTGCATCCTGCCCTCTTCCCGCTCCTTCAGCGTTTCACCGATACAGAGGATCGGCTTCAGATCCGCCGAGAGAGCGGTCCGGAGCTTTCGATGAATCATCTGATCCCCCTCACCGAAGAGGGTTCGCCGTTCCGAGTGGCCGACAATCACATATGTGCAGCCGACTTCGCGGAGCATTCCCGCGGAGATTTCACCGGTAAATGCCCCTTTTTCCGCTTCGTGGAGGTTCTGCGCGGCCAAACGGACCGCCGATCCCCGAAGAACTTCTGCCACGGCATGCAACGCGGTGAACGGAGGGGCAATGATGACTTCAACCTGCGGGGGAGTGGGGAAGGCATTTCTGAGACTCGAGGCGAAATTGATCGCCTCGGCTACCGTTTTGTTCATTTTCCAATTTCCGGCGATGACCGGTTGCACCATTTGACAATCCTCCGAATTGGGGTGGCGGACGTGCAGCGGAAGTTCCCCGATCCGATGCATGACCGCCCCACTTACTAACCAGTCCGGCGGAATCATAGACAGCCGGCCGGCATTCGTCAATCTATTTTTCCATCGATTTTCCCGCGAGTGATGATCTGTTCCAACGCCCCGGCCAATTTTCGGATTGCATTCTTTGGTCATTCGCATTAATCTCAAAACATGGATGCATTGGAAAGCAAACAGCCCCAGACGGCACTGGAGATCAATCTGGAAAGAACCCGGGCGGTTGTGGATATCCCGTCGAAGCATCGGATTCTCATGGATATTGTTCGGAACCATTATGGGGTTGCAAAACGGACGGAGGAACTGCTGGTCGAGTTGCATCACCCGTTTGTGAACTGGGAGTTCCTGCTGACTCAACTCAAAGGGCTTTCCGTCGGTAATTTCTACGATTTCAACACCCACGAACAGGGACTGTCCGCACTGAAGACCTTTGCGGACATTTACCTGACCGTCATCGCGTCGGCCGGCAACGAGGACATTCGGGACGACGCCGTCCGTTACAGTTTCGAGTATTTGAACACCGTTCTGTCCGAAAGCGGAAACCTTTTGCAGAGAAACAGGAAGCTGTTTAACCCCTTCTTTCGATCGCTCATCGAATTGTCTGAGAAACAGGGAGACCTTCTGAAGAAATCATCGGGTCAGGCAAAGGCCATTGCCAGGCGGATCATGGAAAGTCATGGCGGGACGGATCTGCAAGAGCTTGCCCGGCTTCTTTTCGTCGCCCTTAAAGCGACCTACCGATACTGGCTGACACAACCCGATCCTTCCTTGTGGTTTGCCATGGACGGCGAACCTCAGGAAAACCGTGAAGCTTATCTTGCTCTGATCTCGCCTCTTTCGCACGCGCAGATCCGCAGCCTGATCGTCCGCCTGGAAGCGCTGGAGCTTCAAACCCGTAGTGAAGAAGATCGGTTGGCTCTCTGCTTGGAGATGCCCGATCATGGACAGATCGCAAACGGATACCTTCGGATCGCCGATGCCCTGGAAAAGTCGAGCGCTTTTGAGGGACATCAGTATCTGGCCAAGCTCAATTTTCTTTTCAAGATGATGGGCGTCGCCGGGCTGTCGGATTACCACAGCGCCGGCCTGACCGAGATCAATCGCTGCCTGGGAAGGGCATTGAAGGAAGAAAGCCAGCAGACGGTCCATGAGTTCGTGAAGAATCTCTTCCGGTTGTTGAAGAATTTGTCTTTGCAGAATCAGTACCGGGGTTCGATCATCGATTGCATCACCACACTGGCCAGAGAGATTTTTGATTCCAACGACCATCCGTTGGTGGACGTCTTCATCAATGAGCTTGTGGCCTTCGGTTTTCAGCATCCGGATCTTCAGGGATCGACCACCGAATGGCAGATTCAGGTGAACCCGGGTCATATTCAAAACATCCGCTCTTGGCTTGAGATCATTTCCCTGAAGCCCAGATGGACCAAGAAACTGCTTTCGGCACTGATCATCAATCTGAAGCTGAGGGGGGTTTTCGTTCGGGATACGGACCTTCTCCAAAAGGATATCTCCCGCCTGCTGAATTCCGATATTCTGCCCGCCTACAACCTGGTGAAGCAGCTTCTCAGAATCTTCCCGGTATTTTTTTCCGAAATCGGTGCGGAAGGCGAATTGCGGACGATTTCCACGGAAGTCGATGAACTCACTTCCAGAAACGACCGGCTGATCTACTTCCTGCGGAAGCAGTCGCATGTCGAAAGCAACAGCCGTTTGGTCTCTTTTATGGAAGACATCTTCCGGTACTGGAACTCGGGCGACAAGGGATTCCTGAAGGAGCACCTGCCGGTCGAGGTGTTTCGGGAGATTCGGGCTTCCGGTGAATATTTCAAAGACCTTCATCAGATCTTCGGAAAATTGTTTGGAAGAATCCGCGGCGATGTCCAGAAACTGCTGGATTGGGACGAAGAGAGAATATCCGGAGAGATCGAATCGGTCGACGGCGTCAATGCGAGAGAGAAGGAGCGGGCCAGGCGGATGATTCGGTTTTACCAACTGATTCACAGGAAATATTACCACCAGCATACGGACATCCTCAAGGAATTGGAGATCTCCTGCCTGATCGATCCGTCGAAAATTCGTTCCCTCAAGCACACGCTGCAAAGGAAGGACTATTACAAAAGCCTGAAAGTCGTTCTGGACATGCTGACCGTTCTCAAGGAGAAGGTGTTATCGCCCCACAAGACAGACTATTCCGAGAACATCTATTATAAAAGGCATATTGCGGCGGGCATTCCGTCCATGTACGGAACCTATCGCGAGGAAAAATTCGAGGCGATGGGATTGACCTTCCGTCTGGAGAGCTTCGCCACGATGCTTTTTGAAAGGCTTGAGGAGTCCCTGAATCTCAAATTCATCACCAAAAGCACTTTGCTGAAAATCCATGAATATCTCTGGCTATACATCAAGGCACTCGAACTCGAAGGACTGGCAACCGAAGGGCTTGTCGCCAAACTAAGGTATATCACGAGCGCCCTGCAGGTCCGGCAATTTTCGATTGACCAGTATATCGATATTTTCCAGTTCATTGCGAAGGGCATCCAGGACATCACACGCGAATACCACATCGATGCGCACCGCTCGAACCTGTCGGTCATCATCGGCCGGATGATCGGCGGGGATGAATGGGAAGATGATGCCGCCTCGTATCCCCACAAGAAAACCTTGAAACCAAAAGACCAGAAGGCCTTTTACCGGCATTCGGAGAGTTTTGTCCGCTCCATCATCGCCTCCGCCTTCGGCCTGCAGGTGCTGGACAATTTCGTGAATGCGATCATCCGGACGCTGAGTGCCGAGCTCGAAAAATTCAAAGACAACAAAAAGATCCTGAACCTGGTCATGTCCTATATTCCGGAACTGGCGATTTCGACTCTTTATAAAAAAAACAGGGATGCGGACAACCCGATTCTGATCGGCAACAAGGCTTATCTGCTGAAGGAACTGATTTCATACAATCTCCCCGTTCCGCCGGGCTTTGTCATTACCACGGAGGTCTTCCGGGGCTATGAGGGCGTCGTAGGATACAAACACATTTACCGCGACCTGAAGCGGAGGATCTATCGGGAAATCAGGGAGCTGGAGCGGATCACCGGAAAGACGTTCGGCGATCCCCGGAACCCGCTGCTGCTTTCCGTCCGAAGCGGCGCAACGATTTCGCTTCCCGGGATGATGTGCTCCTTTCTCAATGTGGGAATCAATGAAAAGATTGTGGAAGGGATGGTTCAAACGGAGGAACACAAATGGGCGGCATGGGATTCCTATCGGCGTTTTCTGCAGGCTTGGGGGATGTTTCAGGGAATCGAGCGGAATGTCTTCGACGAGCTCATGAAGAGCAACAAAAGGCGCCATGCCGTTGTGAAGAAATTTCAATTCAGCCCCGAACAGATGAAAGAGCTTGCCCTTTCCTACAAAGATGCGATTCTGAAACGGGGCATCCGTCTGCTGGACAACCCATACCAGCAACTCGAACACGCGATCCTGGATGTTTTTGCATCATGGCATTCCGAGCAGGCCCGGATCTACCGTCATCAGATGCATCTTTCCGACGAATGGGGAACGGCCGTGATCGTCCAGGCCATGGTATTCGGCAACCTGAATGAAAATTCGGGATCCGGGGTGATCATGACGCGGGACCCCAAAGCCTCCTCGCGGGATGTGGCCATCTATGGAGATTTTATCTTCTGCGTCCAGGGAGAGGATATCGTTTCCGGTTTGGTGGAGACCTTCCCCATTTCAGAGAAACAGAGGCTGTTCGAGAGACGGGAGTCGCCGATCTCGCTGGAAATCAAATTTCCGGAGATCTACAATGAAATGGTCCGGATCGCCGAGTTTCTGATTTACGAAAAGGGCTTCAACCAGCAGGAGATTGAATTCACCTTTGAGAATGCCACGAGAAAGGGACTCTACATTCTCCAGACGAGGGACATGGTCAAAAGGGAAACCGACAAGGTCAAGACATTTGTCGGTGGCCGGGAGCTGGAAAAGTCGTTTCTCGGCATGGGCATCGGGATCAGCGGCGGGGCGTTGACCGGCAGGGCGGTTTACTCGGAACGTGAAATCGAACAATTCCGGGCGCAGGACCCGGAAACCCCTCTGATTTTAATCCGTCCCGACACGGTTCCGGATGATGTCGGCATCATTCTGATGGCCGATGGGATTCTGACCGCGAGAGGCGGCGGCACTTCCCATGCGGCGGTCACGATCCCCGCACTGAACAAAGTCGGCGTCGTCGGATTCAACAAACTTCACGTCTATGAGACCGAGGGGTTCAGCAAGGTCGACGGGAAAACGATCTGGCGCGGGGACTTCATCAGCATCGACGGCTGGAGCGGGTCCGTCTATGCGGGGAAGCATGAGATCAACGCCGATGAGTCGTACAAGGTTGTCCTGTAGCCTTTGAAGCCTGCAGGAAACCAATGGGGGACGGATTGCCGATCTATCCCCCGTGGCCCCATTTCCGTTTCCTCATTGAGACATGCTTTGGTGCACATACACGGTCAGGTCTCCCAGCCGGTTCGTATAGCTGCCGAATTCGTTGTCATACCAGCCGAAAACCTTCGCGTGGACCACCGGAATCCTCATCGTGGATTGCGGCAATGTCTTCAGGAATGTCTTTGGAAGGTCGGGAACATCAGAGAGATCGATCTCGATGAAGGCGGTCCGGGTGTGGTTGAATTGTCCTTCGATCACGATTGCCGCATCCATCCCGATCAGATCGGTCGACACATTCTGATCTTCGGAATAGACCACCAGGTTCCCGGGGCCCTTTTCGGCGGCCTGCCGGTAAATGCCGTTTAGAATCTCGGTCGTCAAAGGAATATTTTTTGCGCCCCTTCCCGCACGGGTCTGAAAGGTGACGTTCAGAACGATCAGCGATTCCGTATTGGTAGGAACCCGGATCGAATCCGCCATGAAGCCGATCTGTTTGACTTCCGGAATCACCTGGCTCAGGGCCTCGGCGGCATTGGTTGAGGTCAGGATGATGTTGTTGAGGGTGCTTCTGTTTTTGCGCAGATCCTTTTCACCCGCTTTCGGCGTTTTATCGAGGATGCTCTGAGAATTGGTGACCGCGTGGACCGTCGACATGGAAGCCGTCAAGATTCTGCTGGTTGTTTCGTGTTCGAGGAGCGGCTTGATCATGTGTGCCAGTCCCGTAGTTGTGCAGGATGCCGCCGAAACGACGCGGTGTTTCCGGCGATCGAAAGCCGTATGGTTGATCCCGTAAATGAGCGTGACGGCGTCGTCCGGCATCGGCAGGGCCTTGTTCTTGATCTTGAACGCCGAGGAGTCGAGAACGACCTTGGCTCCCGCGGCGAGGTGCCCCTTCAGTGCCCCTTTTCTGTCATCCGCGGCCAGCGATGGATCGTGAAATTTTCCGGTGCATTCCACGACCACATCCGCCCCATAATTCCGCCAGCCGATCTCGGCCGGATTCCGAGCTTCTCTCAGGATGGTCACGGGAATGCCGTCGACAAGAAGGGATCCCTTCTGTTCGTCCACGATTTGAATGATCCGTTTCGCCTTGACGCCGTACAGGAAACGGTGGATCGTTCCGTAGGTGGCATCCTTTTCGATCGCCTGTGCAACTGCGGAAAGCCCGTTTCCCACGTTGCGGCCTATGTTGATGACGATCTCCTGAAAATATTTTCTTCCGATATGGTGCCACAGCGTCAGCTTGCCGATTCTCCCGAGGCTGTTGATGCCGAGCACAGGCCGCCTGTTTTCAAAGACCTCGACTCTGCTCATACGGATATCTCCTTTGTTTTTATGATGCCTCCGCGAACAGTTCCCATCGCGGTTGCACGAATGCCCTCTTCCTTGTTCGGGAGCGTAAGGCAATCCTGTCATGAACCGGTCACAGATGAGATTAGCGTTCCTGCAGGATCGCGATCCCGGGCAGCTCCCTCCCTTCGAGATACTCGATCGACGCGCCGCCTCCGGTCGAGATGTGCGTGATTCGATCGGCGACGCCGGCTTGTTCCGCTGCGGAAGCGCTGTCCCCGCCGCCGATGATCGTCACTCGACGGGGATGATGAGTTTCAAGCGGGGCATCGCCTTCAATTCCGCCCATATCTCTTTCGCGGCCTCGATGAACTTCTCCTCCACCAGCGACTTCCCGATTTCGATTCCCTGGGCCTTCAGAAAAGTATAGACCATTCCGCCGCCGATGATGAGCGTATCCACCTTCCGGGCAAGATTCCGGATCACCATGATTTTCGACGAAACCTTCGCTCCACCGATGATGGCCACGAACGGCCTTTGGGGATCTCCGAGAGATTTGCCCATCATCTCGATCTCTTTCCGGATCAGAAAACCGCAAACGCCCGGCAGAATACGGGCAACGCCCTCCGTGGAGGCATGGGCGCGGTGCGCCGTTCCGAAGGCGTCGTTGACATAAACATCGGCGAGAGCCGCCAGCCTTTTCGAGAAGGCGGGATCGTTTGCCTCCTCTTCCGGATGGAAGCGGACATTTTCAAGCATCGCGACCTCCCCGTCCGCCATTTTCGAGACGGCGGCTTCAACCTCTTCCCCCACACAGTCGTTCAGCTTGATGACACGGTTGCCCAGGAGTTCCTCCAGCCGTTTCGCAATCGGATCCATCCGCAGACCCTCCGTGACCCCTTTGGGCCTTCCCAGATGGGAGATGAGCAGAACCTTCGCGCCCCGGTCGCTCAGGTAGCGGACGGTGGGGAGGGACGCCCGGATTCGCATATCGTCCGTGATGTTCCCCTGCTTGTCCATCGGAACATTGAAATCGACCCGAACCAGAACCCTCTTCCCCCGGAGTTCATTGTCCCGCAGATCCGAAATGCATTTTTTCATCTTCATACCCTCCCGAATTCGCCTGTGAGCGGAAATCAGAGGCTTTTGGCCACGAGCTTCACGAGATCGATCATCCGGCAGGAGAAGCCCCACTCATTGTCATACCAGGAGAGGACCTTGATCAGGTTGCCGTCCAGGACCATGGTCGACCTTCCATCCACGATCGAGGAGTGCGGGTTGCCCAGATAATCGATCGAAACCAGCGGCTCATCGCAATATCCGAGGATGCCCTTCATCTTTCCCTCGGCGGCCTCCTTCAGCGCCGCATTGATCTCTTCCACCGTCGCATTTTTGCCGATCTCCGCGACCAGGTCCACAACGGAGACATCCGGCGTCGGGACCCGCATCGAGAATCCGTTGAGCTTTCCCTTCAGTTCCGGAAGCACCAGCCCGACGGCTTTGGCGGCACCGGTGGTCGTCGGGATCATGGACATCGCAGCGGCCCTGGCCCTGCGGAGATCCTGATGTGTAAGATCCAAGATCCTCTGGTCGTTCGTGTAGGAATGGATGGTGGTCATCAGGCCGCGCTTGACCTGGAAGTGTTCATGCAGAATCTTGACGAACGGCGCGAGGCAATTGGTGGTGCAGGAGGCGTTGGAAATGATGTTGTGTTTTTGCGGATCGTACAGGTAGTCGTTGACCCCCATGACGATCGTGATGTCCTCCTCCTTCGCGGGTGCGGAAATCAGCACCTTTTTTGCGCCGCCGCTGGTGATATGCACCTGTGCCTTTTCCCGGGACGTAAAAAGACCTGTCGATTCGATCACGATATCGACCCCCATCTCTTTCCACATCAGCCGAGCCGGATCCTTTTCGGCAAATACCTTCATCTCTTTGCCGTCGATGACCACGGTGCGATCTTTGGCTTGAACATCCCCTTTGTAAATACCGTGCACGGAATCATATTTAAAAAGGTGGGCGAGCGTTTTGGCGTCCGCGAGATCGTTGACCGCAACCCATTCGATGGACGGATCTCCCTTAGCCGCCCTGATGATGTTTCTCCCGATTCTTCCAAAACCGTTGATTCCTACTCTGGTGGTCATTGGTGTTTCCCTCCTCTCTTTTCACCCCCGGTCAAGGAGGCCATTCTGTTCATGATGACGTATTGTATCATCATCCGCAGATGTGTCAACGCATTAACACACATCAATGATGTATTCACGGAGACAGGGGCATGCATTATTGAGGACGATCGATGGTTTTCCCGTCGAGGGTGCGTCTGCAACGCGAACATCCGCTCTTCAGCGGCTTTTCGTCACGCCGACGCGGTCGCAGTGCACTTCCACCGGGCATTGGCTGCAAAGGGGGGAGATCGGGCGACAAATATTCCGTCCGAAGGCTACGAGCAGCGTGTTGAAGCGCTGCCAATATTCGGGGGGAAGCTTGGCTCGGAGGGCGAATTCGGTTTGTTCAGGGGTTTTCGTCCGGACGTACCCCCATCGGTTGGAAATCCGGTGCACATGGGTGTCCACGCAGATGCCGGCCCCGTTGAACCCCAGGGATACGACCAGATTTGCGGTCTTTCGACCCACCCCCTTGAGCGTCAGCAGCTCCTCGATGCTCTCCGGGACGCGGGAGTGAAAACGTCGGATGAGCTCCCGGCAAACATGCAGGATGGTCCCGGCCTTGTTGCGGTAGAAGCCGACGGGGTAGATCGCCTTTTGGATCCGACCTTTGGAAAGCCTAAGCATGCCTTCCGGCGTGGAAGCCAGCGCGAAGAGCCGCTCGGTGGCGGCCGCGGTCACTTCGTCTTTGGTCCGGAGGCTAAGCAGCGTGGAAATCAGGATTTCGAACGGATCCCGTCGCTCCTCGGCCAGCCGGGTGACGATCGGAATGTCCCGTTTCAGCAGTTCCCGTTCCAGAAGTCCGACGATTTCATCGATCACCCTGTCATCCATGCGTGTTTCCGAAACCTTCAATCGTAGCCCTCGTCGTTGGCCAGCATATCCAGATGAAGCGTGGCGATATCTTCAATGTCCAGATCCGCCCTTTGTTCTCCTTTCCGGAAGTCGACGATTTTAATGTACCGCTTGCACTCATTACAGACGTCCACGCGGTACCGCTCATCCCCTTCGATCGCGAAGTAGGCTAAACTCTGCTGCTCTTCATTGCCGCAGAAGGGGCATTTGATCCGCAGGTAGTTCCATTCGAAGCCGCACTGGTTGCAAAATAGGTAGCGGCTTCCCTCCTCGTCCCGGATCTCGCCGATTTTGGGTTCCCGGCCGCAGATGGGGCAGTAACCCTCCGTCCAGCCGGCCTTCCTGACGGCGTTGCCGTAGCGGGTTGCCACCTTCTCCAGGGCAGGCCGGAGACTCTCTTCAATGAAAAGCTCCACGAGGTCGAAGGACGCCTCCTCCTCGTTTTCCGGTGTTGTTTCATCCCTCGGTTCCGGCGGTGCATTGAAAGATTCATGGATCAGGTCATTGAATAGAATCTCGCCTTCCCGGATTTTTCTCACCATCTCGCCGGTTTCCCCCGGCGCCCGCTTTTCGGCTATCTCCAGAAGGGCCAGAAAATAGGCCTGCGGTTCCGCGAGATCGGCCGTGACTGAAGAAAAGTCAATGATCGGAAATCCTCCGGCCATCTTGGCTTCGATCAATTTTGGATCGACAGGGAAAATCTCTTCCCGCATCCGTCCGCGGTATTCCTCTCGCAGGATCAGGATCTCTTCCAGAATATCGAGAAGCTCCGCATAATGGGGACTTGAGTTCCTATGGGTTTGTATCGTCCGTAGTGCATCCTTCAGCGCTGTGGCCATGTCCGAGAATCTCCTTCTGGGGGGTCGATATGCGGCGCTGTATATCCTCTTTCCCTATCGAGTTCAAGCGATATTTGGGGCATCATTCCGGAAAGTCATGAATCGTAAATATATATAAACACAAATACTTTATCACCAGTACCCTTGAAGGCGGACAGAAAGCCCGGCCTTCGGAACGTGGCTGCCGAACCGGGTTTTACTCTGGAAAAGTCTTGGTTCCGGTCCCTTTTCCCCTTGACACCGGGGAAGGGTTACGGTTAGAAAGACAAGCATTCATGGAAAAAGATTTCCATCGGGAGGCACAATTTTAAATAGGTTTCCCGACGAGAAAACAGATGAACGGGAATGGAGGCAGGCATGGATAACTTGACATTCGGTGTTACGATGCTGATCTGTGGCATGGGGGGAACGATTCTGACCCTCTGGATTCTAAGCCTTGTGATGGAACTCCTTGGACGTTTGTTCCCTGAAAAACCAGCAAAGAAGGAGGCTTAGACCATGACAGAAGCGATCCTCAGCGGTTTGGGCGGTTTGGTGGTCGGCTTTCAGATGCTGGCAACGGACTGGCGCAACGCCATCATGCTGATCGTGGGCTTTGTTCTTTTGTATCTGGGGATCAAGAAGGACTGCGAACCGCTCCTTCTGGTTCCCATCGGCTTCGGTTGCATTCTCGTCAACATCCCCCTCGCCGATGTCATGAGCGAGGAAGGGTTCATCCGTGTGATCTACAACGCGGGCATTGCGACGGAACTCTTTCCGCTGCTCATCTTCATCGGCATCGGCGCAATGACCGACTTCGGTCCCGTCCTTGCTCAGCCATCCACCTTTCTTCTGGGCGCGGCGGGTCAGTTCGGAATCTTCCTGACCCTGCTTCTGGCCCTCGCTTTGGGGTTCGAGCAACTCGAGGCCGTGTCGATCGGGATTATCGGGGCCTGCGACGGCCCGACGGCCATTTACGTAACCTCGAAATACGCTCCGCATCTGCTGGGGGCCGTTTCGGTCGCGGCATACTCCTACATGTCGCTGGTGCCGATCATCCAACCGCCGATCATGAGGTTTCTGACGACGAAAAAGGAACGGGAAACCCTTATGAAACCCGTGGCCAGACCGGTTTCGAAGACGACGAAACTCCTCTTCCCGCTGGTCATCACGATCCTCGGCGGCCTGATCGCGCCGAAGGGGCTGCCCCTGCTGGGGACGATCATGCTGGGGAACCTGATGAAAGAGTCGGGTGTCGTGGCCCGTCTGACGAAGGCCTCCGAGAACGAGATTGCCAATGTCACGACGCTCTTTCTGGGTCTCTGTATTGGAGCAACGATGGTCGGCAGCGCCTTTGTAAGGGCCGAGACCCTGATCATCCTCTGCCTCGGTTTCATCGCGATCTGTCTCGACACGGTCTGCGGCGTCAGCTTCGGAAAGTTGATGCGGCTCGCATCCGGCGGGAAATTCAACCCGTTGATCGGAGCGGCGGGCATCTCCGCTTTCCCGATGGCGGCGCGCGTTGTTCAGAAGGAAGGCCAGAAATGGAACAAAAAGAGCTACCTGCTGATGCACGCGATGGGCGCCAATGCAGGCGGCCAGATCGGTTCGGTCATCGCGGCGGCGGTCATGCTGTCGGTTCTGGCGGGCATGGGAATCATTAGATAATGATCCCCATTGTTTCCATTGTCGGGAAATCCGATTCCGGAAAGACCACTCTGATCGAGAAGCTGATCATCGAGCTGTCGCGGCTGGGCTGGCGGGTAGCGACGATCAAGCACAACCGCCACGGCTTCGAAATCGATCATGAGGGGAAGGACAGCTGGCGCCACAGACGGGCAGGCGCCGTGACGACGGTTCTGGCTTCGCCGGTTCAGATTGCGGTCATCGAGGATACGGACGGGGATTACGGGCTTGCCGAGATCACGGAACGCTATATCCGGAATGCGGACATCGTCCTCGTGGAGGGGTACAAAACCAACCCTTACCCGAAGATCGAGGTTTACCGGAGCGAAATCAGGAAAGAGCGTCTCTGCGGACCCGAAGACAACCTGATGGCCCTCGCTGTCGACCGGCCGTTTACCGCCGAGGTTCCCTGCTTCGACCGGGATAATACGGCAGGCCTGGCGGATCTGATCGTGCGGCGATTTCTTCAATCAAATTCGGATGACTTGCCCCGACGAACCTGAAGGGGAAGATCTCTCCGGAGGATCGAAAAGACGGTGCGTAAAATCTTCCTGCCAAGAACGGCGGAAGCGTGACCGGTGCTCTCTGTGGGGGATCCTTTCGGCCGCATTCACTCCCTTCGCGGGAAGGGAAAGTCAAACCGTCAGTCTTTGATATTTTCTGCGAGAAGATCCGCCACGTGTTTCATCTTCACACCGGGGACCTGCTTGTCGAGGCCGCCCTGAAGCTGGACCATGCAGCCCGAGCATGCACAGGCGACGATCTCGGCCCCAGTATCTCTGATGTTGTTCATCTTCTGCTCCAGGATCGGCATCGAAAGCTCCGCGTATTTGACGCCGAAGATCCCCGACATCCCGCAGCACTTGTCCGCATCCTTCATCTCGACCAGTTCGCAGCCTGCCGCCTGGATAAGTCGCCGCGGCGGTTCGGAGATTCCCAGCACGCGCTTGAGGTGGCAGGAGTCGTGGTAGGTCACCTTCGGCCCCCCCCGGCCCTTCGCCGGCCGTCCCTGTTTTTCGTATTCTTCCGCAACGAAACTGGTGAATTCCCGGACCTTCCGGGACATCGTTTCCGCCCTGGGACCCCATTGTTTGTCCGCCTTCAGGAGTTCCGCATAGTGTTGGAGCGACTCGGTGCAGGTGGGGCAGGCCGAGATGATCACGTCGGGATTCATCTCCGTCAGGGAGCGGATGTTTTCCCGGGCCAATTTCCGGGCCGTTTCTTCGTCCCCCAGCGCAACGACCGGCTTACCGCAGCAGCTCTGCCCCTCGGGGAAAAGGACCTCGTATCCCAAATCCTGGAGGACCTTGATGACCGAGGCGCCTGTGTCGGGCAGGACAAAGTCCATGGTACAGCCGGAGAAGAAAACAACCCGGCCCTTGGTCTTGTCGGGTTTGCGAATGAGGTCCGGCACGCGGTCCCGAAGAGGCTTAGCCGCGATGGTCGGCAGACTCCGGTCCTTTGCCAGGCCGGAGAAGAACAGCGGCAGGTGACGGATCAGGTTTCCTTTGGCGAAGGGCTTCATCCCCAGGGATGCCGCGCGCAGCAGGCCGTGGAACACCTTGCGGTTGACGATGACGTTATCGAAGAGTTGCTTGACGACAAAGGGCAATCCGTGTGCCTCCACCGCCCGAACACGCAGCTCCTCGATGAGTCCCGGGATGTCGATTTTCCCCGGACAGACCTCCGTGCAGCGGCGGCATCCGATGCACAGCTCGTGAAACTTTTCGAAATCCGCCATTCCGCTTAAAAAAGCCGTCAGGATCGCTCCGATCCCGCCCGCATAGGTATGGCCTCCGTAGACGTGGCCGCCGACCAGCGTATAGACAGGGCAGACGTTCAGGCACGAGGCGCAGCGGACGCACTGGAAAATCTGTTTGAACTTCCCGTCCTTCGCCGCCTTCAGGCGGCCGTTGTCGAGAAGGATGATGTGCATCTCCCGGATCTTTTCCACCCAGCGGTCCCCCTCTCGGACCATCACGGGCGTCGGCCCTCCCACCAGGGTCATATAGCTCGTCATGAGCTGGGCCGTGGCCCCCCGGGGCAGGAGCTTCAGGATCAGCGCCGCGTCGGTGATCTTGGGAATCAGCTTTTCGTAACCTATGATCACCACGTGGATCGGGGGCAGGGTGGTGACGAGGCGGGCGTTCCCCTCGTTCGTGACCAACCCGATCGCTCCGTTTTCCGCGATTCCGAAGTTTGCCCCGGAAATCCCCATGTCGGCATTGAGAAACTCCCCACGCAGCCGCTGGCGCGCGGCCTGGACCATGAAGGCGATGTCCGGCGGGATCTCCTTGTCGAGCTCCCGGGTGAAGTAATCCGCGACCTGATAACGGCTCAGGTGAATGGCGGGCATCACCATATGGGAAGGCCGGTGTCCGGCCAGCTCGATAATCCACTCTCCGAGGTCCGATTCGCAGACGTGCAACCCCTGTTTCTTGAAATAGGGACTGAGATCGATCTCCTCGGAAGCCATGGATTTGGACTTGACAATTCGCTTTACGCCCCGTGTGCGACAGAGATCCATTAGGTAGGCAAAGACCGCCGGTCCGTCGGCGGCGCGGAAAACCTTCGCTCCTCGCTTCGTCGCTTCCGTCTCGAAGGCATCGGCCACAGCCTCGATCCGGTCGACCGTATCGATTTTCATTTGCTTGATGGCTTCCCGCAGCGCCTCGACGTCCCCTGCGTTCTCGAGAGCGGCGGCGCGGGCGGCGGGATACACTTCGGCGAAACGCCCCAGGTTGGTGCGCAGGGCCTCCTCTTTGAGCTTTTCGCTGATCTCTTTGCGGACATTGCGTTTCTCGCCGGTCATGATGCCGCTCCTCCTTTTCCGTTTTCCCCGTCGACGGCGACAATCACAAATCGGCTCGGACCGTGGACACCGATCGTCAGCACCCTTTCGATGTCGGCCGTCCGGCTGGGACCGGTGATGAAGCTGATGTATCCGCGGTCGAATACCCGGGAGATGGTCTCGAAAGCTTCGATGATCCCCGGTACGATGAGGTTGCTGTCGAGAAAAGCCACGTGGAGCGGCGGGAGGGTGGAAACCAAACGGCTTTCGATGGCATAACCGTCTTGACAGACACTGCCCGTTTCCGCAATCCCGAACTCGACGCCGGAGAGGCCGATGTCGGCCGTATCCGCATGGGCGGCGATATCGACCGGGTCGTTGAAAACCTCGATGCCGGCCGCCCTGAGGGCCGCATCGATTCCGGCGGCTTTTTGCAGCGGACTAGGGACGGAGACAACCTTTTTGGCATTGGTGAATCGAGCAAGGTTGCAGACGACTTCGCTCGCCTCTGAAGGGGTCTTGACTCGGAAGATCTCAGCAGACACGGCCTTTGCCCGCTTCTCGAACTCGGGGAAGAGGTGCGGTCCGAACTTCCCGGCGGGCAGATGCCGCATCCAGTCATCACAGGTTTTTTTCATGATGGTTTGCCTCCTGCATCTGTCCATCAAAAAGAGGCCGACCGGTCGATGAAACGCGTTCTATCCGGTTGCGCCGTAAAGGATTTTGATTTCGCGAAGGGTATAGCGGAAACACCGCCGAGAGTCAAACGAAAAGCACCGGAGGCGTCTTCCAATCTGAAGAGAAACCTCCCGATTAAAAAATTCTACGCGCAAGCGACGCGAAAATGCCCGCAAAGCACAGGATCGTGCATACCACGAAGACCGTTCGGATGCTGTCGAGCAATGCCGGATACTGAACAGGCGTAATCTGCGCGTTGCCGATGAAGAGGGCAAACACCATCAGTGCCAGCCCCATGCTGAACATCTGGCCCAACAGGCGCATGGTGCTGACCATCGCCGATGCAACGCCGTAGAATTTCCTCTCCACGGATCCCATGATCGCGCTGGTATTGGGGGAGGCGAAAAGGCCGAAACCGAGCCCAAGGATGACCAGACCGGTACTGACGACGGCGATGCCGGTTTCCGCGGTGATCAAAGAAAATAGGAAGAGGCCGAACATGGACAGGGCCATTCCCAGGGATGCCAGCTTCCAGGGTTCAAAGCGGTCTGAAAGCCTGCCGGCAATGGGTGTGAAGATCGCCATGACGACGGGCTGCGCGACGAGAATCAGACCGGCGGATTGCGGATCGAGACCTTTGATATACTGGAGGTACAGGCTCAGCAGAAAGACAACGGCAAAGGTCGCGCTGAAGTTGATCAAGGCGGCCAGACTGGAAAGGGCAAAGGTCCTGTTTTTGAAAAGCCGGACATTGAGCACCGGACTGTCCACCCTCAATTCGAAGATCAGGAACCCTGAAAATCCAACGATTCCCAAAAAAACGAGAACGATTCCGGCGGGGCCGGGGAGAATGGAAAAACCATAGATGATCATGACCAGGACGATGCTGAACAGGAGGGAGCCTTTCCAGTCGAATCTTTCTCCCCGGCACTCCGCCCATTCGTTTTTGACCTTCCAGCAGGTCAGGCCCAGAATGACGATTCCAAGGGGGATCATGGCATAGAACAGGCTTCTCCACCCCAGGTGCTGGGTCATGACGCCGCCAACGACAGGCCCCAGGGACAGCGCCACATAAACAGCGGCGATGTTGATTCCGATCGCTTTGCCTCTCTCCCGGGCCGGGTATACGGAAGTCACGATGGCCAGGCCCGTAACAAAGATCATCGCGCTGCCGATTCCCTGAAGAATCCGGAAAAGGATGAGCGAAAGGGCGGAAGACGCAACGGCGGACAGCAGCGACGAGACCGTGAACAGGATAATGCCACAGAGGAATATCCTCTTCATGCCGTAGATGTCGGATATCCTGCCGAACGGCACGGCGAACATGGCCGCGGCCAGCAGGAACGACGTGGGGATCCAGCTCAGCAGAATGGCGTCGGCCGCGAATTCCGCTCCGATCGCAGGCAGCGCGATGTTGACCGCCGAACTCATGAACGGAGTCAAGAAATTGGCCATGGTTGCGACCAGAAGCGCCGGCATCCTGATGGAAGCGTCCGTGTCCGGTTTCGGAAGGATCATTCGATTCATTTTCCGAATTCAGGATCTCACCATCACCAGCATCATCTTGAATCGCTGGACGGCCTTCAACGCATGGGGTTTCCCGCCGGGCATGATGATCATTTCTCCCGTCCCGAGACGGTGAGGTTCACCGGAGATGAGGATCTCGGCTTCGCCGTCCAGGATGCAGACCAACGCGTCGAAGGGCGCCGTATGTTCGCTCAATCCCTGATCCCGGTCAAAGGCGAACAGGGTAACCGTCCCGGTCGGTTTCCGGATGATCTCCTTGCTGACAACGGCGCCGTCCTGGTACGTAACCAGATTCGTCATTTTGAATGCCTTTTCAGTCATGTTTCCCTCCTTTCAAGAGGTCTGCTCGATATGCCGAAGATGCAGGACAACGAGGGTAAAGATGAAAAAACGGGGCTATTTGTCCGGCAGGACGATAGCGGAACAACAAGGGGATATCAAGGATAAAAATGATTCGCTTTTTCCGATTGACAGGCCGCTGAAAATAAGGAATCGTAGACCCGCTTGCACGCCGCGGTTATCCGGTAGAAGGAGAAAATGGATGAAACGAATCCTTTTATTCACATTGCTGATCTGGGGAACGGTTCTCTTTGGGCCGTCAGAGGGCATATCGGCGGGACCGCCGCCGGTCGGCGGAATACTTCCCGAATGGACCCTCGATGTGCCGAAAGACGGAGCGGAAAAGACCTATCTCGGTCTCTCCGGAGCGGGCGTCTTCAAAATCCCGCAGATTCGCGCGAAGACCGTCATTATCGAGATCCTCAGCATGTATTGCCCTCATTGTCAGAAGGAGGCTCCAAACGTCAACAAGGTCTATGAGCGGATCGAGGCCAGTCCCGCCCTGAAGGGAAAGATCAAACTGATCGGAATCGCGGTGGGAAACTCCGCCTTCGAAGCGGGGGTTTTCAAGAAGAAATACGCCGTTCCCTTTCCGCTGTTTCCCGACGGCGACTTCGCCATCCACAAACGGCTGGGGGAGGTGCGGACCCCCTATTTCATCGGCGTAAAAATCCATCCGGATGGGTCGCATCAGGTGATCCACTCCCGCCTGGGGGCGTTTGAGAGCGTGGAAAAGTTTCTCGATGAGATCGTCGGGGCATCCGATCTGTAGCAAAGGCGGCAAAATGAAAATGAAGGTTATCATGGTTTCAAGCCTGATCGGTGCGGCCCTGCTTCTCCCGTCGGCACCGCCAAGCTCTTTCGCCCTGTCCGACGCTTACAAGGACAATGTATACGAAACCGGCAACCTCAAGCCGACGGACAGCGTCTTGAAGGTGAAAGCCGGCGATGAGGCGCCCGACTTCAAACTGCCCTCAGTCTCGGGGGAGTGGGTTTCCCTCGGGCAGTTCAGGGGGAAAAAGAATGTGGTGATCTCCTTTGTCCCGGCCGCCTGGACGCCGATCTGTTCGGACCAGTGGCCCGGCTACAATATCGTGAAGGAGATGTTCGAAGCCAACGACGCGATCCTTCTCGGAATCACCGTGGACAACATTCCCACGCTTTTTTCCTGGACGAATCAGATGGGGAATCTCTGGTTTCCCGTCCTGTCCGATTTCTGGCCGCACGGTGCGGTCGCGAAACAATTCGGCGTGCTGCGTTCCGACGGCACGGCGGAACGGGCCCTGTTCGTGATCGACAAGCAGGGAAAGATCCGCTATATGGATGTCCATGATATCAACCGGCGTCCGTCGCTGGAGATTCTGATGGACGAACTGGGAAAACTCAGAGACTGAATAAGACTCCATACATCCATGTCTGGACCATTCTCATCGATGGATTGCGTCTTCGGAAAAAGGAATAGGGTGACCTGAAAATGTCCGAGCTGGTCCGTTTTGGCGTTTCCCTCGAAAAGCCCCTGTTGGAAAGGTTCGACGCCCTGATCCGGAACAGGCAGTATACCAACCGCTCGGAGGCGCTGCGGGATCTGATCCGCCGGGAGCTGGTTCGGAAGGAATGGCGCGAGGGGGGCGAAGTGGCGGGCGCCATCACGCTGATCTACGACCATCACACGCGAGACCTGATGGCCAAGGTCACGGATACCCAGCATGACTTCCAGAAGGTGATCATTTCAACCCAGCACATCCACCTGGATCACCGGAATTGCCTGGAGATCATCGCCGCAAGGGGGAAGGCCGATGATGTTCAACGGCTTGCCGATGCCCTGACCTCCATCAAGGGGGTTCGGCACGGAACGCTCAGCATGTCGAGCACGGGCAGAGAAATCGGATAGCCGCGTTATTTTTTTGATCCGAACGTGCCACGAATGCCATATTCATGGCATGATCGGGGATGAAAGGAGATGAAATCATGCATATGGCGGATGCATTGCTCTCTCCCACGGTGGGAACGACATTGTGGGCCGGAACGGCTGCATTGGGCGGTTATGCCTCCAAAAAGCTGAAGATTCAGATGGACGAGCGAGTGATCCCCCTGATGGGCGTTCTCGGGGCATTTGTTTTTGCGGCGCAGATGATCAATTTCACCATCCCGGGGACAGGATCGAGCGGACACCTGGGGGGTGGGATGATCCTCGCCATCCTGCTGGGCCCTCATGCGGCCTTTCTCGTGATGGCCTCGATTCTTGCCGTTCAGGCACTCTTCTTCGCAGACGGCGGGCTCTTGGCGCTCGGCTGCAATATCTGGAATCTCGGATTCTACCCCTGCTACCTGGTGTATCCGCTGATCTACAGGCCGCTCATCGGGAAGAGTCAAAATCCGAGGCGCATCCTGTTCGCTTCTCTCGTGGCGGCCATTACAGCCCTTCAGCTCGGCGCTTTTTCCGTTGTATTGGAAACGCTTCTGTCCGGCAAGAGCGAACTGCCCTTCGGCGCTTTCCTGCTGCTGATGCAGCCGATTCCGGAAGAAACCCATGACTTTCGACGAACGATACTTTGCCATCGGCCGGCTCGATCGGCTCTCTTACGGCAGGACCGTTGTCCACTGCCTGGATCCGCGGGTCAAGGTGGTTGTCACGCTGCTGTTTCTGGTCACCGTGGTCTCCTTTCCGCCCCACGAGGTCGCGGCGCTGCTCCCCTTCTTCCTGTTTCCGGTGCTGTCGCTCACCTTGGGCGGGATCCCCGCCGGATTCATCCTCCGAAAGATCCTTGTCGTCTCGCCTTTTGCGCTGATGATCGGCATCTTCAACCCATTGCTGGATACCGGAACCGTCGCCGTCATCGCCGGTTTTCCCGTATCGGCGGGGTGGATCTCCTTCGTTTCGATATTGCTGAAATTTGTGCTCACGACCGGAGCGGCGCTTCTGCTGGTTGCGACGACTTCTTTCCCCGGAATCTGTCACGCCCTCAGGCGACTGGGCTGCCCGTCCCTTTTCGTTTCCCAGCTTCTGTTTCTCTACCGTTATCTCTTTGTCCTCGCGGAAGAGGCGATGCGGATCACCCGGGCACGGGACATGCGCACCTTCGGCAAACGCGGTTCGGGCCTGACTGTTTTTGTGAAACTGGCGGGGGTCCTCTTTCTGCGGACGGTGGATCGCGCCGACAGGATTTACGGCGCGATGCTCTCCCGGGGTTTCCGGGGGGATATCCCGATGCTCCGGCGATTCCGGATTTCCCTGAGGGATCTGGCCTTTTTGGCGGCAGCATCGATCCTGCTGGGGGTGTTCAAGTTCTGTCCGGTGACCGAAGGGATCGGCCGTCTCGCACAGGGGTTCTGGCCATGAGCCATCACATCATCGATTTTGCGGATGTGCATTTTCGATATCCCGACGGGACGGAGGCGCTCCGGGGCATCCGCTTCCGAATTATCCACGGGGAGTCGGTCGGCATCGTCGGCGCCAACGGTGCGGGAAAATCGACGCTTCTGCAGCACCTCAACGGCTGTCTGCTGCCGACGCAGGGAGCGGTGACGATCGGCGATCTTGCCGTGACCACCAAAACCCGGAAGGAGATCCGCAAAAAGGTCGGCGTCGTTCTGCAAAATCCGGATGATCAGCTCTTCATGCCGACGGTTTTCGACGATGTCGCCTTCGGCCCGCTCAACCTCGGACTGGATGAAGTGCGCGTCCGGGAGCGGGTCGACACGGCCCTGGCCATGGTCAACGCTCTTTCTCTCCGGGACAAACCGCCGCACCATCTTTCGGCCGGACAGAAGAGCGCTGTCGCGATCGCCTCGGTGATGGCCATGGAGCCGGACATTCTCGCGATGGACGAACCGGCCGCCATGCTGGATCCCAGGTCGAGGCGGCTTTTGATCACGCTGCTGAAGGGTTTCACCCACTCCAAGATCATCGCCTCGCATGACCTTGACCTGGTCCTCGATGTCTGCCGGCGCTGCATCGTGATCGGTGAGGGGAGGGTCGTCGCTGACGGACCATCGGGGGAAATCCTCTCTGACCGGGGGCTGCTCGAGGCCAACAGTCTGGAGCTGCCGCTCTCGCTCCAGAGACGCTGAAAGCCGATGT
>JAEAMF010000837.1_pt1 | contig 29817 bp, 26 predicted proteins | sample 8958721 | NCBI WGS metagenome assembly JAEAMF01 (sample SAMN16933255, study PRJNA681124) | bioreactor sludge metagenome | isolation source: anaerobic bioreactor treating anionic surfactant - SDBS | place: India: Bengaluru | collected 2019-02-28 | reverse complement strand
GCGACCACATCGTTACGCAGCACGATGGCCAACCCGATCAGCACGAAGTGGATCAGTGCGGTGACGACCACGATGCGCGTCTCGCGCTGGAACTGACCGATGCTGCGAAACACCGTCAGCGCCAGATCGCCATAGGACGAGGCCAGCGTACCGAGCAGGAACAGCACCGAGGCAACGCGCTCGGCCATGCTCAGGTCCAGCACGAACAGAATCACCGGCAACAGGATCGCGCACGCCGGCAGCACCAGCAGCGTCTTCGCCGCCAGGCTGGCCGACATGATCGCTCCGGCACGCTCGCGCTCGGCGCCGATGTCGCGCAGCGCGCGCATGCCGAAGCCGTAGTCGGTCACCAGCGCGACGATGGTCGACCAGGTGATGACGATCGAGATGAAACCGAAGTCGGTGGGGCCGAGCGTCCGTGCCAGGATCAACAGCGTGCCCAGCTGCACGGCGGTGCGGGCCGCCGTGGTGACTCCCATCAGGGCGTGGTCGCGCATGCTTATCTCTGGTACGCAGGCTGGCCCTGGTTCAGCGAAACCAGGATCTGCTCCAGCCCGAGGCTGTAGGCATCGAGCTTGCGGCGGATGATCGCGCCGCTGGCGGCGACTTCCGCCTTCAGCTGCTCGCGGTTGTCCAGGTGCTCCAGCACGGCTTCCAGTGCGCTGGCGGTCGACTCGGTCTTGAGGTCCACCACGCGGTGGTAGTCGAGCGACTGGTAGAGCCCGGAGAATTTGCGGCTATAGGCCAGCGGCACCACCGGCACGCCGGCGGAGAAGGCGGCGATGGTTGCGTGCATGCGCGCGCCGACGAAGAAGTCCAGCCCGCTGATATACGACTTCGCCTCGATCGGCCCCTTGAAGCGCGGCGCCAGTTTCAGCTCCGGATAACGCTGCTGCAGTTGCAGGGATACCGTGTAGTCGTCCTCGGCGGGGAAGCCGATGGGGATCACGTGCGGCACCAGATGCACCTCATGACCGCGCGCCAGCAGTGCGCGGATCAGTTCGTCGGTGAGCTGTTTGTAATCGGCCCGCAGGCCGAACTGGTTGGCGCTGCCTTCGTAGCCGCCGTGATGCAACAGCGCCGAAACGCTGATGCCGATGGCCAGCCGGTCCGGCTGACGCTCGCGCACCTGGCGCTCGAAGGGCAGGTGGAAGGCGACGTCGATCACCTCGTCACGGTTGACGATGCCGAGCTGCTTGAGCACATCGAACGACTGGTGATCGCGGGCGAACACCAGCGTGCTCTTCTTCATTACCCAGGCCGACGCCTTGGTGCCCCAGCCCGACTTGAACGGGCCGATGGTCTGCGGCGAGAGGATCAGCGGCACCCGCGCGCCCAACGCCATGCCCTTGCTCACCAGCAGCTTGATCAGCCGCTTGGCACCGTAGATATCGGAGAAACTGTCGCCCTCGCCGATATCGAAGATCGCGTCGCACGAGGCGATCGCGCGGTACAGCCCGTGCGGGTTCTTCAGCAGGTTCTGCTCGTTGAACTCGATGAATTCGTACTTGAAGCGTTCGGTCGACGGCGGGTAATCGCAGGGACCCGACGAGCCGATGATGAGGAATTCAGGGGTGATGCCACATTTACGCGCGGCCTCGTCGATCAGCAGCATGTTGGAAATGCTCAGCGCGCCGACGCCGAGATTGCCGGAAGAGAACGAGTGCCATAGCAGTCCGAATTTCATGTTGATCACTCCAGAAAAGGTCAGGGCCGGTGAGCGGGCGTGGGGCCGATGGCCGTGCAATCGTTGGCAAGGTGCTTGCGCATGAGCGCCATCTGCGGCCGGTCCTGGCCGTTGCGCGGCTCGACCGCCAGCTTGTAGCGGCCCCAGCCCGGGCCGCCGGCCCAGTAGGCGCTGGGTATGCAGTGTTGGTTGAGGTAGGCGAGCAGGTTGTCCATCGCCACCGCTGCTTCGGGGTTGTCGTCGGGAATCCCGTATTCGCCGAGAAAGCCTTTCTGGCCGTGCTTCTGCAGCCACTCGACGAATGGCTGGGCGCGTTTCACGCCGAGCATCGGGTCGATGTTGCGGCTCTTGCCCGGCAGGTACTTGCCGGAGAAGTCCTCGTCGAAATACAGGTGTGCCTCGTAGACGATGCGCCCGGCCGGGTCGTCGATCAGCAGGTTGGCGTTCACCAGCGGCCAGTGGTAGGCGCTGGCCCAGCGCTCGCCCTCGATGAAGATCAGCGTCTGCGTGTCCACCTCGCGGATGGCATCGACCGCCGCCTGCGCCGCGCCGGGCCAGAGCCCGACGGTGCCGTGCGGCTCGTTCATGATGTCGTAGCCGTACAGCGCCGGATGGTCCTTGAAGCGCTCGGCGAGCTTGCGCCAGACATCGGCATACGCGGCGTAGGGCACCGCTGCCGAACCGATCAGCTCGCCCTGGTAGCGGCCGTAGTTGTGCATGTCGAGGATGACTTTCTGGTCATGCTGCATGGCCAGGTCGAGGGTCTTCTTCAGCAGGCGCACCTGGTCGAAGTTCAGCCCTTCGCCCTGGCGGTGCTGCACGCGCTCCCAGAGGAACGGGAAGCGGATCAGGCGGATGCCTTGCTGACGGTAGTAGGCGAAGTGCTTTTTCTCGGGATAGAAGTAGTGCGTGCCGTTCTTGCCCGGCACGACGTGCGGTGCAAAACCGGCGCCGGACAGGTTCACGCCGATCAGATCGATACCGCGCTGCGCGTCCTCGGCCGCCTGCACGGGCAAGGCCACGAGCAGCAGCGCAGCGAGGGCGGCAGCCAGTCGCGTCGCCTGTTTCGGTCGCTGGCGGGAGTGGAGCGTCATTGCGTTACACCTGTCGATCGGCAAAGGGAGGTCCGCCGAGGCACGCAGCCTCGCAGCGGGGAACGGGAAAATTGGGCCGGCTATGCGGCGCGGACAGGCACCGCAGCCCTCGGGCCGCGGTGCCATTGCGTCATTTGCTGCTTACGTATTCGTACTGGTAGTAACCGTACTCGCCGTAGGTGGAGGCTTTGCGGATCACTGCGTTGAAGATCACGCCCTTGACCAGCAGGCCGTTCTGCTCGAGGCGGCGCTTGGCGGCCTCGATTTCCTTGATGCCGTTCATGCCGTAGCGGGTGACCATCAGCGTGGTACCGGCCTGGCTGCCGACCAGCGCGGCGTCGGTGACGGCGAGGATCGGCGGCGTGTCGAAGATCACCAGGTCGTACATGGTGCTGATTTCTTTGACGAACCGCGCGAAGTTCTCGTGCATCAGCAGTTCGGACGGGTTCGGCGGCAGCTGGCCGTGGCTGATCACGTGCAGGTTGTTCAGCTGGGTCTTCTGGATCGCATCGAACAGGGTGATGCGGCCGGAGAGGATGTCAGACAGGCCCTTTTCGCCGTCGGCGCGCATGACCTTGTGCAGGTAACCCTTGCGCATGTCGGCGTCCACCAGCAGCACGCGCTTGCCGGACTGGGCGATGACCGCGGCCAGGTTGGTGGTGACGAACGACTTGCCGACTGCCGGGCTCGGGCCGGTGATCATCAGCACGTTGTTCTTCGCCTCGATCATCGCGAAGTGCAGGCTGGTACGCAGGCTGCGCATGGCTTCGGTAGCGAGATCGGCCGGGTCGTTGACCGTCAGCAGGTAGGAGGCCGTGCTCTTGTCGCGCTTGAAGTTGGCCAGGCGCTTCTCCAGACCGGCCTGCTTCTCGCTGAACGGAATCGCCGCGTAAACCGGGGTGCCCGCGCGCTCGATGTCTTCCGGGTTCTCCACGCCACGCTTGAGTGCTTCACGCACGTAGACGAACGCCACGGCGAGCAGCCCGCCGAGCAAGGTGGCGACGATGACCACCAGCGGCTTGTTCGGCTTGACCGGGTTTTCCAGATCGGCAGCGGCATGGTCGATGATGCGCACGTTGCCCACGGTGCCGGCGCGGATGATGTCCAGCTCCTGGGTCTTGTTCAGCAGCATCGAGTAGGTTTCCGAAGACACTTCGACGTCGCGGTTCAGACGCAGCAGTTCCTGCTGGGTCGACGGCAGGGTGCCGATCTGCTTCTCCAGTTCAGCCTTCTGCGTCTGCAGTTGGTTGATCTGGTTGATCAGCGCCTGGAAGTTCGGGTGCTGACGGGTGAAGCGGCGCTCCATCTCGGTACGCTTGAGGTTCTGCTCGGAAATCTGCGCTTCCAGATCGACGATGCGGTCGAGCACCGACTGGGTTTCGGCGGTGATGTCGACGGTCTTGGAGCCGGTCTGGTACTTGTTCAGTGCGGTCTGGGCAGCTTCCAGCTGCTTGCGCACAGCCGGCACCTGCTCGTTGAGGAACTCCAGGCTCTGCGTGGCTTCGGCCGCGTTGCGCGCGACGTTCTGCTCGACATAGCGTTGCGCGACTTCTTCCAGTACGCGGACCGCTTCTTCCGGGTCGGTGTCCTCCAGCGTCACGTTGACGATGCCGGACTGCTTGCCGTGTTCAGCGGCCGACAGGCGCTGCTGGTAGCTTTCGGTGGTGTTGTAGGTGCGGTTCTTGATCACCGTGAAGGTGGTGCCGGGGCGGGCGATCAGCTTCTCCACGTTGACGCGGAATTCCTCGGTTTCCACCGGCTCGCCGACCACGCCCTGGACCACGACTTCGTCGTCCGGGTCGCGCAGGATGAAGCCGTTGTTTTCCGCCGCCTCCAGGACCAGTTCCTCACCGTGCAGCTGATCCGGCACGTCCAGCTGAGTGATCTTCAGCTGTTCGCCGCCCCAGGCATAGGACTCGAAGCCGTCCGGGTACCAGCCCAGCTCGCCTTCTTCCTTGGGCTCGAAGCGGCGTGCCATGAAGCCGCCGATGATCGGGAAATGATGCGGCTCGATGATGATGTCCAGATTCAGGCTTTGTACCGCGCCACCCACTACCGAGCGGGATTTCAGCAGGGCGATCTCGGTCTGCGCCGGCGAAACCGGTGGGTTGGTGTTGACCACGTCGGTCAGGCTGGGCAAGCCGTTCTTTGGTTCGATCTGGATCATGGCGCTGGCGAGATACACCGGGGTCGACAGCAGCGCGTAGGCAATGCCCAGCGCGGCGAAGAAGCCGGTGATGCTCATGATGAGCGCGCGGTTGTTGAGGAACGTGTCAAAGAGGTGGGCCAGGTCGATGTCCTTGTCCTCTTTGGTTTCATAGATCGGGCGGGGCATGGTTGTCATCGAAGTTCCTTCTTCTTATTTCAGGTAAGGAAGCCAGCTTTCGACGGCTTGCGTCAGAAGCGTGTGTACGTGTTCAAAGGCGGGCCGGGACTGGCGGTAGGGATCGGGGATCTCCAGCTCGTCCTGCCACTTGCCGATCAGGAATGTCTTGCCATGCACTTCCGGCGCGATCTGGCGGATGTGCTGGATATGGCTGTGTTCCATCGCCAGGATGAGGTCGGCGTCGTGCAGCATGTGACTGTCGACCTGGCGGGCGCGGTGGGCCGTGAAGTCCAATCCGTGCTCCTGCAGTACGTCATGCGCGGTTTTGTCCATCGGGTTACCTACTAATGCACCGATACCTGCCGAACTGATCGTCAGGCCTTGTCCGCTGAGTCTGTGGGCCAGCAACGCCTGCGCTGTGGGGCTGCGGCAGATGTTTCCGACACAGACGATCAAGATGTTTTCAAACATGTGCGTTCCGCCTTGCCGGCTGATTGCCGGCCACGGCGGAGCCCGCCGGTGCTGAACGCCAAAGTGAGATAGTGGTGGGGTTCATTAGTTCCTTCCTGCCGCGCCCGCCGCGCCGTGGACATCGCTGTCCAGGAAACGCGGCCCGGCGGGCGCGTGCGGATCAGTAGACGTCTTTGTTGAAGAGCAGCGCCGGAACGGTGCGAAAGAGGATGTAAAGGTCGAACCAGACCGACCAGCGTTCGATGTAGTCCAGGTCGTACTCGACGCGTTTTTCGATCTTTTCGAGGGTGTCGGTTTCACCGCGATAGCCGTTGATCTGCGCCCAGCCGGTGATGCCCGGCTTGACCCGGTGGCGTGCCGAGTATTCGGCCACGGCATCCTCGAACAGCACGCCGGCGGCTTTGGTGGCAGTGGCGTGCGGACGCGGACCGACCATCGACATGCTGCCCAGGAACACATTGATCAGCTGCGGCAGCTCATCGAGGCTGGTCTTGCGGATGAAGCGGCCGACGCGGGTGATGCGGTCGTCGTGGCGCGTGGTCTGGCGGTCGGCGTTGGCGTCGCTCTTCTCGTGGTACATCGAGCGGAACTTGAACACCTCGATCAGCCGGTTGTTGTAGCCGTAGCGCTTCTGCTTGAAGAACACCGGCCCGCGCGAGTCGATCTTGATCGCCAGCGCGATCAGCAGCATCACCGGCGCGGCGGCCAGCAGGGCGATGCTGGACAGCACGAGGTCTTCCAGGCGCTTGAACAGCGGTGACCAGCCACGCAGCGGCAGGTCCGAGGCGATCAGTGTGGGCAGACCGGCGACTTCGGTGATGCGCTTGTTGGCGTGGCGGAAGGCGACCATGTCCGGCACCAGCAGCACGTTGACCGGCAGCTTGCGCAGTTCATTGATGACCTGGCCGATGCGGCTGTCAGCGAACCAGGGCAGGGCGACCAGCACCTGGGTGACCTTTTCCTCGCGAATCATGCGCTCCAGATCACGGGTGTTACCCAGCAGCGGCAGGTTGCACAGTTCGCTCGGCAGGCGCTCCAGGCGGTCATCGATGAAGCCGAGCACGCCGGTGCGGATGTCGCGGTTGTGCTGCAGGTATTCGGCGACGCGCTGGCCGTTCTCCGTGCCACCGAGGATCACCGCGTTCTGCAGGTACATGCCACGCGCCATCAGGCGGCGGAACAGGGCGAGCATCGCCAGACGCTCGGCGCCGAACAGCACCGCGCTGGTGACGAACCAGAACGCCAGATGTTCGGCGTCCAGGTAGCTGAACAGGCCCATGCCCTGGTGCATGAAAATCAGCAGGCTGAACGCCGCGGCCCAGGCCAGCAGCATGATGCGAAAGCGCAGCAGGGTGCTGAACACTTCCTCGCTGTAGATGCCGACCGACTGGAAGATGACGATGCTCAGCACGCCGAAGAACATCAGGAAGGCACTGAACGCACCGCCACCGGCCGGCAGGTCCTGCAGGAACATCAGCAGCAGCAAGCCCGGCAGAATGGCCGTCAGGCCGTGGATCAGGCGGACGCTGGCGAGAAAGTAATCGACGAAACTGGGGTGAGCGTACTCAAGTGTTGTTCCCACGGACTGTAAACGCATTACAAGGCTCCCTTCCTCAGCTACTACGGCTGGTCTTTGCTCGTTTCGAATCGCCGCGGCACGCACTGCCTGATGGCAGGCGGCTATCGCAACCTCATTTAGGACAATGGCTCCGACCGTCCTTGGTGAAATGAGTTCATTGGCTCACGAGGCCCCGCCAGGAATCTGTAAAAAATCTGTTCTGTCCTGTAACTCGTTGATTTTCATGGGGTGTCGCTATTCCGGCGCACCATCGAAGCTGCGCCGGAGCGGCGTGGGCTGCCGACCGGTGGCCGCACCTATCGAAGTTTTGGGTTAATCCCGAACGAGCCGCCCGCTACAACTTTCCACCGGCGCGGCAGGTCTGATCTGCGTATCCGACTAGAAGGAAGCGCTTTCATGAGCCAGCCCAAAGCCTTGCTCATCCTGCATGGCAAGCAGTCGCTCAATGACGAGGTGCGCGCCGCCGTGGACCGGCAGCGTGAACTCGGCTGGGACCTGGCCGTGCGTGTCACCTGGGAGGCCGGGGATGTCGAACGGCTGGTCTGCGAGGCGCTCGATGCAGGTCATCGCCTGCTGATTGCCGGCGGTGGCGACGGCACGCTGCACGAAGTGGCCGAAGCCATGCTGCGGCATCCAGCCGATGCCAGTCTGGCGTTGCTGCCGCTGGGCAGCGCCAACGATTTTGCCCGCGCCGCGGGAATTCCCTCGGAACCCTTCGACGCGCTGGGGCTGCTGGACCAGCCGGCAGTGGCGATCGACCTCGGTGAAATGAACGGCAGTCCATTCGTCAACATGGCCACTGGCGGATTCGGCTCGAAGGTCACGGCCAACACCTCGGAAGATCTCAAGCGCGTGCTCGGCGGTGGTGCCTACCTGCTGACCGGGCTGACGCGCTTCGCCGAGATTCATTCCGCCTATGGCCGTTTTCGCGGGCCGGATTTCGAGTGGGAGGGCGACTTCCTCGCGCTCGGCATCGGCAACGGTCGTCAGGCCGGGGGCGGACAGTTGCTCTGCCCACAGGCGCTGATCGATGACGGCCTGCTGGATGTCTGCATCGTGCCGGCGCCGGAAGATGCGGTGGGCACGCTGGGTACGTTGCTCAGCGGCGGATTGCGTGGCGTCGAGGCGGTCTCGGTCAACGCGCGGCTGGCGTGGCTGGAAGTCGAGGCGCCGGAGCCGATCGACATCAATCTGGATGGCGAGCCGGTGGCCGAGGCTAACCTGCATTTCCGCGTGCGGCCCGGCGCGTTGCGCATGCACCTGCCGGCGGATTCGCCGCTGCTGCACCAGGATTGAGTCGCTGCGCGGGCGGGTGAGGGCGGATCTGGCGGTCGATTTCGCCGGCAGATCGACATCGCGCTTAAAGGGCGCGGCAATGTGGCCGATATCACGATATCCACTTCGTCCAAGGAGCCCGCAATGGCCGGCATTCTCGATTCAGTCGATCAGCGCACCCGCTTGGTGGGCCAGAACCGGCTGGAAATCCTCATGTTCCGCCTGTCCGGGCGGCAACGGTTCGCCATCAACGTGTTCAAGGTGCAGGAAGTCGTCCAGCTGCCGAAGATGACGCTCATGCCGCATCGTCACAGCTCGGTATGCGGGGTGGTCAACCTGCGCGGCCAGACGCTGCCGGTGATCGATCTGTCGCGCGCCATCGGCCTGCGCCCGCTGGTGCCGGACGAGCGCAGCACCATCATCGTCACCGAGTACAACCGCACGGTGCAGGCCTTTCTGGTTGGCGGCGTCGACCGCATCCTCAACCTGAACTGGGAGGAAGTGCTGCCGCCGCCGGGAACCGCCGGACGTCAGCACTACCTCACGGCGATTACCAAGGTCGACAACGAACTGGTCGAGGTGATCGACGTCGAGAAGGTCCTCGCCGAGATCGTCCCTTACAGCACCAGCATTTCCGCCGATCGCCTGGCCGATCCGCTGCTCGAACGCGCGCGCGGCCGTGAGGTGCTGTGCGTCGACGATTCCAGCGTCGCCCTGGCGCAGCTGCGTGAAACGCTGACCCAGCTCGGCCTGACGATCCATACCGCCAGCGACGGCCTCAAGGGCCTGAATCAGCTCAAGGCCTGGGCCGACGCCGGCGAGGTGCTGACCGACAAGCTGCTGATGGTTTTCACCGATGCCGAAATGCCGGAGATGGATGGCTACCGACTGACCACCGAGATCCGCCAGGACCCGCGCATGCGCGATCTCTATGTGGTGCTGCACACCTCGCTGTCGGGCAGTTTCAACCAGGCGATGGTGCAGAAGGTCGGCTGCGACAACTTCCTCTCCAAGTTCCAGCCGGAGAAGCTGGTCGACGTGATCCGCGAGCGTCTGCAGCGCGACGAACCGGCCTGATCCGCTCTGCTATGCTGCTGCGCTTTCCGCTCGCTGGAGGCGCAGCATGCACCTGTCCTCGCTGTACCGTTTCCCCCTCAAATCTGCCGCCGGCGAATCGCTACAGCGCTGCGCCAGCGACTCCCTCGGCCTGATCGGCGATCGACGCTGGATGGTGGTCGCGGCCGGTACCGGGCGCTTCCTCACCCAGCGCGCGGTGCCGCGCATGGCGTTGCTGCGTGCGCACTGGCAGGGCGATACGGCGTTGCAGCTGGCGGCGCCGGGCATGCCCGAGCTGCTGGTGAGCGTGCCGGGTGACCAGCTGATGCGCTGTGTGCAGGTCTGGAACAACCACCCGGTGGTGCCGGATGCCGGTGAAGCCGCGGCTGCCTGGCTGTCGGAGTTTCTCGGCCAGGCCTGCCGTCTGGTCTACCTGCCGGAGGATTACGGCATCCAGGTCGACCTCGACTATGCGCGACTCGGCGAGAACACGGCCTTCAGCGACGGTTTCCCCTTTCTGCTGATCGGCCAGGCCTCGCTCGATGACCTCTGCGCGCGGGTCGGCCGGCCGCTGGAAATGCTGCGCTTTCGTCCGAACCTGGTGGTCGCCGGCGCCGCGCCCTATGCCGAGGATGACTGGAAGCGCATCCGCATCGGTGCGCTGACCTTCCGCGTGGTCAAACCCTGTTCGCGCTGCGCGATTCCGACCATCGACCTGCGCACCGCCGAGCGCAGCGCCGACAGTGAGCCGCTGGCGACGCTGCTGGGCTATCGCAAGCGGGCGGGCGGCGTGTTCTTCGGCCAGAACCTGATCGCCGAAGGCAGTGGGCTGCTCGAAGTCGGCATGCCGGTGGAAATTCTCGAATGATTCGGCCGGGGCGGCGCTTGCTGCCGCCCCGGCAGCGCCTCACTGGTTCTCGAAATAGCGCTCGTGCCACTCCACCAGCGGCTGCGGCGCGTTGAGCTTCTGCCCGTAGATCACCGAATAGGTGAGCACGTTCTGCACGTACTGGCGGGTCTCGTCGAACGGGATGTTCTCCACCCAGACATCGAACGACAGGTGCCCGGCATCGCGCAGCCATTGCCGTACGCGGCCGGGGCCGGCGTTGTAGGCGGCCGAGGCCAGCACGCGATTGCCGTTGAACTGCGCGTAAATCTGGCTGAGATACGCCGCGCCGAGCTGGATGTTGACGTTCGGGTTGAGCACCTGCTGCGGCGAGGACAGCGGAATGCCGAAGCGCCGCGCGGTTTCCTTGGCCGTGGCCGGCATCAGCTGCATCAGCCCGCTGGCGCCGACGTGCGAACGCGCATCGGCCATGAACGCGCTTTCCTGGCGGGTGATGGCGAACACCCAGCTCGGGTGGATTTCCCGTGCCTTCGCCGCGTTGACCAGCGTGCTGCGGTGCGCCATCGGGAAGCGGATGTCGAGGTCGTCCCAGTACTGTGCCTGGCTGATGCTGCGGATCGCCGGGAAATACCAGCCCATCTCGTAGGCCAGTCGCGCCTGGGCCACCAGCTCGTCGCGGCTGAACAGCCGGCTGACGTGATACCACTCGCGGCGGCCATCGACGATCTGCCCACGCGCATGGAATTCCAGCGCGCGGCGAATGCCGGCAGTGTTGCGGACCTTCTGCACCAGCTTCGGCGGCAAGGCCAGCGGCTGGTGGTTGAGCTTGTACGGCGCCTGGATGCGATCGGCCGAGAGGAAGCCATAGAAGTCGCGCTCGGCGGCGACCGGCTGGTACAGCGAGATCGCCTGCGGACTCTGCGGCTTGGCCAGCTCCAGGCTGCGCGCCCGCCAGTAGCGCCAGCGGTTGCTCTTGGCCAGCTCGTCAGGGAAACGCTGAGTCAGGGCGTAGGCATCCTCCCAGCGGCCCAGACGCAGCAGCAGGCGCGCGCGCCATTCGCTGACGGTGTTGTCGCGCAGCTCCGGGTCGTATTCGGCCATCACCTGCAGCGCGCGGCTGTCGAAGCGCTTGGCCAGCGTCAGGCCGATCTGCCGGGCGATCGCCACCTTTTCTTCGGCGGAGAAGGCGTGGCGCCGGGCATAGCCGTCGAGCAAGGCCAGCGCCTTCTCCGGGTCCTGGCGGGCGAGGCGGCGCAGGCCGATGGCGACCACGTCGGCCATGGCCGGATGGCCGCCGGAAAAACGCTCGGTCTGGCTCAGCATCTGCGGCTTCTGCGCGACCTCGACGAGCAGCTCGCCGTGGCCGCGCAGGCTCGACAGGTTCTTGCTGAGGAAGCTGGCCAGTCCGTAGTTGCCGGCCTCCACCGCGAGCTTGGTGCGTTTCCAGCGGCGTTCCTCGGTGAGCCCGCCCTTGGCGGTCCATTGCGTGAACAGCACATCGCAGGCTTCGGGCTGCGATTTGCCGACCAGCCAGAGGCGCTCGGCGGTGGCATCGCCTTCGGGCAGGCCGCGGCCGAGCTGATACTGGCCGAACAGGCAGTCCAGCTCGGTGAAGTTCAGCTTCGGATCGTAGTACTTGAGGAACGTGGGCCAGTCGCCGCGCGCTGCCAGAAGACGCAGCCAGCGCAATTTCATCCAGCTGATCTGCGGCAGGTCGCCGTGTTCGGCAAGAAATTTCTCGATTTCCGCGGTGCTCGCGGTCTTGAGTCGAGCGGTCAGCTCCTCGTAGGCCAGGTACGGTTCCAGCGGATAGTCGCGCAGTGCGCTGGCGTGGCGCCGGTACGGCGCGCTGTCGCCCTTGGCGAGGGCGCGCTTGGCTTCATCGTAAAGCTGGCGCTGCTGGGCCAGGCTAGCGGCCGAGACATCCATGGCCAGCGCTGAAAAACACAGGCAGAACAGCAGGTTGGAGAGTCGACTGCGCATGAGACTTCCGGGAAGAGGCGGGTGTATTACGGCGCTAGCTTAGCCTGCCGGGGCGGTCAGTTAAATGCGCTTTGGACGAGTGCCGGGAACTATTGCGCGGCGTCTGGCCTGGGCGTGCGCGAGCCGCTCCCGATCTGCCGTCGGGGCGGGCGTATCCGCGGTCCACAGGCGCGCATCTGCTAGACTGCGCGCCCTGTTTTCCGGAGGTAGTCATGACCCTGCTCAAGTTCACCGATGTATCCCTGGCCTACGGCACCACGCCGCTGCTGGATGGCGTGTCCTGGCAGATCGCGCGGGGTGAGCGGGTCTGCATCATCGGCCGCAACGGCACGGGCAAGTCGAGCATGCTGCGCCTGGTCAAGGGCGACCGCAGCGCCGACGACGGCGAGATCTGGCGCGCGCCGGGTCTGAAGATCGGCGAGCTGCCGCAGGAGCTGCCGCGCGCCGATGACCGTACGGTGTTCGATGTCGTTGCCGAGGGGCTGGAAGGCGTCGGCGAACTGCTGGCCGAGTACCACCACCTCAGCATGAACATCCAGGACCAGGACGATCTCGACAAGCTGATGCACGTGCAACAGGCGCTGGAAGCCAAGGATGGCTGGCGCCTGCAGCAGCTGGTCGAAAGTACCCTGAGCCGTCTGCAGCTGCCGGCCGACCGCACTCTGGCCGAGCTTTCCGGCGGCTGGCGGCGGCGCGTGCTGCTGGCCCAGGCGCTGGTTTCCGAGCCCGACCTGCTGCTGCTCGACGAGCCGACCAACCATCTGGATATCGGCGCCATCGCCTGGCTGGAAGAGGCGCTGACCGGCTTCAACGGGGCGGTGCTGTTCATCACCCACGACCGGGCGTTCCTGCAGAATCTGGCCACGCGCATCCTCGAACTCGACCGTGGCCATCTGATCGACTGGAACGGCGACTACGCCAGTTTCCTGGTGCACAAGGAGCAGCAGCTGGCGGCAGAGGAAACCGCCAATGCGCTGTTCGACAAGAAGCTGGCCCAGGAAGAAGTCTGGATTCGCCAGGGCATCAAGGCGCGCCGTACCCGTAACGAGGGCCGCGTGCGCGAGCTGAAGGCGCTGCGCGTCGAGCGCAGTCAGCGCCGCGAGCGGCAAGGTAAGGCGACTTTCCAGCTGGAAAGCGCGGACAAATCCGGCAAGCAGGTGATCGCTGCCGAGCAGGTGAGCTTCGCCCATCCGGGTGGCGAGCCGCTGATTCGCGATTTCTCCATGGTCGTGCAGCGTGGCGACCGGATCGGTCTGCTCGGCGCCAACGGCACCGGCAAGACCACACTGCTCAAGCTGCTGCTCGGCGAGCTGCAGCCGACCGCGGGCAGCATCGAGATCGGCACCAAGCTCGAAGTGGCGTATTTCGACCAATTGCGTCACCAGCTGGAGCTGGAAAAGACGGTGATCGACAACCTCGCCGAGGGGCGCGAATTCATCACCATCGACGGACAGAACCGCCACGTGCTGAGCTACCTCGGCGACTTCCTGTTCAGCCCGCAACGTGCGCGCACGCCGGTCAAGGCGCTGTCGGGGGGCGAGCGGGCACGCCTCTTGCTCGCCAAGCTGTTCAGCAAGCCGGCCAACCTGCTGGTGCTGGACGAGCCGACCAACGACCTCGATGTCGAGACGCTCGAGCTGCTCGAAGAGGTGCTGCTGGGCTTCCCGGGTACGGTGCTGATGGTCAGCCACGACCGGGCCTTCCTCGACAACGTGGTGACCAGCACGCTGGTGTTCCAGGGCAACGGCGAGGTGCGCGAGTACGTCGGCGGTTATCAGGACTGGCTGCGTCAGGGTGGTTCGCCACGCCTGCTTGGGGTGGGTGAAGCCGCCGAAAGCAAGGCCAGCGCCCAGCCGCGGACGGAGCCTGCGCCTGTGGCACCGGCGGCTGCCGAATCGGCACCGGCGAAGAAGAAGCTCAGCTACAAGCTGCAGCGCGAGCTCGAGGCGTTGCCGGGGCAGATCGACGCAGCGGAGCAGGCCATCGCGGCGTTGCAGGCGCAGGTGTCCGATCCGGCGTTCTACCAGCAGCCAGCCGAGGTAACGGGCGCGGCACTGGCGCGCCTGGAAGCAGTGCAGCAGGAGCTCGATCGGCTGCTGGAGCGCTGGGCCGAGCTGGAGGACTGAAACGGCCTCCACGGGCGCCGGTCGTGCTTGAAGATGTCCGCAGCGCGCAGCGGGCTTCCTGAGGTGGATCAATACCTTACGGAAGCCTGCTGGTTAAGTTCGCTGCGGTTTGCAGTCATGACGATGGAGCATTGATGGCTATTGAATACCGCATCACCCTGGATGATGAGCACGATTTCAGTTACCGGATCGAACTGGATCGCGCCTACGACAAGGAAGCTGCCGCGCGGGCACCGAAGTGGACACGCCTGGAGCATCAGCGTTGCAGCAATTGTCCGTTGAGTCAGAACGAATTCAGCCATTGCCCGGCGGCGGTCGACCTGCACCGGGTCATCGAAGACTTCCAGGGCCTGCCGGCGATCCAGAAGGCGCTGGTCTGGGTACGCACACCAGAACGCGAATACACCAAGCTGGTCGGTCTCGAAGAGGGCCTGCGGGCGCTGCTCGGGGTGATCATGGCCACCAGCGCCTGTCCGGTGCTCGGCCGGCTCAAGCCAATGGCCCAACAGCACCTGCCGTTCGCCAGCAACCGCGAGTTCGTGCTGCGGGCGGTGTCGCTGTACCTGGCCCGTCAGTATTTCAACCTGCGTGAAGGGCGGCATGCGGACTGGGAACTGCGCGGGCTGGTGCGTTCGTTCCAGCAGCTGCAGCTGGTCAATCAGGCGTTCTGGCAGCGGATCGTCGATACCTGCGAGGGCGACTGCAATCTCAAGGCGTTCCTCAGCTTCTTCTCGATGGCTTCCAGCCTGACCTACTCGCTGGAAACCCAGCTGCAGAAAATCCGCCCGCTGGTGATGAGCGCCGGCGAGGGGGCCGAAGCGCTCTGAGCGGGACTCGGCCCGCTCAGGCCGACTCGATCAGTCGACTTTCTTCAGGCGCACCGCGAGCACGTCGCACGGCGCGCCGTGCAGGATGTCGTTGGCCGTCGAACCGAGCAACAGCGCCAGACCGTGGCGGCCGTGACTGCCGACGACGATCAGGTCGCACTGCTGTTCCTTGGCCAGCCGGTGCACCTCCTGACGCGGCTGGCCGTAGGCCAGGTGGCGCTGTTCCGGCGTGAGGCTGGGATAGATATCGGCGAAGCCGTCCATCCGTTCGCGGGCCTGGTCGAACTGCTGCTGTTGCAGCATCGACAGGTCCATCGGCACGTCGCCGCCGAAGGCCATCGCCATCGGCTCGATGATATGCACCAGCGTCAGTGTGGCGCCGGTGGTGGTGGCCAGGGCCTGGGCTCGCGCGACTACCGCGTGACACTCGTCGGTCAGGTCGACGGCGACCAGAATGTGCTGGTAGGGCATGATGACTCCTCCTGAGCGGGTCGGCCTGGGCAGTGCGGTGGGCCGACGGGGTTGGCATTGAACCGATGTATTGAAGGGTTTATACGGCGTTGCCGATGGCTTCGCCAGTGCCCGTTGCGCCGCTCAGGGCGCGCCGGGCTGTTATGATGCTGCGTCGCGCCAGCCGGTCGGTCCGGCCGGCTCACCGAGAGAATTCCGATGTCGATGCCATACACCGATTATTCCCTGGCCTGGGCCGTCTACGGCGTGGCCGCGCTGGGCTGTCTGCTGGTCTGGTTCCGCGCGACGCGCTGGATGTGGCGCTGGCTGCGCGAGCCGTTGCGGCTGCTGGCGGCGGTCCTGCTGCTGACGCCGACCATCGTCGATCCTGCCAAGGAACTCTTCGCCCCCGCCGTGGCCATTACCGCAATGGACGTGTTGCTCAAGGTCGGTAACAACGCCTGGCGCGCGGTTGCCGATCTGGCGTTGTACGGCCTGATCGCGTTCGCCCTGTACCTGCTGCTGGTGGCCATCCGCTGGCCGCTGGAGCGGCGCAAGCGCGCCGCCAGGCAGACGACCGCCGCGGCCGATGATGATCCGCGTACCCTGCGCGAGCGCATGGCCGACGACGAGGATGACGACTATTTTTCGCAGCCGGGTCGCCGGGTGCGGACCGAACCGCGCCTGTAATACCTTCGCGTTTTCACGGGGAATCAACCTATGTGCGAATTGCTCGGCATGAGCGCCAATGTCCCCACCGATATCGTCTTCAGTTTTACCGGACTCATGCAGCGCGGCGGCCGGACCGGCCCTCACAAGGATGGCTGGGGCATCGCCTTCTACGAAGGGCGCGGCCTGCGGCTGTTCCAGGACCCGGTGGCCAGCTGCGAGTCGGAAGTGGCGAAGATGGTCCAGCACTATCTGATCAAGAGCGAGGTGGTGATCGGCCACATCCGCCATGCCAATGTCGGCAGGGTCACGCTGGCCAACACCCATCCGTTCACGCGCGAGCTGTGGGGGCAATACTGGTGCTTCGCGCATAACGGTCAGCTGAGCGATTTCGAGCCCTCGGGCAGCTTCTACCGGGCGGTCGGCGAGACGGACAGCGAGGCGGCGTTCTGCGATCTGCTCAACCGTATCCGCTCCGACTTCCCCGAGCGCGTCGAGGCCGAGGCGTTGCTGCCGACGCTGCTGGCGGCCTGCCGGCATTACCGCAGCAAGGGCGTGTTCAACTGCCTGCTGAGCAACGGCGAATGGCTGTTCAGCTTCTGCAGTACCAAGCTGGCGCAGATCACCCGGCGCGCGCCGTTCGGCCCGGCGCAGCTGAAGGATGCCGAGCTGACGGTGGACTTCCAGGCCGAGACCACGCCGCGCGACGTGGTGACCGTGCTCGCCACCGAGCCGTTGACCGACAACGAATGCTGGACCATCCACGAACCTGGGCAGTGGAGCCTGTGGCGGCGTGGCGAGTGCGTCGCGCAGGGGCGGGACGCCGCATGCTGAGGAGCTATCTGCGCCTGTTGGTGTTCGCCTTCGGCCTGCTGGTCGGCGTGCAGGTGCCGGGCTTCATCGACGCCTACGCGCAGCGCGTCGAGGCGCACCGGCAGGAGGCGCAGCGCGGCCTGCAGGGCTTTCGCGATACCGCGCAACGCTTCTTCGACGGCGATCTGAATGCACTGGTCGAGCACTACCGTGCCAGCGACGATGCGGTGATCCAGAGCGATGCACGCAGCCTGGAGGCGCTGGTGCAGCGCGTGCGCCTGCTGGATCGTGAATGGCAGGCCATGCAGCAGCCCTGGTTCGTGCGCAGCTGGCACGTGCTGCTCGGTGCCGACCCCGAACTGCGCCGGGAAACCCTCGCCGGCTACCGCTACCAAGTGCTGTTGGCACCGGAGGCGATTGCCTGGGGCCTGGGCTGCGCGCTGCTGCTGGCCTGGCTGGTGGAAAGCGTCTTGCTCGCTCTGAGTTTTCCGCTGCGTCAGCGTCGGCGTCGCCACCGGCTGTATCGCTGAGCGGGCGCGTCGTTTCGCGACCCGCCCGGCGTCGGCCCGGATTCATTTGGCGAGAAAGCGCATGCCGTCTTCCAGCCCGCTGAGGGTCAGCGGATACATGCGGTCTTCCACCAGCTCGCGGATGATGCTGGTGGACGATGTGTAGCCCCAGGTGTCCTTCGGGTACGGGTTGATCCAGATGAGCTTCCGGTACTTCTCCATGAAGCGCTGCATCCACACGTAACCGGCTTCCTCGTTCCAATGCTCGACGCTGCCGCCGGGCTGGGTGACCTCGTAGGGCGCCATCGCCGCGTCGCCGACGAACACTACTTTGTAGTCCGGGCCGTACTTGTGCAGCAGGTCGAGCGTGGAGGTGCGTTCCGAGGTGCGGCGGAAGTTGTTCTTCCACACCGACTCGTAGATGAAGTTGTGGAAGTAGAAGAACTCCAGATTCTTGAACTCGGTGCGGCAGGCCGAGAACAGCTCCTCGCAGACCTTGACGTGCGCGTCCATCGAGCCGCCGATATCCATCAGCAACAGCAGCTTGACCGCGTTGCGTCGTTCGGGACGCATCTGGATGTTGAGCAGGCCGGCGTCGCGCGCGGTGTGGTCGATGGTGCCGTCGATGTCCAGTTCCTCCGCCGCGCCCTGGCGGGCGAACTTGCGCAGACGGCGCAGGGCGATCTTGATGTTGCGCGTGCCCAGCTCGACCTGGTCGTCGAGGTTCTTGTACTCGCGCTGGTCCCAGACCTTGACCGCGCGGCCCTGACGCTTGCCGGCATCGCCGATGCGGATGCCTTCCGGGTTGTAGCCGCCCGAGCCGAACGGGCTGGTGCCGCCGGTGCCGATCCACTTGTTGCCGCCGGAGTGCTTTTCCTTCTGATCTTCGAGACGCTTCTTGAATTCCTCGATCAGTTTGTCCAGCCCGCCGAGCGACTGGATCTGCGCGCGTTCCTCGTCGGTCAGGCTGCGCTCGAATTCCTTGCGCAGCCATTCCTCGGGAATCAGCGCTTCCAGATGCTGGTCGAGGTTCTGCAGGCCGTTGAAATAGGCGCCGAAGGCCCGGTCGAACTTGTCGAAGTGGCGCTCGTCCTTGACCATCACGGTGCGCGCGAGGAAGTAGAACTCGTCCATGTCGGCGAACACCACGCGGTGTTTAAGGGCGTCGATCAGGTCGAGCAGTTCACGCACCGAGACGGGAACCTTGGCGGCACGCATTTCGTTGAACAGGCCAAGCAACATGGCAGAACCTCAGGCGCGCACTTGGCGGCGCGCGATGGCGATGGGGTTAAAGGTCACGGTCGTGCTGGGGCAGGCCGTCGCGAATCTCGTACCAGTCGGCCTTGGAGCCGACGAAGATGTGCGATTGCGCAGGTACCGGCAGCGGCGAGTCGAGCGTGCCAGCGGCGACGCCGACCTCGTGCTCGCGGTTGTCGACGAACAACAGGTTGGAGCCGCAGCGGATGCAGAAGGTACGCGTCACGTGTTCGGAGGAGTGGTAGACGCCCAGCTGATCCTTGCCGGACATGAAGTGGAAGGCCTCCAGCGGCACGCTCGCATAGGTGGCGAAGGCGGCGCCATGGGCCTTGCGGCACATCTTGCAGTGGCAGTGGGTCAGTGCGTCGATGGGGGCGTCGATGCGATAGCGCACGACGCCACACAGGCAACTACCGGTATGCGTTTGCATGGTTTCTTCCTCCAGTGAGTGCACGGCCGGCTCCACCGGAAACCGGCGTCGATCAGCGGCTGTTGGCGCGTCGGCTCATGAAGGCTAGACGCTCGAGCAGCATCACGTCCTGCTCGTTCTTGACCAGCGCGCCGGCCAGCGGCGGAATGGCCCGCGTCGGGTCGCGCTCGCGCAGCACGGCTTCGCCGATGTTGTCGGCCATCAGCAGCTTCAGCCAGTCGACCAGCTCGGAGGTCGAGGGTTTCTTCTTCAGTCCCGGCACCTTGCGCACATCGAAGAACACGTCCAGCGCCTCGCTGACCAGCTCCTTCTTGATGTTCGGGTAGTGCACGTCGACGATCCGCTGCAGCGTCTCGCGATCCGGAAAGGCGATGTAGTGGAAGAAGCAGCGACGCAGGAAGGCGTCGGGCAACTCCTTCTCGTTGTTCGAGGTAATGATGATAATCGGCCGCTGGGTGGCTTTGATCGTCTCGTTGGTCTCGTAAACGTAGAACTCCATCTTGTCGAGTTCCTGCAACAGGTCGTTGGGGAACTCGATGTCGGCCTTGTCGATCTCGTCGATCAGCAGGATGACCCGCTCCTCGCTCTCGAAGGCCTCCCACAGCTTGCCTTTCTTGATGTAGTTCTTCACGTCGTGGACCTTGTCCACGCCCAGCTGCGAGTCGCGCAGGCGGCTCACCGCATCGTATTCGTAGAGGCCCTGGTGCGCCTTGGTGGTGGATTTGATGTGCCAGGTGATGAGCTTGGCACCGAAGGATTCGGCCAGCTGCTCGGCGAGCATGGTCTTGCCGGTGCCCGGTTCGCCCTTGACCAGCAGCGGACGCTGCAGGGTGATGGCGGCGTTGACGGCGAGCTTGAGGTCGTCGGTGGCGACGTACGACTGGGTACCTTCGAATTTCATCGCGGATTCCTTGGGCCGGCCTGGCACGCAGGCGCTTGGTGTGGAATGAAAGAGCCCGACTATAAGTGATGGGCCGTCGCCTGTGAACGCGAGGGGATTATTCAGTCACTGAATGATCGTTGCTGCGGATTTCGGCCAGATTCAGCGATCGTGGTTTGAGGAACGCTCGAAGCGGGCGGTGAACGCTTCGACGAAGGCGTTGCGCAGTATGGCAATGAACGCCTGGAATGGGCTGACGTCCGCATCGCGCGTGCTGCCGGACAGCTCGATACGCGTGGCGAACTGGTCCTCGCGCTGGTTCTGCAACGCTTCCTGGCCGCCGCCGACCACCGCTTCCCAGAGTCCGCGCAGCAGGCTCTTGTCTTCGTTTTCCACGTCCTGTTCGAGATCGAACACATCGACATTGCGGAACAGCGGCTTGATGTAGCCGTTCAGCCGGCCGTCGGTGGCTTGCACCTCGACGACCAGGTCGCCGCTGCCGCCGGCGAAATCGAACTTGCCGTAAGCGCGGCTGAAGTCGTTCAGCTGTTTGAGCGCGATATCGGTGGCGCGCAGGTTCAGCTCGAAATCCTCCCACTCGGTGAACGGGTCGAAACGTGCCGTGGCTTCTATGGGCGAGCGGTTGAACAGCCTGCCGGTGCCTTCGAACGTCGCCACCCGACGGCCTTGCGCGTCGGTGGTATTGGTCAGGTTGTAGAGCGTGGCGTTGATGCCGCTGGCATAGACGTGTACCGGCGGTTCGGCGGTGAAGTTGCGAAACGACAGCTGGCCCTCGATCACGCGGATTTCGTTCAACGTGATCGGCAGCAGCGCGTCCAGCTGGTCGCGCCAGTCGACGCCTTCGCCGGTCTGCGACTCGCCTTTGTCGCCACCGTCGACGAAGTTCAGTGTCGGCCGCTCGAATTCCACCTCGCCGACCACCGCATGCTCGTGCCACAGCGCGCGCCAGCTGATGGCGATATCGATGCCGGGCGCGGTGAACAGCGGCGCCTGCACCTGCTTGTCCTTCTTCTCGATCAGCAGCCCCTCGATGCGGTAGGCACCGCGCCACCAGGCCAGGTCGACATCTTCCACCTGGCCGCGGTACTCGCCCATGTCGGCCAGGTTCTGGTTGAGGTAGTGGCGCACCAGCGGCGGCAGCGCCAGGTGCAGCAGCACCAGCAGCGTGGCGAGGACGAGCAGCAGCCACAGTGGCAAATAGCGTCGTTTCATGGCGATCCGGTAGCGCGGTCTGTTCAAGATGGACCGCCGGCCCGCGCGGCGAGTTCGGCTGGACGACGCGCAGGAGTGCGCATAGGCTTTCTGGCCTTGGTTTTCTTTCGCGCAGGGACAGACTGATGAGCCGCATCTACGCCGACAACGCACGCTCCATCGGCAACACGCCGCTGGTAATGATCAACCGCCTGGGTCCCAAGGGCGTGAGCATCCTGGCCAAGATCGAAGGCCGCAACCCCGGCTATTCGGTCAAGTGCCGCATCGGCGCCGGAATGATCTGGGACGCCGAGGAGACTGGCCGTCTCAAGCCGGGCATGACCATCGTCGAGCCGACCTCCGGCAACACCGGCATCGGCCTGGCCTTCGTCGCCGCCGCGCGCGGCTACAAGCTGATGCTGACCATGCCGGCATCCATGAGCCTGGAGCGGCGCAAGGTGCTCAAGGCGCTCGGCGCCGAGCTGGTGCTGACCGAGCCGGCGCTCGGTATGAAGGGCGCGATCGACAAGGCGACCGAGATTGCCGCGTCCGATCCCGAACGCTACTTCCTGCCGCAACAGTTCGAGAACCCGTCGAACCCGGGCATTCATGAGCGCACCACCGGTCCGGAAATCTGGAACGACACCGACGGCGGCGTCGATGTGCTGGTCGCCGGCGTGGGCACCGGCGGCACCATCACCGGCGTTTCACGCTACATCAAGAACACCAAGGGCAAGCAGATCGTCAGCGTGGCGGTCGAGCCGACCAGCTCGCCGGTGATTACCCAGGCCCTGGCGGGTGAGGAGATCAAGCCGAGTCCGCACAAGATCCAGGGCATCGGCGCCGGTTTCGTGCCGAAGAACCTCGACCTGTCGCTGATCGACCGCGTCGAGCTGGTGGATGACGAGGAGGCCAAGAACATGGCCCTGCGTTTGATGCGCGAGGAAGGCATTCTCTGTGGCATTTCCTGCGGCGCGGCGATGGCGGCTGCCGTGCGCCTGGCCGAGCGCCCGGAAATGCAGGGCAAGAACATCGTGGTGATCCTGCCGGACTCGGGCGAGCGCTACCTGTCGACCATGCTGTTCGCCGACCTGTTCAGCGAGCAGGAGCTGGTGCAGTAAATCCCACGGCGGGCTTGGGACGCATGTGCCTGCGTCCACTGGCTCGCCCGGCGGCGTTCATGTCCGTCCATCCGTGGCGGGCACCGGTTGCGCCGGCGCCTGCTTCAAGACCAGCCACAACGCCAGCGCTATCAGCGCGCCACCATAGACGTAGGCCCAGGACAGCGGCTCGCCGAGCAGCAAAGCGCCCCAGAACACACCGAACGGCGGAATGATGAAGGTGACGGTCAGGGTCTTGACCGGGCCGATATCGGCGAGCAGGCGGAAGTACAGGATGTACGCAAACGCCGTGCAGACCACGCCGAGGCCGATCAGGCTCAGCCACACGGAACCGCCGCCCCAGCTTGCCGGCGGCGCCTGCAGGAGCGATACACCGAACAGCGGAAGCAGGCAGAGCGTGGCACCGGCCTGACTGCCGAACGCCACCAGCTCGCTACCGAGGCCGCCGTGATGGTTGATCCAGCGCCGCGTCAGAAAGCCACCGAGCCCGTAGCAGGCGGTCGCGCCGAGGCAGGCGAGGGCGCCGATCAAAAGATCGGCATCGAATGACACCGGCCCGGTGCGCGTCAGCACCATCACGCCGGCCAATCCGCAGAGCACCCCGACCACCTTGGCCAGCGTCAGCTCCTCGGCGAAAAACAGCGCGCCGATGAGCACGCCCATCAGCGGCGTCGTCGCATTGAAGATCGCCGAATAGCCGGCCGGCAGCAGCTGAGCGGCGAGCGCGTACAAAGCGAAGGGAACGCCGGAATTGATCACCCCGAGCAGCAGGCACAGCCCGAGCTTGCCGCAGAAGTCCCAGCGTGTGCGCCACACCAGCAGGATCACCAGCAGCCCGAGGGTGGCCAGCACAACGCGGAAGAAAGCGGTGGGAAAGGTCCCGAGCACCGGGGCGATTACCCGCATGAACAGGAAGCTGGCACCCCAGATGGCGGCCAGACTGATGAGGCGGAACAGGTCGATGGCTCGCATGTGGCGCTCCTATCGCGGAGCGGCAAGTGTTGTCGGTGCCCGCGCAACCGGCAAGCCGGAAAACGACTTTCAAAGCCAGCGCCGGACGGTCGGCCGACTTTCCTTGCGTGGGGGCACTGGCTAAGCTCGCCATTCCTTCCTTGCCGCAGAGACTCCCCATGGAGCAGCAACCGGCTACCGAAATCGCCCGGCAGATACTGCTGGGCTTCGCCCATGGAGCAGCAACCGGCTACCGAAATCGCCCGGCAGATACTGCTGGGCTTCGATGACTACCGCGAGCAGTTCCGCCTGATTACCGAGGGCGCGCGTGCGCGCTTCGAGCAGGCGCAGTGGCAGGAGGCACAACAGGCCTCGGCGGCGCGGATCGCGCTTTATGAGCAGAAGGTCAGCGAAACCCACCACCGCCTGCTGGCGAGTTTCCCCAAGGAGCCGCTGCTGCAGGTCGAGTACTGGCCGCAGATCAAGAGCGCCTACATCGAGCAGATCAACCCGCGCTTCGACGATGAGCTGTCCGAAACCTGGTACAACTCGATCTTCTGCCGGCTGTTCAGTCACGACTGCATCAGCGACGGCACCATGTTCGTCCACACCACCCGCCCGTCGGCGCAGGCCCGCCAGCGGGTGGCGCAAACGCGCAAGTATTTGCCCAAGGGCGATCTGACCGGCGCGCTGGAGCAGATTCTCGACGACTTCGCCTTCGCCGTGCCCTATGCCGACCGTGCGGGCGACCTGGCGCGGCTGCAGGGGCAGCTCTGCGACTCGCTGCCGGACTGGGTCTGCAAGGACCCCGTGCTGACCATCGAGCTGTTCGCTTCGGTGCTCTACCGCAACAAGGGCGCCTACCTGATCGGCCGCATCTTTACGCGTGACGAGCAGTGGCCGCTGGCGATCCCGCTGCTGCACCGCGAGGGCAGGGGCATCGTCGCCGATGCGCTGATCACCGACGAGGCGGAAGTGTCGATCATCTTCTCCTTCACGCGCTCGTACTTCATGGTCGAGGTGCCGATTCCGCTGGAGTTCATCGGCTTCCTCAAACGCATCCTGCCCGGCAAGCACATCGCCGAGCTGTACACCTCGATCGGCTTCTACAAGCAGGGCAAGTCGGAGTTCTACCGCGCGCTGATCAACCACCTGGCCGGCACCGACGACCGATTCATCATGGCGCCCGGCGTGCGCGGAATGGTGATGAGCGTGTTCACCCTGCCGGGCTTCAACACAGTGTTCAAGGTCATCAAGGACCGCTTCTCGCCGATCAAGAGCGTCGACCGCGCCACCGTGATCGAGAAGTACCGCTTGGTGAAGAACGTCGACCGGGTAGGGCGCATGGCCGATACCCAGGAGTTTGCCGATTTCCGATTTCCCGTTTCCAAGTTCGACCCCGATTGCCTGGCCGAACTGCTGGAGGTTGCGCCGTCGACCGTGCAGGTACAGGGCGACACGGTGCTGGTGCGCCACTGCTGGACCGAACGACGCATGACGCCGCTGAATCTCTACCTGGAAAACGCCAGCGAACAGCAGTGCATCGAGGTACTGGAGGACTACGGACTGGCGATCAAGCAGCTGGCGGCGGCGAATATCTTTCCCGGCGACATGCTGCTGAAGAACTTCGGCGTCACCCGCCACGGCCGCGTGGTGTTCTACGACTACGACGAAATCTGCTTTCTCACCGAGGTGAACTTCCGACACATCCCGCCACCACGCTACCCGGAGGACGAGATGGCCTCCGAGCCCTGGTACTCGGTCGGTCCCAACGACGTGTTTCCCGAGGAGTTTCCGCGCTTTCTCTTCACCGATCCGGCGTTGCGTCGGCTGTTCGCGCGGTTGCATGGCAACCTGTACGACGCCGATTACTGGAAGGGGCTGCAGGAGGCCATTCGCGCCGGCAAGGTGATCGACGTGTTCCCGTATCGTCGCAAGGGTGAGCGCTACTGAGGCGCGTGCCGGCGAGCGATCTTTGAACGCCTGCGCACGGGCGGCGGTCGCAACTAGCAGGAGGCGCGGCTCATGCGTGGCCGAGGAGCACCGCTTGCGTTACGAGGCGGGCAATTGGCCCCGAGTTGGATTACGCTGTTGATGAAGCCGGCATGGCTCCGATGTGGCCCGTTATCAAGCAGGAGGGTTCGACCATGAAAGCAAGGCTCAGAGAAATGTGCTGGAAGCTGGCTGTTACGCTCGGGCTGGTCGAGCCGCCGCGCATGCAGCCCATCCCCATCCGCGCGGAACGCGACCCCGCCGCACAACGGCGCCGGTAAGCCGATAGCGCAATCGTCAGCCCTGCCGTTGCGGTTGCGCCGGTCCGCCTCGTTCGGTGGCACGCTGGTAAGCCGGGCGTTGGCGGATGCGCTGGAGAAAATCCATCAGACGTGGACGGCTTGCGTCCAGGCCGGCGCGGGCCTGCGCCGCCTCTAGCGGAAAACTCATCTGAATGTCGGCGGCGCTGAACGCATCGCCGGCGAACCACTTCGATTGTTCCAGCGCCGCTTCCATGTGATCCAGATGCGTTTTCAGCTGCGGCCCGATGAAGGCCGATTGCGCGCCTTTGGCGATGGCGCGCGCCACCGGCCGCACGAAGAACGGTAGCGGCCCCTCGGCGATCCGGTCGAAGACCAGCTTGAGCAGCAGCGGTGGCATCGCCGAGCCTTCGGCATAGTGCATCCAGTAGCGAAAGCGCAGGTGCTCGGCGCTGCCGCTGGGTGGCATCAGGCGGCCATTGCCGTAGCGCTCCAGCAGGTATTCGAGGATCGCCGCCGATTCGGCGAGCGTCAGCTCACCGTCCGTCACCACCGGCGATTTGCCGAGCGGATGAACGGCCTTCAGCTCCGGCGGAGCGAGCATGGTCTTCGGGTCGCGCGCGTAGCGTTCGACTTCGTAGAGCAGTTCCAGCTCTTCCAGTAGCCACAGAACGCGGTGCGAGCGCGAATGCTCCAGATGATGGACGGTGATCATGGCGTTTCCTCGTGACGGCCCGCGGCAAGCATAGACGGCCTGCGCCGATCGGCTCGCTATGGCAGACTGCGCCGCCGAGGTGAAGCCATGTCCCGACCCCGCTGCCCGCGCTGCCAGCGCCCCCTGATGCAGTGCCTGTGTGCGCTGATTCCGTCGCTCGAGAGCCGAACGCAAGTGCTGATCCTGCAGCACTCGAGCGAGGCCGGGCACGCGCTCAATACCGCGCGGCTGGCGGCGCTCGGCCTGTGTAATGCGCAGTTGCTCGTCGGCGAATACTTCGAAGAGCCGTGCGGCGATGGCCGTCCCACCTATCTGCTGTTTCCCGGCGAGGATGCGCTTGAGCTGGACAGCCTGGCCGGCCGCACGGAGCCGGTGCGCCTCGTCGTGCCGGACGGCACCTGGCGCAAGGCGCGCAAGTTGCTGCATGTGAATCCCTGGCTGGCGGCCCTGCCGCGAGTGGCGCTGCCGCCTGGACAGCCGTCGCGCTATCGCCTGCGCAAGGCGCCGGCGGCCGATGCGCTGTCGACCGTCGAGGCAGTGGCCTTTGCGCTGAACGGGCTGGAGAGCACCACGCGTTTCGAGGCGCTGTTGCGGCCGTTCGACGCGTTGATCGAAGGGCAGATTGCCGCGATGGGCGAGGAGGTCTATCGCCGCAACCACGAGCGCTGACAGCCTTGTGAGGCTGTTGGTGCATAAGCTGCCTCGCCCTTTCAACAACCGGTTAGCGCTCGCGTAGTGCCTCGTAACGGGCCTTGAGCACCGGCTTGAGCATGTAGTCGAGCACGCTCTTCTGCCCGGTGATGATGTCCACCGTGGCGACCATGCCGGGAATGATGACCAGCGGACGCTCGGGCGAACCCAGGAAGTTCTTCTCGGTGCGCACCTGGATCAGGTAGAAGCTGCGGCCTTCGCGGTCGGTGATGGTGTCGGCGCTGATCAGCTCCAGGTTCGCCTTCAGGCCGCCGTAGATGGTGTAGTCATAGGCGCTGAATTTCACCATCGCGCGCTGGCCCGGATGCAGGAAGGCGATGTCCTGCGGGCGTACGCGCGCTTCGATCAGCAGGTTGTCTTCCAGCGGCACGATCTCCAGCAGGTTGCTGCCCGGTTGCACCACGCCGCCGATGGTATTCACGTTCAGCTGCTTGATGACGCCGTGCACCGGCGAGACGACGGAGGTGCGGCTGACGCGATCCTGAATCGCCACGCTGGTGGCGGTGATCTTCTGCAGGTGCGTGCGGGTCTCGTTCAGTTCCTTGAAGGCGTCGGCGCGAAAGGCCAGTTCGGACTGCTCGATGCGGCTCTGGATTTCCTTCGCCGCCGCTTCGGCGCGCGGCAGGGCGAGGGTGGTTGCATCCAGCGCGCCGCGCACGTCCACCATGCTGCGGCGCAGGCGCAGGATTTCCACTTCCGATACCGCGCCGGCGGCCACCAGCGGGCTGGACATGTTCAGCTCCTGCTGGATCAGCCCGAGGCTGGCGCGGAACTGCTGCTGCTTGGAGCGAAACTCCGCCACTTCCTGCTGCTTCTGCGCCAGTTGCTCGCGCAGGATGCTCTGCTCGCTCTGCAGGCGCTGCTGGCGCGACTGATAGAGCGCCATCTGGTCCTCGGCCAGCTGTGGCTGAGCGCGGGTGATCGCCTCCGAGAGCACCAGTGGCGTGCCTTCGGCCTCCGCGGTGAGCCGCTCGACATGCCTTTGCGCAGCGCCTCGATCACCGCAGCCTTGGGGCCATCGGCGACGACGCGGCCGTGGTCCAGCACGACCAGCCGCTCGACCAGGCTCAGCATGGACATGCGGTGGGTGATCAGCAGCAGCGTCTTGCCGTTCGCCCAGGCCTGCAGGTGCTGGCGCAGGGTGTCTTCGGTGCTGTTATCCAGCGCACTGGTCGGCTCGTCGAACAGCAGGATCGGCGGATCGAGCAGCAGCGCGCGCGCCATCAGCACCATCTGCCGCTGGCCGCCGGAAAGCAGCTGTCCGCGCTCGCCCACCGGGCGGTCGAAACCCTGCGGATGCTGGCGCGCCAGTTCGTGCGCGCCGGTCAGCTGAGCGACCTCGAGCATGCGTTCGTCGCTGACGTAATGCGCGCCGAGCGTGAGGTTGTCGCGCAGGCTGCCGGCCAGCAGCGGCATGTCGTGGGAGACATAACCGATCTGGCTGCGCAGGTCGGCGACGTCGATCTGCCGCAGATCCAACCCGTCGAGCAGGATCTGCCCCTCGGTGGGCGTGTGCAGGCCCATGATCAGGCGCGCCAGGGTGCTCTTGCCCGAACCGCTGCGCCCGATGATCGCGACCCGCTCGCCGGGGGCGATGCGCAGGTTGATGCCACGCAGCGACGGCGTATCCAGGCCGGGATAGGTGAAGTTGAGCTGCTGGATATCCAGCGCGCCCTTGAGGCGGGTGCGCTCCAGCGGACGCTGCTTGTCCCTTCGCTCCTGCGGCAGGGCCATCAGCGCATCGGTGCTCTTCATGGTCAGCCGCGCCTGCTGCAGACGAGTGATCAGGCTGGCGATCTGCCCGAGCGGCGACAGCACGCGGCTGCCGAGCATGTAGCAGGCGACCAGTGCACCGACGCTGAGCTGGCCGGCGATGATCAGGTAAACGCCGCCGACGATGGTCGCCATGCCGGCGAACTGCTGCAGAAACAGCGTGCCGTTGATGGCCACGGCCGACAGCAGGCGGGCATCGCTGTCCAGCCGGGTGAGCGCGCCGTGGGTGGTTTCCCAGCGGTGCTGGCGCTCGCTTTCGGCCCCGCAGGCTTTCAGCGTTTCCAGTCCGCCGAGGGTTTCCACCAGCAGCGCCTGGCGTTCGGCTGCCAGCGTCAGGCTGCGGCGCACGGTGTCGCGCAGGCGTGTCTGGATGATGAAGGCGAACAGCGCGGTGATTGGGAAGGCGAGCAGCGGGATCACCACCAGCCAGCCGCCGATCAGGCCGATCACCAGGATGATCAGTAGGGCAAAGGGCAGGTCGATCAGGCTCGTCAGCGTGACCGCGGTGAGGAAGTCCCGCAGCCCCTGGAAGTCATGAATGCTCTGTGCGAAGCCGCCGACGGTGGCCGGCCGGGCGCTCATGTTCATGCCGGTGATGCGCTCGAACAGCGTGGCCGAGAGCACCATGTCGGTCTTCTTGCCGGCGGTATCCAGCAGATGCGCGCGCAGCACGCGCAGCAGCAGCTCGAACGAAGTGCCGATGAACAGGCCGATCGCCAGTACCCAGAGCGTGGCGGTGGCCTGGTTGGGCACCACGCGGTCGTAGGTCTGCATGACGAACAGCGGCACCATCAGGCCGAGCA
>JAEAMF010000843.1_pt1 | contig 29879 bp, 31 predicted proteins | sample 8958721 | NCBI WGS metagenome assembly JAEAMF01 (sample SAMN16933255, study PRJNA681124) | bioreactor sludge metagenome | isolation source: anaerobic bioreactor treating anionic surfactant - SDBS | place: India: Bengaluru | collected 2019-02-28 | reverse complement strand
AGCATCGTCAGCATCAACCTCATCGATACACTGAACCGGAGCAGCGACCGGGCGGAGACACTCAACCGCTACGTGGAAGCGCTCGGGAACGCCACGACGCAGGCAGAGGAGCAAGTCACGGCACTGACAGAACTGAAAACGACTCTCAAGGAGGAGCGGGACGCGCAACGCACGACGGTGCGGAACCTCCAGCGAACGATCTCCAAGGCGCTTGCGGACAAGGATTATTCCCTCGCCGGGAGCACGCAGAAGGAACTCAGCGAAGCGGAGAGTACCCTCGCCGAGACGGAGACGAAGGAGAAGCAGAACAACGATCTCCTCTCCCGACTCAAGGACCTCGTCGGAACAGCGAAGGAGCGCCAGAAAGCCATTGAAGAGAACCGCGAAATCCTCCTCTCCGGCCTCAAGATCACGGATGTTCCGGGCCTCGAGGATCTTGGCATCTTCGGCTCGAAGGCTTCCGGCACACAGGAGAAAAACAGTGCAACCGATAGCCTCTTCTGAGAGAGGAATACTGGGGAAATGCGGCCCCGGAACACGAAAGTGGAATATTGCAGGAAAAGGCTATTTCTGCTAAAATAAAAGGATTTTATGGCATCGACTGCCGTGCCATCTCCGGCGAACCGTGCCAGTAGGAGGGCCCTCCTGCTCACTGCTATCGATGAGCTCCTCGGAGTCCAGCTCACGGAGGAGGAACTCATGCGGGCACGGGGGGAGACGGACGACCGCGAACTCACCGCCGAGGAGCGTGATGCCTTGCGACATTACGAGGAGGGACTGCAGAAGACCCTCGACCTCATCGCCCCTGCCGGCATGGAAGTGAAGCGCGATGAGCTCATTCTCAATGACCTCCATGCGCGGACGCTCTACACCTACAACTGGCCGAACTACATCTACCCGAACTGGCTCACCGATACGGTGAACTTCGACGCGCAGATGGAAATCTCGCACTTCATCTACCCCGCGAGCAACAAAGTCATCATGAAGATGCTCCGGAAGAAAGTGGCGGAGATGCGCTCCAGTATCCGCATGCTCGAGCAACGCGGCATCGTCCGCGACCCGGCACTGGAAGCCGCCCTGCAGGATGCCGAAGAGCTCCGCGACCTCCTTGCGCGCGGACGGGAGAAACTCTTCCAATTCGGGATGTATATCACCATCTACGCGGAGGACACGGAGAAGCTCAAGAAGTTGCAGACGGACCTCGAATCCATCCTCGGCGGGAAGCTCATCCTCACGAAACCCGCCATGTTCCAGATGGAGCACGGTTGGATCTCCACGTTGCCGGTCTGCGTCGACGAGCTCGAAATCAACCGCAATATGAACACGTCGCCGCTCGCAACGAGCTTCCCCTTCTCGAGCCCCGACCTCACCGACGACCACGGCATCCTCTACGGCATCAACCGCCACAATGACAGCCTCGTCATCTTCGATCGCTTCGACCTGCCGAACGCCAATGCGACAGTCTTCGCCACCTCCGGCGCCGGAAAATCCTTCACCGTGAAGCTCGAGATCCTCCGGGCGCTCATGTTCGGGACGGATGTCTTCGTCATCGACCCGGAAAATGAGTACGTGGAACTCTGCAAGACCGTCGGCGGGACCTTCATCCCCATCTCCCTGCAAACCTCGAACCGCATCAACCCCTTCGACCTCCCCCGTGCCATCCGCGGCGAGGAGGCGGCCACCGGCGAGGTGCTCCGCGCCGCCGCCATCACGCTGCACGGGCTCTTCAAGCTCATGCTCGGCACCCTCACACCGGCGGAGGACGGTATCCTCGACAAGGCGATCCTCGACACGTACGCCCTCAAGGGCATCACCCTGCAGGAGGAGCACCCCGAAGCGAAGGAACCGCCGACCCTCGGCGATCTCGTGGACGTGCTCATGACGACGGAAGGGGGCGAGAACATGGCCCAGACCCTGAAGAAGTACTCCGAGGGAAGCTACGCCGGCCTCTTCGACCAGCCGACGAACGTGGAGCTCAATAACCAGATGGTCGTTTTCCAGATCCGCGACCTCGAGGACCAGCTCCGGCCCATCGCGATGTACATCGTCCTGAACTTCCTCTGGAACCGCGTGCGCACCGACTTCAAGCGGCGCTTCCTCGTCATCGACGAGGCGTGGAACCTCATGCAGCACGAGGACTCCGCGCGCTTCCTCTATGGCCTCATCAAGCGCGCGCGCAAGTACTACCTCGGCGTCACCACCATCACGCAGGACATCGAGGACTTCGTGAACTCGCCCTACGGGAAGCCCATCATCACGAATGCCGCACTCCAGATCCTCCTGAAACAATCTGCCTCCGCCGTGGACAACCTCCAGAAGCTCTTCTACCTCACGGAAGGCGAGAAGTACCTTCTGCTCAACTCCGACATCGGGCAGGGGCTCTTCTTCGCGGGCAACAAGCACGTCGCCATCCAGGTGGTCGCGAGCGATAAGGAGAAGGACATCATCACGACGAAGCCGGAGGAGGTACTCGCGAAGATGGAGCAGGTAAAAGAGGACCGTGCGGAACAGAGAGCAACGGAGGCACGGGAAAACGCAACAGAGGCACAAGCTCTCGCAGACGCGCAGGCAGCCGCTGATGCCGCCGTGATGAGCGCATCACCGCAGGAGGAGCCTCCTACGCAGGAGGAGCCTCCTCTTCCACCACCTTCCAGCGCACCTCAGGCTTGAGGTGACCCTTCAGGGAGAAACCCGCCGCCTTCCGATGCCCACCACCGCTGAAGGTGCTGGCCATCTTTGCCACATCCACGTCATCCCGGAGGGTCCGGAGTGACCCTTTCACCGTGTCCCCGCGCTCGGAGAGGATGAGGGAGAAACGCATGCCCGGCACGGCGTTCACGTAGTCGATGGCACCCGTGAGCTCCGAGTGATCCGCTCCCGTCGCGCGGAAATCCGCCTCGCGGACCGCGGAGATCGCCCCGCCCTCCTCCGTGAGCTCGATCTTCTCGAGCACCCGCCCCCAGAGCTTCAACGTGGAGAGTTTCGCCGTGCGGAAGACCGCCTGCACGATCTCCTGCCGCCGCGCGCCCGCGCGCAGCAGCCGCGCGACGGTCCGGTAGACCGTCGAGGACGTATTGCTGTGGAGGAGCCCTCCCGTATCGGTGTAGACGCCCGTGAGGAGACATGTCGCGATATCGCCATCGATGTCCCACGCGACGGCATCGGCGAAGGCCGCGACGATCTCGCAAGAGGAAGCCGCCTGCGGGTCCACGAGATTCACAGTGCCGAAGAGAGGATTCGCCGGATGGTGATCGATATTCAGGGTGGGAATGGTCCCGTCGAAGAGGGCGGGATGCGAATCCAGCATGTCCGTGAGCTTGGGCTCCGCACAATCGAGGAAAATCGCCCGATCCCCTTCCGCGAGGAGTGGCGGCCCCTGCACGCGGAGTGCTGCGGAGAGGAAGTGGAACATGGACGGGACGTGCCCATCCACGCAGTGGAAGGAAACCGGCGTGTCCGGGAAGTGCCTCTCGAGGAGGAGCCCCAGGCCGAGAAGCGCGCCTACGGCATCCCCGTCCGGATTGCGGTGGCAGATGCAGACGAAGCGCCGCGCTGGAGAGAGAAGATCACGTGCCCGGAATGCATCCTGCGTCGAAATGGCCATAAGGGGCGGAGTGTAGGTCGAATGCAATCTCCCGGGCAACCCCCTTTCAGTTGCAAAGAAAAGTGACTGTCATTTGGCAAATAAATGCGCACTCGATTGCACACTCCCCTCTCCTCTTATTCCGATCCCTCCAACAATGCATCGATGCGCATCCCCCGCTGCGTCCGCTCATCGACGCGGAAGCGGATCTTCGGCACACGGAACATCTGGAGCTCCGCTCCGAGCGCGCTCTGCAGACCCTTCGCCTGCGATTCCAGGAAGGACATAGCCTCCTCAATGTGCTCGAGCGCGCTCACATAGCACGTGGCATAGCTGAAATCCGCCGAGACCTCGATCTCCGTGAGGGAAACGATACCACAGGTGGGCGGACACTGTGGCAGAACCCGCGCGACAACGCCGCGCACGACGGAGGCGATCATGGCGGGACGCTTCTTCATGCTCTGAAGTGTACACTAGAGTGCGTGAATCATCCTCTCTCCGTCGTCTTCTGCGGCACGCCGGACTTCGCCGTCCCGTCCCTACATGCCCTCCTCGCCGATCCGGCTTTCGCCGTAAAACTCGTCATCACCCAGCCGGATAAACCCATGGGACGTCATCACACCCTGACACCATCACCGGTGAAAGTTCTCGCAGAACAGAAAGGAATCCCCCTCTGGCAACCAGATGACATCAATACTCAAAGCTCAAAGCTCAAAGCTCAAAGCTCACCCTTCGACTTCCTCGTCGTGGTCGCCTACGGACAAATCCTCTCCCCCGCAATCCTCGCACTCCCCCGGATCGCTCCGGTCAATCTCCATCCCTCTCTCCTCCCCCGCTGGCGTGGCGCCTCCCCCATCCATCACGCGCTCCTCGCGGGGGATGCCGAAACCGGCGTGACCATTCAGCAGATGGCGGAGGCCCTCGATGCCGGACCGATCCTCGCGCAGGAGCGCCTCCCCCTGCGCCCGACGGAAACCTATGCCTCGCTCCGGCAGACGCTCGCGGAGAAAGGCGCATCTCTCCTCATCAGAACGCTGAAGAATCCTCTGCACCCGGTCCCGCAGGAGACGGGCAGCGTCACGCTCTGCAACAAGCTCACGCGCCGGGACGGCGAGGCGGACCCCGGGCGGATGACCGCGGAGGAGATCGACCGCAGAGTACGTGCCCTGAACCCATGGCCGGGTGTCACGTGCCCGATCCAGGGCATGACCATGAAGCTCCTCAGGACTTCCCTCAAGGAAAAGCCCGATACCCTTCCGCTCTCCTGCGCAAAGGGCACGACGCTCTTCATCACAGAGCTCCAGCCACCGAGCGGCAAACCCATGAGCGGAGCAGCTTGGATGCGCGGACACACGAGACCACGCTGAAACAAAATCTCAAGTGCACTCCGCCCTCCGCCACAACATACTGTGAGCCCTCATGCGTCGTACCGTCACGATCCTCGCGCTCTGCCTCCTCCTGATCACGCCCCTGCGCGGCTTCGGGCAGACGGGTGCAATGATCGTCTCCCCTGACTCCGATGGTGACGGACTGACCGATGCACAGGAAGATGCCAATGGCAACGGAGTCGTCGACACGAACGAGACGGACCCGTTCAACGCCGATATGGACGGCGGGGGCGAGGCGGACGGCGCGGAGATACAGGCGGGACGGAACCCGCTCGACCGCAAGGATGACTATACCTACGATCTGGATAACGACGGACTCGTCAACGGCGAGGAGGCGGCGCACGGCACCAACCCGTCCAACCCCGATACGGACAGAGACGGACTCAACGATGCCGACGATGCTTTCCCCCGCGACAGCCGGTACCGGACCGATGCCAACGGCGATGGCATTCCCGACGAGTACGCAGAGAGCCTCGCTGCGGTCGGAGAGGAACCGATCGATCCGAATCAGGATGATGACAACGACGGGCTGACGAACAGCAATGAATTTCTCCTCTCCACCGATCCCACGAATGCCGATACGGATTTGGACGGAATGACCGATGGCGTCGAAGTGCAGGAGGGCAGCGATCCGACGCTGAATGCCTGCCTCTTCTCCAGTGATCCCACCCTCCCCTTCTCCGACCTTAGCGGCCACTGGGCGCGGGAGTACGTCGAGCCGCTCCACCGCACCGGCGCCGAACCCTCCGGCAACCGGATCATCGAGGGATACGGCACCGGCAGGAAACGCTTCCTGCCCGACCGCGCCGTGACCCGCTTCGAATTCCTGAAGATCGCGCTCCTCGGCAACTGCGTCCCCCTCGGAGAAACGTTCGACGGTGCCACGCAGACATTCTCCGATCTCCCCTCCGCTCCTCCTTCCGGAGAAACAGCGGACCAGGCGCTCCGCCGACGCGTCATCTACACGGGCCTGCAGGAAGGCATCATCGAAGGATACCCCGATGGAACCGTGCGCCCCGATGCGAACGTGAACCGGGCGGAGGCATTGAAGATGCTCCTCCTCACGGGAGGCCTGTCCCCCGCAACCGGAAGTGGCACGGCCCTCACCTTCGCCGATGTCCCCGAGGAGGCATGGTTCGCCTCCTACGTGCACACCGCCGTGGAGGAGCAGCTCATCGAGGGATACGAGGACGGAACCTTCCGCCCGGGGCAGCTCCTCACACGCGCCGAGGCGGGGAAGATCCTCTTCCTCCTCATTCGCTCCAACCCCGCAATCAACGGCGACGCCCTGCCAGAGGATTCCTAGAAATAGCGCACATACTACGAACCTGCCCCTTCAAAAAAGGGGGATGGCCCCGCGCGCCACGGGGGGTGAAGGGGGAGGCCCTGTCCGCAGACATTTTGCCGACGAGTCTGCTCCGAAGCCTTGGAGGAGCAGACGAGGAGGCACAGGGCCGGGTGGAGCGGGCTTTGGCGCGCGGTGCGCTCTCTTTGCTTCTTTCTCTGTCGGGCAGACAGAGAAAGAAGGAATCACAGGGCTTCTCCAGCGGAACGAGTGTTGCCCTTTCTTTGCCAAGCGCGGCAAAGAAAGGGCGAAAGAAAGCGCTGCGCCGATGACCCCCTCCGCTATCGCCGCCACATCGGCGCGTTTCCGGGATTTTGTAGGCTGTTTTTGTTTCCCGCTCAAACTTCCCCTCCGAAAAAAATGCCCTCCATGGGGAGGGCATTCACTGTTACGAAGAGAAAATTAAATCTTCGACTTCATCTCCTGCAGAGCCTGGATGAACTGATCCAGATCCTCGGAGTCGAACATGATCGTGGTCTTGCGGCCACCGCGCGACTTCTCCGAGATCTTGAAGAACTTGCCGTTGCCGGACTGCTTCAGATCGATGTAGAAGGTCCGCTGGCGCGCGTGGATGGTGATGGAGTGAATCTCATCCGCGTACTGGCCGTTGCCGCCGGCGCGCGGGCGCCCGACGGGGGCGGCATCGCCGTCCTCCTGCGGAAGACCGCCGAGATCTGCCATGGGATCGAACATACAAAGAAGGGGAAGGAAATAATGCGCACACTCCCTCTCCGGATACACTCGGCCGGACCGATGGACGTTTCGTCATTCCTACTCCGTCACACCTTTCTTTAGGAAAGTGGCGGGAAAAGGATACGCGGTTCCCCGACTGTTTTCCAGCTTTTTTCCCCGTTCCACTGCTTCAAGGCAGAGGAAAGGACGAAATCCTTCGCAGCCATTTTCTTTGCCGAGGGAAGGTTCAGTTGATGCGCCATTTCCTGGGCAGTCCCGGGAAGGAACGGCAGGAGCATGAGGGCACAATGCCGCAGGAGCTCCGCCAGCGTGGAGAGCACGACCTGCCGCGCTTTCGCTTCGAGCTTCCATGGCTGCTGGTCGTCAATGAACTTGTTCCCCCCACTGAGCAGCGTGAAGACCATGACGAGGGCCTCCGAGAACTCGAAGCGGTCCATGGCCGCAGTGTAGGCATCCCATGGATTCTTCCCCCCGAAGAAATCCTGCCCCGGCACAGCCATGTCCCCTCCGTCCTTCTTGAGGAGCACGAGGACGCGGTTCAAGAGATTGCCCAATTGATTCCGGAGCTTCGCGTCATAGAGTTCATCGAACCGCTTCCAGGAGAAATCTCCGTCATTGCCCACGGGAATTTCATGGCTCAAGTAGAAGCGGAGCGGATCGGGATTCTCCTTCACGTGCGCGAGGACCTCCTCCGGCGACACGACATTCCCGATCGTCTTGCTCATCTTCTGCCCCTCGCTCGTGAGGAAACCGTGGATGAGCAGGCGATCCGGCGTGCGCACCCCCGCGTGCTTGAGCATGGCCGGCCAGATGAGGGCGTGGAATCGCGCGATGTCCTTGCCGATGACATGCGTGACCTCCGCCTCGTCCCACCATTCCGTTTGCGCATGATCCGTGAAGTAGCCGAGACCCGAGATGTAGTTCGTGAGCGCATCGCACCAGACGTACATCGTCTGTCCGGGGTCGCCCGGCACGGGGATGCCCCAGCGCAGGCTGGATGTCGGCCGCGAGAACGAGACGTCCTCCAAGCCGCGCTCAATGAGCGCCATGGTCTCCTGCGCGCGTGATGCCGGAACGATGGCATAGCCGTCCTTCTTCTGCGTGAGGAGCTTCTTGAGCCACTGCGCCTCCTTCGAGAGGAGGAAGAACCAGTTCTCCTCGCTCACCTCCTCCGGCACCGCCTGATGATCCGGGCACTTGCCGTCCACGAGGTCGCGCTTCGTCATGAAGCGCTCGCACCCCTGACAGTAGAGTCCCGTGTACGTGCGCTTCTCGAGCGCGCCCGCCTCCTGCAGCTTCCCCCAGAGCGCCTGCACCGTCGGCCAGTGCCGCTGCCGGTCGGTCGTCCGGATGAACGGCGGATCGTAGGAGATCCCCAGACGATCGTAGAGGCTGATGAAGTTCGGCACGTTCCGGTTCACGAGCTCGAGCGGCGTCACCTTCTCCTGTTCCGCCCGCCGCTGGATCTTCACGCCGTGCTCATCCGTCCCGATCTGGAAACGCACGTCGTCTCCGCGCAAGCGGAACCAGCGGACGACGGTGTCCGCCATCACCTTCTCCATCACCTGCCCCATGTGCGGCCTGGGGGCATTCGGGTAATCAATGGCCGTGGTGACGTACTGGCGCCTGGTCATGAGAAAGCGGTGCCAGCCTACTCCTGCCCCTGCGCCAAGGGGAGAGAAAATCTCACCCCAGCGCCTGCACCAGCGACTCCACGTACCGCACGATCGCACTCCCCATGATGGCGAGGACGAGGCCCGCGAGGGCGTAGGTAACGATCTTCTTGGCCTCTTCCTTGCCCTGCTCCCCCGAGATGGTGAGCTTCACGCCGGCGTAGATCACCGCGGCCACCGAGCCGCCGCCGATGACGCCGAAGATCATCGTCGCAATGCGGTCCGAGAGGTGAATGATGAAGTAGCGGCCGTCCCCGCAGTACGTCCCGAAGGCGCTGCAGTAGTCCCCCCAGAATGCGGAATTCGCTGCGTGGGCTTGCTCGACGAGGAACGTGCCGATGACGGAGAGGAGGGTGTGCATCAGAGGCCAAGACCGAGGACGGCATTCACGAGGGCATGTCCGGCATTCACGACGAGTGCGCCGACCACCGCCCAGATGAGCATGGTCTGCGCCTTCTCGAAGTCGCTGGACTTGCCGTAGCTGATGATGAGCTGGAATCCCGCGTAAACCACCATCACCACGAAGGTAACGTTGAAGACGTTCAGCATGGCGCTCACCATCGCGCCCATGAGTTCGATCTGCGGCACCGAGGCACCCTCGAGCGGCGCGGCGCGCGAATTCACGAACGTGACAATGGCCTGAGATGAGAGCGCCAGGGCGAAGCCGCAGAGCGCGTACACCACGGTCATCTTCCCCTTCGTGGGATCCGACCCGAAGTTCATGATCATCTGGAACCCGCCGAATACGACGAAGAGCACCGCGCCGCCGGCAGCGAACCCGACGAGCACCTGCCCGACGACCGGCACGATCCGCGGAAGGTAATTCTCCGGCGAGCAGCCGCCCGGCACCCCCACGCACGGGTCCTGCGCGAGCGCCTGCGAGGCGGAGAGGAGGAAGAGCCAGAGGGCGAAGAGAATCCTGTTCACTTGAAGAACATGGAATTGAGCGTGCGCAGGATGAAGCCGGTGAAGAGGAGGAGGACGATCCCCATGATGGACCACTTCATGTGCGTGATCCCCGTCGAGCGGAGTCCCGAATTGCTTCCCGACATCATGACCATAATCCCGCCGAGGAGCACCCAGATGACGCAGATACCGACAGCCACCTTGATGAGCCACATGCCCGCGTCATTGAAGTAGGTGATGAACGTTCCGAAGCCGCCGCTCACGGGGATATTCTCCTGACTGCCAAGCGGAGCAAGGAGATCGATGCCCCCTTCCGTCTTCTGCGGCTTGTCCGCGAGGAGTGTCGCTGTCGGGGAGGATGCCGCACGGACGGTCGCTGGCTCCCCCGCCGCCACCCGCGCCAGCCACGATGTCCCGCCGACACTCGCGGCGAAGAGGAGGGCAAAAGTGCCTCCGGCCACCGCCATCACAAAGAGTTTGAGGAAACGAGAAACCATCCAAGTATTGTAGCACATTTCGCCTTTCCCCGCAGCTCCCCTTTCTGCCCTCGAATACACTAGATTATAGCTAGTTGCATTGCCGATTACCGTCAAAGATGTCGCTTCGCGAATGCCCGACCTGAGTGGGATTTTAGATAACGCTCAAATGCCACCGCTTTCTGTCGATCATTGAAGGAGATACATGTCATGAGCTTCCATGGGCGATACTTGTTCGTGTGAACGCTTTCCCCCGCATTGTGTTCGGTGAGTCTGCGATAAACATCATTAGTGATGCCAACATAGATGTGCTCAGGTCGAGGAATGGAGCGCAGAAGATAGACAACGTACATGAAAACAGCGTAGCCCGGCTTCGTCTCGCACGGTTCGACTGCGCCGGGGCATCCGGCTTCTCCATCGAATTTTTGGCTTTAGTGACATCCCGGCATAGTTCTGCCCATAGGCAGAACGAAGCCGGATGGAGCGGATGACGGGGTTCGAACCCGCGACCTTCGCCTTGGCAAGGCGACGCTCTAGCCAACTGAGCTACATCCGCTTGGCAGGGAAATCCTACGGAGAGTGAGGATGTCACGCAAGCAAGCAATCGCGCTTCTCTGGAGCGGGATACGGGAATCGAACCCGCGTCTCAAGCTTGGGAAGCTTGCATACTACCACTGTACTAATCCCGCACAGTGCGAAGTCACAATACACAAAACTGATAGAGCGATCTACGGAGCAATGAGAGAAAAAAATGCGACATCTCACGGAGTCATTGTGGTGCGCCTGGCGGGACTTGAACCCACAGCCTTCAGCTTCGGAGGCTGACGCTCTATCCAATTGAGCTACAGGCGCACTACCGCCATCTTACGAAGGCAGCCCGAAGAACGCCACCGTATTCTGCGTCGTCATGCGCTCGACCTCCTCGAGCGGTATACCTTTAATCTCCCCAATGAGTCGCGCCACCTCCCAAACGAAGGCCGGCTCATTGCGCTTGCCGCGATGGGGAACGGGAGCCAGATACGGCGCATCTGTTTCCACCATCATCTGCTCGAGGGGACACTCCCGGATCACGCGGCGGATCTCCTCGGCATGGGAATACGTCGCAATGCCGGTGAAGCCGAGCCGCATCCCCTTTTTGACAAGCTCCTGCACATCTTCCCATCGCTCCGTGCAGCAGTGCAGCACAACCTTCGTCAGATCCATATCCTTCAATGCCGCGTGGACATCAGTGATGGCCTCCCTGCAATGCACCACCACCGGAAACTTCAGTTCCTGCGCGAGGAAAAGCTGTGACTGAAAGACGGACCGCTGGATGTCCCGCGGCGAGAAGTCGTAGTGATAGTCGAGTCCGATCTCCCCGATGGCCCGCACCTTGGGAGACTCCCGGATGAGCGCCGTGAGCACCGCTGCATCCGTCGCTTTCCAGTCCTGCGCGTGGTGCGGATGCACCCCAACTGTACAAAATACCCGATCAAATTTATTGGCTAATTCAAGGCACTTTCTGCTCTCCGGAAGCGAATCGGAAATGGTGATCATCCGCGTGACCCCCTTCTCCCCCGATCGAACAATCACCCGCTCAAGGTCTGAGGAGAATTGCTTGTCGGCAAGATGACAGTGCGCATCGATCATACGATGATTCTAGCATCACAGTGCGACATCGCAGTGGCATTGCCCATCACAAGCGGAAGGCCTGCTGCGTGCGCCCGCATAGACATCGATCCTATGAATCTCGTCCTGAATGCCCGCAATATGCTGCGCAGCATCATGCTGCACCTCCGGAGGGAGGAACCATCCGATGAGTGCGATCACCTGTTGAACTGAGTCGGAAATACGGACCAACCTCTGCCTGCAATAATCGCAGGGGGAAGATGCGGCTTTGCCAGCTTCAGCCGCTCCTGTTGACGATTCAAGTTTCATGGAAGGAAAGCAGCTTGGAGAAAGCGATCGGCGTCGTCAAGTTCCCGAAAAACGAAAAAGGGCCGGCAGGATGCCAGCCCCTTCCCAACCACAGGAGACGACTACTTCTTCACCCACTCGACGAGCATGAGGAGCGCGCTCAAGCCGACGAGGATGTACACGATCGCCTCGACGCGCGGCCACGTGCCGACCAGCATGGTCACCACATTGAGATTCTTGTTCAGGAAGGCGCCGAGACCGACGAGGCCCCAGTTGAGCGCGCCCACCAGCACGAGAATACAGGCCACCATGCCAACAGGACCTTTACTGCATGCGCACATAGGAAGGGAGGGAGGAAGTAAAAAAGGTTAAGTTGCATTCTACCAAATCCCCTGAAGAGGAAGGGCGTACTGGACGCCAATTACCGAAAGAAGTCCACTGAAGAATGGACCCAAGATTCGCAGGAAAGAATGGAGATGAATTCTCCCCGAAGTTTCCATACAATCAATGCACTGCCATGGGTCAGTAGCTCAGTGGTAGAGCAGAGGCCTTTTAAGCCTTTGGCCGTGGGTTCGATCCCCACCTGACCCACCATATACAACGCATTACCGCTACAATGACTGCGATGAAAGTCGCTCTCGTCCATGAACTTCTGACCATGCGCGGGGGGGCCGAGCGGGTCCTCCGTATTCTCGCAGACCTGTTCCCCGCAGCCCCCATCTACACGCTCCTCTATGACGAGGAGAAGCTCGGCGACTGGTTCCCTCGAGAACGCATCCGAACGAGCGGACTCCAGGACCGCCTTTCCCCTACGCCCTACGCCCTCCTCCCTTCGCCCTTCCGCTTCAATCATCACCTCTACCTGAGGAACTTTCCCGCCGCCGTGGAGGCATGGGATTTCTCGGACTTCGACCTCGTCCTCTCCAGCTCCTCCGCCTTCGCCCACGGCATCATCACGAACGGAAAACCGCGCCACCTCTGTTACGTGCATTCCCCCGCCCGCTACCTCTGGGACCGCACACACGATGTGCTGGAGCGCGCGGGAAGGGGCATCCTGGGATCGTTGAAGCAATGGCACCTCGAGAAGACGTTCCATGACCTCCGCGTGTGGGACGCGGAAGCGGCGGACCGGCCGGACCGGCTCATCGCCGCATCCAAAGAAGTCCAACGGAGAATCGATCTCTACTGGCGGCGCGAGAGCAAGGTGATCTATCCGCCCATTGATGACTCTTGGCTCGCAGAAAATATCTCACCCTACGCCCTACGCCCTACGCCCTACGCCCTGATCGTCTCCACCCTCGTTCCCTACAAGCGCATCGACATCGCCATCGCCGCCTGCAACGCCGCGAAGCTCCCGCTCCGGATCGCAGGGGAAGGACCCGACCGCCGGCGGCTCGAGCGGCTCGCCGGACCAGCAGTACACTTCCTCGGCTACCAGACGGAAGAACAACTGAAGAAGCTCTACGCCGAGGCTGCGGCTACCCTCCTCCCGGGCGAGGAGGACTTCGGCCTCGTCCCGCTCGAATCCATGGCCTGCGGGACACCCACCATCGCCCTGCGCGCGGGCGGCCCGCTCGAGACGATCGTCGAAGGAGAGACGGGGATGTTCTTCGATGAACCGACGACAGAGTCACTCGCGGGAATACTGCGCGCCTTCAAGCGCGAACAGTTCGACCCCGAAGCGTGCCGGGGACAGGCGCGCAAGTTTTCACGAAAGCACTTCGCGGAGAAGATTCAACAAGCTGTTCACGAACTCATGAACACGTAGCCGCAGCCCTTCGCGGCTGCGGGAAAAAACCGTCACGCCCGCGCAACGAGCGTTCCCCCAATCACAATCAGGACGGAACCGATGAGGAGCTGGAGGGACTTCACCTGCTGCCACTCCGCGAAGATCCAGAGAATGAGCAAGACCGCAATGAGCGAATTCATGTTGTAGAGCGGCACGAGCTTTCCCATGGGGACACCGAACTTGGCGAGCGCCACGGAAACCAGGCCCGTACCCACCCCCCACGCGCACCCGGTCGCCATCGCCAGAAGGAAAGACCGCGCCGACCATGCTCTGTCAGGCACGAACAAGAGGAATAGACCGCCTGTCAGCACTACTGCCAATCCCGCTCCGATGAGGAAAACGCCGATGCCGATCCCCATGCCGATACTGCCTCTCTGTGAAACGGCGCTCAGACCATACACAAATGCGGGAATGAGCCCACCCACCACGATGCCGATGGCTTGCGGAGAGAGGCTCATGCGGCGAAGAGATTTTTCTGTGCCACCTCCGGCATCTCCATACCAAGGAGACTGAACGCCAGCTGTGTGGCGACCCGCCCCTTCGACGTGCGCTGGAGATAGCCCTGCTGGAGGAGATAAGGCTCGTACACATCCTCGAGCGTCTCCTCTTCTTCCGCCGTCGCGGCTGCAAGAGTGGAGAGTCCCACGGGCCCGCCGCCGAACTTCCCGATGATCGCCTGCAGGATCGCGCGGTCGGTACGATCGAGCCCGCGCTCATCGATTCCGAGCGCCTCGAGCGTCGAGCGGACGCGCGCGAGGGAGATGAACCGCTCGCCGTCCACCTGCGCGAAGTCACGGACGGCGCGGATGAGACGGTTCGCGATACGCGGCGTGGCGCGGCAGCATGCGCCGAGAGAATCCGCCACGCCCTCCTCGAGCTCCACGGCGAGAATCCGCGCGGAGCGGAGGACGATCTGCTCCATCTCCGCGGGCGTGTAGAAGGAGAGTTTTAAATTGTGAATGAAGCGGTCACGCAGCGGCGCGCTCACGGACCCCGCCTTCGTCGTCGCGCCGACGAGCGTAAAGGGCTTGAGCTCCAGGCGCATCGAGCGCGCGGAGGGCCCCTTGCCGATGACAAGGTCGAGACAGTAATCCTCCATCGCACTGTAGAGCACCTCCTCGATCACGGGGCGCATGCGATGGATCTCATCGATGAAGAGGACATCGCCCTCCTGCAAATTCGTGAGGAGCGAGGCGAGGTCGCCGGGCTTCTCGATGGCCGGTCCGCTCGTCACGCGCATCTGCGCCCCCATCTCATGCGCGACGATGTGCGCGAGCGTGGTCTTGCCGAGCCCCGGCGGCCCGTGGAGGAGCGTGTGCCCGAGGGGCTCACTGCGCTTCTTCGCCGCCTCCATGTACACGAGGAGATGCCCCTTGATCTCGCTCTGTCCCACATATTCCACGATCGTCTTCGGCCGTAACGTCTGCTCGAAGGCATCGCTCTCACGCGCCGTCTTCGTCGGTTGTACTGCATGCTGCCCGCGATCTCTCGTCCGCGCGATTGCCATGGCGGAAGTGTAGCAGAAGTGAAGCGCGAAAGGGCCACCTACGGTGTCCCTCTCGCGAACTCACCCCTCCCTTAAAGGAGTCAGTAGAGAGCACAGGAACGCAGAGAAGTATTCTGGAGTGGCGGGGAAAATGGGGTACAATCGCCTCCAACACCGCAGCATGCAGCGAGGATCCTTCCTCCTCACCGGCAGCCTGCTCACCATCCTCGTGGGACTGGGCGCCGCTGATGCGTACTTCGTCGAACGGGGGACGTTCACGTCCCCTGTAAGTGAGCCAACGGAAGTGGCGGAGCAGCCTCCGGTCGATACTGCATCCTCCTCCGCACCGAGCGAGGAACCCCCTCCCACTGAGGAAGTCCCGCCCGCAGAGATCCCGTCTCCCCCTCCCGAGCAACCATCCTCGCCTCTGCCTGCGGAGACACCACCCGCGGAGGAGACACCCTCTGACGTAACACCATTCACCGAGACCACCCCGCCTGTCGCAGAGGAGCCCTCTCCCACTGGCGGCGTGAAAAAGCAGGCAGGACCGAACGTCCTCGAGACCGCCGTGAGCCTCGGCCTCACCTTCGAGGACACGAACGAGAAGAGTCTCATCGCCGGCGTGCTGCCGGAGGAGGAGAAGGGAATGATCCAGCAGCGCATTCTCCTCGTGAACGGCGATCGCGCCGGCTTCATCGCCTGGATCGAGAGCCCCTTCGTGAAGCGTGACCTCCTGAATCTCAAGGAAGCCCTGCACTCCGCCTTCTCCCCGCAGGTCCGTGATCTCCTCGACGAAGTGCAGCGCCCCGAGGGCAGCCCCCCGAGGAACTTCCTCACCTTCTTCGACCCTGCCATCAATGAGGAGCGCGTCGTCATCGTGCGCGTGCGCGAGCGCCTCTACGAGTTCCACGTGAGTGAGGCGAAGAAGGACGTCATCTTCGCGTTCATCGAGGCCCTCGCCCGCTAGTCCCCCCTCCCGGCTCCGGGCTCCTGCAGCATCCGAAGTCACCTTTTTCATTGACGGTCCCCCGGGGGACTCCCTACAGTACCGCGGCTATGGCAAAGCAAGTGGTTAAAGTCATCAAGGCGCAGGCACGCGGCGGGCAGGCGAACCCCGCCCCCCCTCTCGGGCCCGTCCTCGGGCAGGCCGGCATCAATATCAATGACTTCTGCACGCGGTTCAATGAGAAGACGAAGGACCGCATGGGACAGGTCATCCCCGTCGTCATCAAGGTCTTCTCGGATCGCAGCTTCGCCTTCGAGCTGAAGCAGTCCCCTGCCACCAACATGATTCTGGAGAAGGCGAAGATCGAGAAGGGCAGTGGCGAGCCGAACAAGAACAAAGTTGGCACCATCACCAAGGCACAGGTCCGCGAAATCGCGGAGAAGAAGATGCCGGACCTCAACACGAAAGACCTCGAGGCCGCCATGCGCGTCATTGAGGGAACAGCGCGAAGTATGGGCATCATCGTTCAATAAGCACACAGGAGCCGCCGCTAACTAGAGCATCGCGGGAAGAAGCCCGCAATCCATTTCTCGTGCCTCCAGGGGCTCTTCCCCGTACCCTTCACTGGATTACACCCCTCCCTTATGAGCAATGCTCCCCTCTCCATCCTGTTCGGAACGGCCGGCTTGTTCTATGGCCTGATCCTGCCGCTCGTCCTCCTCTTCCTCTTCACGCTCATCCTCGCGGCCAGCATGCACTCCGGTGCGGCGAAGCCGGTGAAGGTGACGGAGGCGGTCTACTCCTACCTCATGCAAGGGTTGGGCATCCTCCTCATGACGCTCGGTTCCCTGCCGACTCTCTACAGCGTGCTCATCGGGAATTCGTTCGGGGGACGCGCCTACATCGCTCTCCTCCTCGTCTTCCTCGCCGGCGGTCTCGTCTTCCTCTGGCATGAGCGCCGGGTGCAGGAGATGGAGAGCGCCAGCCGCGCCGTGCCGCAGGCTGTCTTCGTCGCCATCGTGAAGACCATCGGACACCTCATCACGGTCCTCACCGCACTCTCCCTCGTCGTTGCATTCGCCCTCGGCAACACGACGGCGGGTTGGTGGGTGATGCCGGTGATCCTCCTCCTCTACGGTCTGCTCCTCCTCTGGTGCACAAAGAGTGATGTGGGAGAAGGCTCCTTCCAGAGCGTCTCCGTGCTCCACCTCGCCAAGCCTTCCCTGCACACGGCCCGGAAACCGATGAAAGTCCGCTTGTTCGGAGGCCTCCGGAAACGCAGGAAGTAAGAGACGAAGAAAGCATGGAAACCTGTTGCGCGGTCCGGCGCGTTGCTGCAGACTGTCGCCGCTTTGACCGTGGGAGTCCTTCGCGGACATTCGCACCACGTTCCCCCCATTCCTTATGGCCTCACCCAAGAGTCCCCTCGCCCGCCACCGCGGGAAGAAGTACGCCGAGAAAGCGGCTCTCCTCCAGAAGAATCGTTACCCCATCGCCGAGGCGGCCGCGCTGCTCCCGCAGCTCTCCACCACCTCCTTCGATGCCACCGCAGAGGTGCACATCCGCATCAACGCCGACACGACGCAGGCCGACCAACTCGTCCGCACGACGGTGGCCCTGCCGCATGGCACGGGGAAGTCCGTCCGCATCGCAGCATTCGTTCCGGATGACCGCGTGAACGAGGCGAAGAAAGCCGGCGCCGACCTCGCGGGCAAGGAGGATCTCATTGCACAGATCGAAAAAGGCACCATCGACTTCGACGTCGCCGTCGCCGTTCCGGAAGTGATGAAGGACCTCGGCAAGGTCGCGAAGACCCTCGGCCAGAAGGGCCTCATGCCGAACCCCAAGGCCGGCACCGTGACGACGAACATCACGAAGACGATCGGAGAGCTCAAGAAGGGACGCATCGAGTGCAAGATGGACAAGCAGGGCATCATCCATGCCACCTTCGGGAAGCTCTCCTTCGGACCCGAGAAGCTGAAGGAGAACCTCGAGGCCCTCCTCGCGGCGATCAACGAGGCGCGCCCGAGTGGCATCAAGACGACGTACATCCTTTCCGTCATCATCGCCCCAACCATGGGGCCGGGCATCAAGCTGGAGCTCTGATAGTTCCCGCATCCCCGCGCACGCCTCTCCGGGAGAGGCTCTCTCCGCAGGGGCGCGGGGTGGGTGGAGTCGGGTGACGCATCACGCAGCGAGCGGCTCCAGAATCTTCCGCGCGTCCGCGAGAGTCTCCACCCGCACGAGCCGCGCACGGAGTTCCTTCGCCCCTTCGATGCCCCGCACGTAGTGCGCGAGGTGCTTGCGCATCTCGAGCATCCCCTTCCGCTCCCCTTTCGTCTCCACGGCGAGCGTGCAGTGCTCGAGGATGAAGGGGATTTTCTGCGCGAAGGAGAGCGTCTCCTGCGTCGCATGCACCCCCTCTCCTGCAAAAGCATCGCAGATATCGCGGAGCAACCACGGGTTCCCGATCGTCCCCCGCCCCACCATCACGCCATCGAGGTTCCCAATCTTCTCGAGGGCATCCTGCGCGGACGTGATGTCCCCGTTGCCGATGATCGTCACCTGCGGCAGCGCCTTCTTCAGCGCGTAGATCGGGCCCCAGTCTGCCTTGCCCGTGAACTTGTCGACAAACCTGCGCCCGTGCACCGCAAGGCAGGAAGCACCGGCTTCCACCAATCGCAGGCAGAACGGAAGAAGTGTCTCCGCGCTCTCCCACCCGAGGCGCGTCTTCACGCTCACAGGAATGGAGACGGCACGCACCGCGGCATGGACAAGCTCAGCGGCGAGCTCCGGACTCCTGATGAGCGCCGAGCCATGACAAGACGACACGACTTTCGCCGCGGGACATCCCATGTTGATGTCGATGCCATCCGCTCCCATCTGCTCGATCACCTTCGCCGCCGCGAGGAAGTGCTCGGGCTTCTTCCCGAAGACCTGCACGATGAATGGGCGCTCCCGCACGGGGTCGAAGTGCATCATCGCCATGGTCTTCTTCCCGCTGTAGGCGAGCGCGTCGGTGGAGAGGAATTCGGAGTAGACGACCACCCCGGGCGCCAGCCGCTTGATGAGCTGCCGGTAGGAGGCATCTGTCACGCCTGCCATCGGCGCGAGCGCCACGATGGGGCGGGAGGCAGTCTGCCAGCGGAAAAGAGGAGAGACAGGCACAACGGATAGAAGACCACAGTTTAAAAACCCTGACGAGAGGAAAGTGCGGTCACTCTATCGCAGAAGAGGAGCTCTTTGCAGCACAATACCGCCCGTATGTGGCGTTTGTTTTCTCTCCCACTCATCGCCTTCGCACAAACGCCCAGCCTCTTCCCTGAAGGAGGGGTCGAAGGGTGTGATTTTCAGACGGGCAATATCGAAGCGAGCTGCGTGTGGAAGTTCATCGCGAACGCCATCAGCACGATCTTCGGTTTTGTGGGCGGCATCTTCCTCCTCCTCATCCTCTTCGGCGGCTACCAGTACATCATCTCGAGCGCCACGGGGGACAAGGAGGGGGGTAAGGCGCGCATCAAGTTCGCCGTCGCGGGGTTCATCGCATCCGCCCTCAGCTTCTTCATCATCGATTTCGTCATCTCTTCCCTCGCCGGCATATGACTCCCCAGAAACCACAGAACACCTTCATGTCCTTCCGCATCATCGGGAAGAAGGCGCAGCGCCTGCTGCAGCGCGCGCGGAAGACGATCCTCACCGAAGTGCAGGAACAGCGGGAGAAGCGGGCTTCCCTCCCCCTGCGCAACACCCGCAATGACCTCGTGGTGCACCTCTCCGTCCTGAGCGTCGCCCGTGCCACGCTCGCCGTGCTCGCGGTCTGCGTCGGAGCGATCGTGGTGTACGAGCTCCGCGACAAGATCCTCCTGCTCCTCCTCGCGGGCTTCGTCGCAGTGGTCATCGACCCGAGCGTGCAATCGATGACGCGGATCGGCATCCCACGTGGCATCGCCGTGCTGGTCCATTACTTCGTCGCGATCTTCCTCTTCGCTTTCCTCGTTGTCTCCCTCATCCCGATCGTCGCACTGCAGCTCCAGCAAATCGCGATCTTCCTGAGCGAGAGGGTGAATCTCTTCCTGCAGGACCCACAAATCTCCCTCCCGCTCCTCACGGCGGAGACCAATCAGCGCCTTACGGTCCTCACCCAGACATCCCTGCAGAATCTCTCCATCAGCCGCTTCACGGACGCCCTGCAGCAGCTGAGCCAGAACCTCTCCGGCCTCGCGCAGGGATCCTGGGAATTCGCCAAGGTGATCGCCGGATCCGTGGCAAGCTTCATTACGAGCTTCATCGTCGTCCTCGTCCTCGCCTTCTTCATGCAACTGGAGAAGGAGAAGATCATCCACTGGTTCCGGGGCTTCTTCCCCCCGTCCCTCCGGTCCTACATGGATCTGAAGCTCGAGGCGATCCACACCAAGCTCGCCCAGTGGGCACGCGGGGAGGCGCTCCTCATGCTCAGCATCTTCACCCTCACCCTCATCGCGCTCCTCATCCTGCGAATGCCATATGCCCTCACGCTCGCCATCCTCGCGGGTTTCTGTGAATTCGTACCGGCTGTCGGCCCCTTCCTCGCCGCCATTCCCGCCGTCCTCATCGCCGTCACGCAGGGCGGCATCGTCTGGGGCCTCGTGATCGCGGGCGTCTACTACGTCATCCAGTGGTGCGAGAACAATCTCCTCATCCCGCTCATCATGAAGCGAGCCGTCGGGCTCTCCCCCATCGCCATCCTCTTCGCCTTGATGATCGGTATCAGTTTCCCCGATACCATCCACCCCGTTCTCGGTGTCATCCTCTCCATCCCCGCCACCACGATCCTCGTGCTCTTCCTCGAGGATTTGCGCTCCATACGCGAGCGGAACGATTGATGTCTACTTTGCTAGACAGATGGCTTCCAAGCATCGTTTTCGGGATTGCTGCCACTGCCGGACCGCCCGATTTTTTGGTAAAATTTCGTGAAGAATATTCTCATTGGCACTCAAAATGATAGAGTGCTAATGCACGTCCTACGCCCTACCACCTCCTCCTAACCCTCTCATGCACCCCTTCGATCGCTTCACGCCGAATGCCAAGCTCGCGCTCCAGATCGCCGAGCAGGAGGCGAAGAATCTGAAGTCCAGCTACATCGGGACGGAGCACCTGCTCCTCGGACTCCTCTCCATCCCGAAGTCCCTCGGCTTCTCCATCTTCACGGGAGCGGGCGTGACCCTCGAGAACGTGCGTATTCTCCTGCGCGCGGCGAAGACGCAGAACATCGAGGGGACGCAGGTGAAGCACGGGCTCTCCGCACAACTCCACACCGTCATCGAGCAGAGCGTCATCACCGCGCACAAGTTCCGCCATGCGAATGTCGGAACGGAGCACCTGCTCCACGCACTGGTTTCCACGGGCAAGAACGCCGCGACCCTCCTTCTCGCTGAGATGCAGCTGGACCCCGCAGATCTCAAATCTCACGTCGAGGAGATGTTCGGACAGATCAACCAGTTCAAGCAGCAGACCCACAATATGGAGCAATCGCTCGAGGCCTTCTTCCAGGGCCTGCAGGGTGCCATCGTCGGCATGCAGGGCACGGGGGCAGGAATGGACCCCGAAGGACTCAAGCGCCGCAAGGCCGAGGGCAAGAGCAAGACGCCCGTCCTCGACTACTTCACGGACGATCTCGTGGAGCGCGCCCGCCAGGGGAAGACAGACCCTGTCATCGGACGGGATAAGGAGGTGGAGCGCCTCATCCACATCCTCAACCGCAAGACGAAGAACAACCCGGTGATCATCGGGGAGCCCGGCGTGGGAAAGACCGCCATCGTCGAGGGCTTCGCGCAGCGCATCGCCGCAGGCAAGGTCCCCGCGAGTCTCCGGAACAAGCGCGTGCTCCAGCTCAACCTGGGCTCGCTCATCGCCGGGACGAAGTATCGCGGCGAGTTCGAGCAGCGCTTCGACGACATCATCAAGGAGGCGCTGGAGAGCGAGAAGGAAATTCTCCTCTTCATCGACGAGATGCACACGGTCGTCGGCGCAGGGAGCGCGGAAGGCTCGCTGGATGCCGCGAATATCCTGAAGCCCGCCCTGAGCCGCGGCGCCATCCAGGTGATCGGCGCCACGACGACGGACGAGTACCGCACCATCGAGAAGGATGGCGCCCTCGAACGCCGCTTCCAATCCATCCTCGTGGAGGAACCCTCGGTGGAGGATGCCATCAGAATCCTCCGCGGAATCAAGCCCACCTACGAGGAGTTCCACCACATCACCATCACAGATGACGCGGTCGAGAAGGCGGTGGTCCTGAGTAAGCGCTACATCACCGACCGCTACCTGCCCGACAAGGCCATCGACGTCCTCGACGAGACGGCCGCCGGCAAGAGCCTCCAGCAGGCCGGCACCTCCCCGGAGATCACCAAGCTCGAGGAGAAGCTGGAGAAGATCGTGGCGAAGCAGCAACAGGCCGTGAAGGAGCAGAAGTACCACAATGCCCTGAAGCTCAAGCAGGAACAGCAGGAGATGCAGGAGAAGCTCAAAGTGATGAAGAGCCAGCAGGACGGCGACCGCCGCACGCCCGTGCAGATCACCGGCGACGACATCGCGCACACCATCGCCCGCGCCACGGGCATCCCCGTGACGAAGCTCCTCAAGTCGGAGACGAAGCGCCTGACCAACCTCGAGCTCGTCCTGAAGAAGAGTGTCATCGGGCAGGACGAGGCCATCATGAAGGTGGCCCGCGCCATCCGCCGGAGCCGCGTGGGCATCTCCGACGCCCGCCGCCCCATCGGCTCGTTCCTCTTCCTCGGGCCCACCGGCGTGGGGAAGACGGAGCTCGTCCGCACCATCGCCCGCGAGATCTTCAATCGCGAGGATGCCCTCATCAAGATCGACATGTCCGAATTCATGGAGCGGCACAACGTGTCCCGCCTCACCGGAACCACCGCCGGCTACGTCGGGTACGAGGAGGGCGGCCAGCTCACCGAGGCGGTCCGCCGCAAGCCCTACTCCGTGGTGCTCTTCGACGAAGTGGAGAAGGCACACCCCGAGTTCTTCAATCTCCTCCTCCAGATTCTCGAGGACGGCACTCTCACCGACGGACAGGGCAAGCCCGTGGACTTCACGAACACGATCATCGTCATGACGAGCAACATCGGCGCGGAGAAACTCACGAAACAGGCAGCGAAGATCGGCTTCAAACTCGAGGGCGAAGCGGGCGCGGAGGAACAGAACTACAACGAGAAGTGCGACGAGGTGCGCGCGGAATTGAAGGAGCACTTCCGGCCTGAATTCCTGAACCGCATCGACCACATCCTCGTCTTCAACGCCCTGAATCAGGAACACATCCGCAAGATCGTGAAGCTCCACGTGGATGAGCTCGCCGGGCGACTGAAGAAGCAGGGCTTCACATTGGACATCGACCAGAAGGTACTCTTCTTCCTCGCCGAGATCGGCTTCGACCCGGAGTACGGCGCACGCCCCGTCCGGCGCATCATCCAGGAGCGGCTCGAAGATGAGATCGCGGAGCACATCCTGAAGAACGTCTTCGAGGAGGGCGACGTCATCCGCATCGTGAAGAAGGAACCTGACAAGCTCGAGTTCCTCCATGGCGACCGCCCTGCAGAGAGCATGAAGGAAGAAGAGCAGAAGAGCATCGCCTCCGTGGGATAGTTGCAATTTTTTAAAAATTATTTCATAGTAATAGATTGATCCCCATGCAGGGGAAAGAGCCATACGTCTCATCGAACGCTGTGGCAACCGAACCTCATGGTTCCCTGCATTCTCCAAAGCCGCTCTTTGTGGTACAATAACGTGATTTATGGCCATCGAGCCCGTCAAAATCCCGCAGAACGTCTACGTGGAGGACCGCATCATCGGCCCGGTGTCTCTCCGGCAGCTCCTCATCGTCCTCCTCTCGGGCGGCTTCAGCTACGTGCTCTGGACGAGCATGAAATCTGCGACCGGCGGCGTGAGCGTGGCGAGCACCATGATCGCCTGGACGCCGTGCGTCATTGGCGCCGCCTTCGCCTTCGTGAAAGTGCAGGGTATCAGCCTGCTCCGCTTCTGCCTCCTCGTCGCAGAGAGGATCGACAAGCCCTCCATCCGACGCTGGTCACCGCGCAGGGGCATTTCCATCAACATCCACTTTGCGGGCCGCGAGGAGAAGCCCGCCGCAAAAGTTGCCGCCCCCCGAGCGGCTGGCTTTGACGAATTGAGCAGCCTCCTCGACCGCGGTCCTGTGCCCGGAGAAACGCAGGCAATGACGGAGACGCCTGCTCCATCACCGCCCCCTGCCGAACCCGTGACAGCGGAGAGCACGCCACGCCCCGTGGACCCCTCGCGCATCGCCGTGGATTCCCCACTCGAGGAGACGGACCGCATCGATGACATCACACCAGCGACGGAACCCCCCCTCGAGGAACGAGGACATAACCTCTCGAACATCGTTCAGGATATCTTCCCCCCCTCCCTCTCCCATGGCTGAGCAGAGCGTCCACGCCGGCAGGAAGAAGGACACCGTGCGCTCGCGCAAGGCGGCACAGAAGGCAGCAGCGCAGCGCTTCGTCCCCATCGCCGAGATCCGCAACGACACCGTTGTCCTGAAGAACGGTGGGCTCCGCGCGGTCCTGATGGTGGAGGCGCTGAACTTCAACCTGAAGAGCGAGACGGAGCAGAAGGGCATCATCGCCGGCTACCAGGGATTCGTGAACACGCTGAGCTTCCCCATCCAGATCGTCATCCGGTCGGCTCGGTTGAATATCGACCCGTACCTGGAGCAACTCCGCAAGCGCGCGGAGAGCCAGCAGAACCAGCTGCTCAAGGAACAGACGCTCGAGTACGCTTCCTTCGTCGAGCGCATCGTCGACATGGCAGACATCATGCAGAAGCGCTTCTATGTGGTCGTGCCCGTGGATGAGCTGCCGGAGCGGAGAACCCCCTTCGCCGCCTTCCTCGCCTGGATGGGTCTCGATGACTCCGGAAGCAGGGCACTCAGACGCCACCGGCAGTTCGAGAGCCGCACTGCCCCCCTGCGCGACCGCGTGAACCTCATCGAGGCGGGTCTCCGCAATATCGGCCTCGCCACGCGGCGCCTCGCGACGAAGGAACTCATCGAGCTCTACTACCAGGTCTATAACCCTGAAACGAGTCAGGAGCAGAAGCTGACGAACGTGGAGGACCTGAACACAGAGACACTGGTTCTCTAATCACCGGTGAATTCCCCCCCGTACCCCTCCCCCGAAGAGTGAGGGAGATTTTGGGAAGTGTTGGGAATGAAGGAGAAAGCGACCAACAATGTTGACGCCTCACCCAGAAACAGGGACACTGGAGCGGCATTCGGTACTGCTCGTGCAGGGGTACCCAAGCTCTCCTATCTCTTCCGCCTGCACCTCCCCTTTCCTATGGCAAAAGTCATTCGACCGGAAAATCCGATGATGGAGAAGCTCCTGAAGGAAGCGCCACCCATCCTGCGCGTCCGCCCGGGCGAGCTCGTGGAGGGCACCGTCGTCTTCAAGGGAAAGAACAAACTGTTCCTCGACCTCGGCGGCACGGCCACCGGCATCGTCTCCGGCCGTGAGCTCCGGGACTCCTTCAACACCTTCCGCTCCCTGCGCGTCGGTGAGCTCGTCCACGCGCTCGTCCTCGAGGAGGAGAACGATGAGGGAATGATCGTCCTGAGTCTCCGCATGGCAAGCCAACAGAAGGCCTGGGAGCGCTTCCACCGCCTCGTGGAGCAGGACGGCACCATGGAATTCTCCGCGCAGGAGGCGAACAAGGGCGGACTGCTCGCAAACATCGACGGCATCCGCACCTTCCTGCCCGTGAGCCAGCTCGCACCGGTGAACTACCCGCGTGTGAACAACGCGGACGCCTCCGAGATCATTTCGAAGCTCAAGAAATTCATTGGGCACACCTTCATTGTGAAGATCATCACGATGGATGAAGAAGCGGGGAAAGTCGTCGTCTCCGAGCGGGAGGCACTCGCCGAGGAACGCGCCAAGGCCCTTGAGGGGCTCAAGGTCGGCGACACCAAGGAAGGGCTCGTGAGCGGCGTCGTGAAGTACGGCGTCTTCGTGTCCTTCGACGGCCTCGAGGGACTCGTGCACATCTCCGAGATCGCATGGGGCCACGTGAAGAATCCGGCGGAGTACGCGGAGATCGGCGACAAGGTGAAGGTGAAGATCATCGGCCTCGACGGGGACAAGATCTCCCTCAGCATCAAGCAGCTCACCAAGGACCCGTGGGAGGAAGTGGCCGAGCGCTACCCAGTCGGCAAGCGCGTGCAGGGCACCATCGTGCGCTTCACCGACTACGGCGCCTTCCTGAAGCTCGAGAAGGACATCAATGGCCTCGTGCATCTCACGGAGGTCGCGCACCACAAGGTGACGGACCCCTCCGAAGTCCTGACCATCGGCCAGAAGGTGGATGCGCAGGTGATCAACATCGACATCGACGAGCGACGCATCGGGCTCTCCATCAAGGCCCTGCAGCCCATCGACAAGGCCACGCTCGAGCGCATCAAACGTGAGCGCGAAGAGGAGGCGAAGGCGAAGGAGGAAAAAGAAGCGAAAGAAACGAAGGAGCCAAAGGAGGAGAAAGTGAGGAAGGAGGAAAAAAAGGAAAAGGATGGAAAGGAAGGAAAGGATGAAAAAGATGGAAAGGAGGTGAAGGAGCCGAAGGCCACGAAGAAGGCGAAGCAGGTGACCCTCTTCCCCACCGAAGGCGGGAATGCCGGAGAGGCGAAGTTTGTCGCATCGAAGACCGGCAAGAAGTTCTACGCCGTCGACTCCGCGCAGGGACAGAAGATCAAGGAGGAGAACCGCGTGTACTTCAAGACGGAGAAGGAAGCGGAGGCCGCAGGTTTCAGTGCGTGAGCTGTAGGTTTGCTCTCGTTGCCGGGTTCGCTTGCGGTGAGCAAGCCGAACCTACGAATCGCAGCTCGGCCATTCGCTTACGCCGTCCTATCGACCTTCCAGCCCAGTAAGCGGGCATATCGTTCCGCATCTGCCCGAATTTCCCCGGAAAGAGTCTCTTCCAGTGCGCGCAGCTTGCTGGCAAGCACCTGCAGTGCACAAATATCTTCCACCTTCCGATCTGACGGCACCGTGCCCCCATTCACAATCTTCCACATCCAGACCCCGATTTCTCGTCCGAAGTCCGGCAATGGTGTGACACGTTCAGGACAGGATGTTTGGGGTGTGGGAGCAGGGACAACGAGCGAAGTCATGCATGGCAGGGGGAAAGGAAATATATCCCCTTTTAAGGACAAACGAATGCAGCGTCAATGCGGGAAACACGTGCGCAGGCTCGCTGTTTATCGCTTCAACAAACCCGAATAACAACTCTTTCCTCTTTCCCAAAATCGTGCGCGGAGATACCGCTCCGGGAGTCGAAAATCATTACACCTTGCACTCGAGCGCACGCATCATTCCGATCAACACCCTCACAATGATTGCTGGCTCAGCGGCAGATCGCGATCTGCCGCCGCTACAGAAAATACCACATGTCTAATCAATCTTCTGCTCACTCAGGAAGTGCAGGTGCAGGTAGAACACCTCCTGCCCCCCTCCCTTCCCCACATGGAACCTCAGCTGGTAGCCGGAGATGTCGTGCTCCTTGGCGAACTGCTGGGCCTTGCGGATGAGGAGGAGCGGGACATGCGCCGTCTTCTCGGAGAGATCATCGATGGACGGGACGAAATCCGCGTCCTTTTTTGCGATGAAGAGCAGGTGCGTGGGCGCCTTCGGATGAATGTCTTTGAACGCCAGCACATCGTCATCCTCATAGACAACCGTAGCGGGGATTTCGCGGTCGCGGATCTTATGGAACAAGGTGCGCTCGGCCATGGGAGAAGGGGGAATATCGCCAGCATATCCGCACCAGACGAGAAACGACAAATGGCTTCCCTGCACCAAAATTTTTGACTTTTAGGTCAAAATGAGAGAAAATAGTAGTGATGTCTCCCGGGAACACCCCCGACAAATCCACAGAGTTCCTCGCGACCTCTGAGCGTCCTGCACTCATCGTGAGTCAGCCGGCGAAGATCGCGAGCCTGCTCGACACCCTGAACCTCATCGATCAGGTGAGCGAGCGCATCGGCGAAGATAAATCCGGCGATATGGGGGCCGGTGGCACGGGTGGCGGTCAGCAGGGTGGGACGCGGAAGACGACCATCTCCCCGCGGGAGCAGGCGATCCTGAACCTCCCCTCTCCCGAAGCGATGCAGACGAAGCTGAGACAGAAGATCCATATGGAGGTGAAGCAACTCCACAAGCAGATCCATTCCATCTCGCGCGTGAGCAAGCCGGGGAACGCCTTCAAGCTCAATCTCCTCTACGCGCGCATCCGCAGACTCAATGGGCTCCTCGCCGAGCTCGTCGAAGCCTCCTTTGAAGTACTCAAGCGGCTCTTCGTCCGCGTCTTCATCGACGAGCAGCCCATCCTTTAGTACCTCTTCACCGCGGAGATGTTGTCCTCCATGCGGATGATCACATTCGTGAGAAAATCTCCGACGAGCGGGACCCACTCCACCATGCGGAGCATCGCGATGATCACCGGGACGATGATGGCGAAGGCGACGATCATGCCGAGCCCATAGAGGATGCCGCGATAGAAGCTGTCCCACGGACGACGGTGCCTGTGCAGTGCGGATTGAAGATGGGCAACGGATGCATCCAGATGCTGCAGGGTCTTCGTCAGCCGCTCATCTCGGGGGGGAGTGTGGGGCACGGATCACGTGGTGATGCTCACTTTTCGTGTTTCTCCTTGTGCTTCTTCTTCGCATGGTGCTCCACCGTCTCCATGAGCCACTCAAGGAGCGAGTCCGCCATGCCAATAGGCTTCATGATCACGTCCTCCACCTGCTCCGTGACATTGGAGACGCGTCGGAGGATGCGACGGAGATCCACCACGACGAAGAGGAGGTGGTAGAGCACGACCACGACCATCACAGCCACCGCCACCTGGAGACCCGTCAGAAAATCCTTGAGTTCGATCATGGGGAGCGCGGAAGAAGTACAATCACCCTACCGTTCCCTCCGATTCTGCGCAAACTGCCGCACCATATCTGGCTCCTCCCCCGCAAGAGCATTGTCGCGCTCATCGCGCTCTACCAGGCGACGCTCTCGCCGGATCACGGACCCCTCCGGCACCTCTGGCACTACGGCTACTGCCGCCACTCCCCCACCTGCTCGGAGTACGGCAGGCGTGTGATCACCGAGCGCGGCGCAATCGTCGGAAGTCTCCTGCTCCTGAAGCGCCTCCTCTCCTGCCACCCATGGAAGCAACCGAGCCCCGAACGCATCATGGAAGTCTCGCATGGAGACCTCTGAACGGCTTCACAACAGCAAGACCGGACAGTATGCTTTGGCTTGCGCGGGTATAGCACAATGGTAGTGCATCAGCCTTCCAAGCTGAGGACACGGGTTCGATCCCCGTTACCCGCTCCAAAATTTCCATCGGAAATTTTGGAGCGAGGCTCGCCCCGCCCTCCGGGCGGGCGGCCCGCTCTTTTGCTATAATTACCCGCTATGTTACGTCTATATCCTGCTGAGTCTGCGCGATGGGCGTACCTATATTGGCTTCACGAACGATGTGACGCGACGGCTCAATGAGCACAACGCAGGGCGATCCAAGGCAACAAAATATCGTTGCCCTTTTAGACTTCTTCTCACAGAAAAATTTGAATGTGTGTCAGATGCAAAACACAGAGAACAATGATGGAAGAGCGGC
>JAEAMF010000841.1_pt1 | contig 29970 bp, 24 predicted proteins | sample 8958721 | NCBI WGS metagenome assembly JAEAMF01 (sample SAMN16933255, study PRJNA681124) | bioreactor sludge metagenome | isolation source: anaerobic bioreactor treating anionic surfactant - SDBS | place: India: Bengaluru | collected 2019-02-28 | reverse complement strand
GTCCCGGCGGGAGGGTCGAACAGTGGAACCAATGCGGCTTCATTGCGCCACGGACGAATCATGAAAAAATCACCGGTGTCGTAGCCCATGTACAGCGAAGTCAATGCGGGCTGACTATCCAGGGCGGCGGCCAGAAACTGCAGGCTATCCAAGCGTGCCTCGAGCGTCTGCGCACGCATCAGGCGCTGATGGGCCAGTAATGACACCGTACTCACCGTGGGTCGGTAGAGGGCATCCAGTTCGGAAATGGCGAGCTGACGGACCAGTTCAAAGTGTTTTTTCGCGCCACTGACCATCTGTTCGCGGCTCTGCAGAAACTGATAGCCATTGCTGATGATGGCGAAGGTCAGCAGCAGGCCAACGAACAGGTAGGCAATGTGGACATAAAGTGGAATTCGACGCGATGGCATCGCACGCTTCCCTGTCAGCGATAGGAGATTGGACTATAGGCGCTGATGATCAAGGTTGCCGCCATGTCGCATAGAACAAGGTGAGCAGGTGGCGAAATCTGTGGATCAATGCTTGATGTCTGTCATGACGACATGGGCATAGAGCTGCGAGACTGAGGTGGATGAACGGCCTGCCTCCCGGAGAAACCATGCAGATTCTCGATAAACGCCAGGCCATGAGCACGTGGCCATTATTGCGCCTGGGTTTTCGGCCCTTTTTTCTGCTTGGCAGTACCTTGGCCGCCCTGGCCGTACCCCTCTGGGTTTTCGCCTTGCTGGGGGATGGCATTACAGCGCAGCCCCTGGGCGGTTGGCTGGCGTGGCATCGACATGAACTGGTCTTCGGTTTTGCCGGCGCGATCATTGCCGGTTTTCTGCTGACTGCGGTACAGACCTGGACGGGGCGCCCCGGCCTGTCTGGCAAGCCCCTCGGCGTGCTGGTGGTGATCTGGTTGGCGGCTCGGCTGGCATGGTGGACGGGTTCACCACCGTTGCTGATGACGGCCAACCTGATGTTCTTTGCCTGTGTGGCCTTGGTCATGGCGCATCAGCTGTGGGCGGTACGGCAAACCCGTAACTATCCGATTGTGGCGGTCCTGGTGTTGCTGTTGGGGGCCGACCTGTTGACGCAGCTCGGGCTGCAGCAGGCAAACGACGGTTGGCAGCGCCAAGGCGTCTGGGCGGCAGTCTGGCTGGTCGCCGCCATGATGGGGTTGATTGGCGGGCGGGTGATTCCATTCTTTACCCAACGGGGGCTCGGGCGTGCGGCTGCCGTTCAGCCTTGGGCCTGGCTGGACTGGGCGTTGCTGATTGTCACGGTTTCGCTGGCGATCTTGTATGCGTCGGGGCTTGCGCTGCAGGTGCACGCCTGGCTGGGGCTGGTCTTTATTGCCTTGGCCGCGGGGCATGGTATTCGTCTGTTGCGCTGGTTTGATCGTGGCCTGCTGAAGGAGCCGTTGTTGTGGTCACTGCATGTGGCGTATGCCTGGTTGGCAATGGCCTGCTTTGGCATGGCGCTCTGGCATTTCGGCCTGCTCGGCAGTGTAAGCCTGGCGTTGCATACGTTCACGGTCGGCGCCTTGGGCGGGCTGGTCCTGGCCATGTTGGCGCGTGTCTCGCTGGGGCACACCGGGCGTCCTCTGGTGCTGCCACAGGGGTTTGCCTGGGCATTCGTATTGCTCAACCTGGGCAGCCTGTTTCGCGTATTGGCGGTCAGTTTCTGGCACCAGCCGGCACTTTGGCTGGCGGCTGCCTGCTGGGCGGGGGCGTTTGCCCAGTACCTTTTCTGCTATGCGCCCATGCTCTGGCGCACCCGCGCTGATGGTCACCCAGGCTGATGGAGACGCTATGAGCTACCTGTTGTTGAAGTTTATCCACCTGACGGCGGCAGCCTTCTTCATTGGCGGTGTTTTTTTTGAGGTGATGATCCTCAGTCGGGTGACCCGACAACTGGAGCAGGCCCCGCGTGAGCAACTGTCCAAAGCCTTGGGCCTGCGTGCGCGCAGTGTCATGCGCTGGGTGATACCGGTGCTTTACGGCGCAGGCCTGGGGTTGGCCTGGCAGTATCGCGCGGTGCTGCACAACCCCTTGGCCAGCAGCCTTGGGACCATGATGGCGCTGAAAATCGGCCTGGCCCTGAGTATCCTCGTGCAGTTCATCGGCGTGGTGTACCTGATGCGCACCGGCCGCATGACCGCATCACGATCACGGTGGCTCCATCTCAGTGTGCTGTTGCACATGCTCGGCATCCTGTTTCTGGCCAAGGCCATGTTCCTGCTAAACGTGTGATGCCTGGCCGCAGGTCTGGTCACGCGCCGGTTTTACAGCGTTTCGAGAAAACGTATCAGTGCCCGGCGTTCATCCATGTCCAGCCCCAGCGGCTTCAGGCGATCACTGGTCTTGGGAAACAGCGGATCATTTTTCTGTTGCTCGGCCGGTCGTGGTCGAGGCATGCCGCTGTTGTACAGGGCGATGGTGCCCTCCAGGTTGACGAACAGACCATTGTGCATCCACGGTGCGGTCTTGCTGAGCAGGCGCAGTGACGGTGTGCGGAAGGCACCGACATCGTCGACGTTGCCAGTCACTTCGTAGCGTCCGAGGTCTTGATACTTGCGGCCGTAATAGGTCAGCCCCAGGTTGTGGAACTGATCGTCGCTCAGGCTCGGGCCGAAGTGGCAGTTCATGCAGCGAGCCTGGGTACGGAACAGGTGCAGGCCATGCAGTTGCTCGTCGCTCATGCGTTGTGGTCGACCGCGCAGGAGTTGCTCGAACGCGGTATTGCGGGTAGCGGTCACCAGTGTGCGCTGGTAGGTGGCGAGTGCCTGCGCAATGCGTTCGGCCGTGACCGGGCCTTTACTGGCGAATGCCTGATCAAAGAGGCCAGGGTACTCGGCGTCAGAGCTCAGGCGTGAGAGCAGTTCGTCGGTGCTGAACGCCATCTCGACGTGGTCGTTGATGGGACGTAATGCCTGAGCCTCAAGGCTGGTGCTGCGACCGTCCCAGAACAGGTGCCGGGTAAAGCCGCTCATCACCACGCTGGGGGCGTTGCGCCGACCGTTTCGACGGTCGTGGCCGAAGGAAACCCGGCGCCCGTCTGCAAATGCCTCGTCGGGTTCGTGGCAGGAGGCGCAGGCGATCTGGCCGGAGCGGGACAGTTTCGGGTCGTTGAACAGACGCTCACCCAAGGCCGCTTTGGCTTGGGTGTAGGGGTTCTCGGGCGGTGAGAGGGCTCGTTCAGGCAAGGGGCCCATTTCTTCCCAGGGCACGTCCGGGTCAATCTGCGGCGCGGGCCATTGCGCGACAGGTTGACGGTACAGCTGGCCGATACAGGATTGATAGGCGCGCAGTGTTCCTGCCAGGGCTTCGCAGGGTTCGGCGGCACCGACTATGTTGGCAGCCAGCGGCAAGGCCATGAGCCAGGCCGCCGTCAGGAAGGTGCGCCTGAGCGGTCGCTTCATGTCAAACGGGCGTCCATCTGCAGGTGCGTTCAAAACCGGTACCCCACTTCAACCATGAACTGGCGGCCCACCTCGTAAGTGGCAATGTCGTCACTGTCCGTGTTGCTGACAATGGCTTTATCCAGCAGGTTGCTCACGTCCAGATTGACGAACAGTGCCTGATCCTTGGCAGTAGGCAGTTCCCAGGCCAGTCGGGTGTCCCAGGTCAGTGCGGCGGCGTAATCGGTTTCTTCCCAGACGCGTACCTGCTGGCCGTTGTAAGCGACCGTTTCACCGGTGCCGGCAATGCGCCGGTAGCCATCGCGGTAACGTAGGAAGTTGCCCCATTTCAGGTTAAGTTGGGGGATCTCAGTGAGGGTAGTCAGGCGTACGGTCCAGGGCCGGTTGTAGTTCTCGGCAGGGCGGTCCGAATAGTTCATGAAGGTGCCTTGGTACTGAATGATGGGATCGTTGACATACAGCAGGCCAATGCTGGTGGTGTAATCGGACAACCCTGAGCTTTGCACTTCGGTCCAGTCGAGCGCCAACTGGCCGCTGCTGCGTGTACCCCACAAGGCGAAGTCGCGCAGCGGGGTGATGGTCAGGGTATAGATATCGGACTCGCTCTCACCGCCGTTGTAATAGGTGAAGTAGTTGCGGGCCAGCACCTGGGTATCGGTACTGGGTTGGCCAATCTGGGCGCCCCAGGCCCGTGAAATCTGGTCATGGCCTTTGCGGTTGACGTACTTTAGCGCGAACTCGGTGTTCCACTGGATGTGTGTCAGGCCCAGGGTCAGCTCATCGTCGTAGGGTACATCCAGTTCGTTGAATTTGGCGCCGTTGGCCACGCGGGACGTGTACACCCAGTCCGACGTTTGGCTGGCACGTGTGTAGTTGCTCTGCAGGGCCGCAATGCCGTCGCGCAGTCTATAGGCGGAAAGGTTGCGCCCGTAATAACGGTTGGCACCGCCGGTGAGTCGGGTCTGACCGTCGCCAAATACGTCCAGTTCCACCGCCAGGCGAGGGGCAACCGTGGTCGTATTCATGTAGTCATCGGCGTCGACACGTACGCCAGGCCTGACTTTCAAGCGCCCCCAGCGCATGTCGTCCTGAAGGAAGACTGCCCAGGCGCGGGTATCGAAGTCAATTTTGCCTTGGGTGACGGTTTTGGTTTTTGCGTACTGTCCATCCCAGCCGTTGACGGTCTTGCCGATCGAGCACAGCGGGTCGTCGCCAACACAGGTCGAGGTCTTGGTCATCCCTGAAACGGCGTAGCTGGTATAGGGCGAAGAGCGGTCATAGGCTGTTGAACTGTGTGACAGCTCCAGGCCGGTTTGCAGCGTGTGCTCAAGGCTAAAGGTGCGGAAGCTGTTCCAGTCGGCCTTGAGCTTGTAGCTCAGGTTTTTCTGTTCCTGCTCGATGTCACCCAGGCCACCTTCACTGGCTGTGGTCGAGTTGCTCCAGTTCTTGGTGGTCGAAGAGCGCCAGGCGATGAGGTAGTCAGACTCGGATGAGCGAGAGTTTTCCAGTTGGCTCCAGCTCAGGTTCTGCTCGACCCTGGCCAGCGGGGCATTCCATACCAAGCGTGCTGCGATGCTTTCGCCGCCTGCCGTGGTGTTCCTGGCCGAATACAAGGCATTGTTGCCATAGGTATGCGCGGTTTCCGGCGCGTGGGTCAGGTTGACGTCCAGGCCCCAGTCATCGTTGATCTGCCAGACCGACTTCAAGAAGTAGTTGTCGATGCGGCGTGTCTGCTCGTGCGCCTCATTGGCTTGAGCCGAGTTGTGGCTCAAGGCAAAGGTGCGGGTCGGGATGGTGGAGTCCTTGCGCGAGAAACTGCCCATCAAGCCAAACGTGTCGGTCAGGTGACCTTCCAGCGTGGCGCGGGTGATGACTTTGTCGAACTCCGGCTGATTGCCTGTGCCATATCCTGCCTCGAACTCATCCAGGTCCGGGTCGTCCTTGTCCAGGTGATAACGGGTCCAGGACGAGCGGGTCATTTGAGTCGACACTTTGCCGTGCAGTTCCTTGCTGGGGTTACGGCTATTGGCCTCAATCACCCCGCCATTGAAACCGCCATAGGCGGCCGGCACGTTGCTGTCATAAACCTTGATCTCATCCAGCAGATCAGTGTCCAGTGCCAGCCCCTGGCTGCGGCCTTCAACCTGGTCATAACTGTTGGTTGTCGAACCAGGGTCGATATCGTTGTTTATGCTCATGCCATCGACCACAAACAGGTTCTGCCAGTAACGGGCGCCGTTGATACTGACGTTGGCCGGGCTGATCTCTCCGGGGCTTTTGCCCGAGAGCTGGCCGTCGTCGAACTGCACGCTGGGATTGGTTCGTAGCAGGCTGGTGATGTCGCCGTTACCGCTGGGCAGTGATTCGATGGTTCGTCGGTCGATGGTCCTGTCCGCCTGATACTCAGCGGCCTGGCCATTGACGCGGGTGCTGTCCAACTGCAGCACATCGACCGCCTCGCGCCTATGGATCGAGACGGCGTTGTCTGCGCTGTGTTGCCAGGCAAGGTTACTGTCGGTGAGCAGTTGCGCCATTGCCTGTTCCAGGCTGATTTGGCCCTTGACTCTCCCTGAGGATAGCCCTTGCAGCAATGCGCTTTCGACGCTGACCTGCACGCCCGATTGTTGGGCAAACAGCATCAGCGCGTTGCCCAGTGAGCCGGCAGGTATGTCGAACGAATAGGTGCGGTATGCCGAGGGTGCCAGCAGCTCCGTGGTGGCCGCTGTGGGCGCGCTGTGCGCCAGGTATGGCAGCGCCATCAGCAGGGCGAGCACACTGGATTTGGGCAAGAAAGACTGCGGCGTAGAGGAGACAGAGCGCTTCGAGCGGGACATTCGTGTACCTGTGACGTGAAATTCAGGTTCGCTAATGCGAATAGTTTTCAGTAGCCTTCAGGTTAATGACGCTCGACCTTTCGTAATTTCCAGAAATAAATAAAAAAATCGCCGATTCGATGAAACGGCGATTGTCAGGCTCAGGCTCAGGCTCAGGCTCAGGCTCAGGCTCAGGCTTGGCGCAGCGAGGGGAGTGCACCGACTCAGTCGGCGCCGGACACCATCAGTACGTAGGGGCTCAACGTTGTCACATGGCCGCCCAAGGGGGCGATGGCTGCCTGCAACGCTTGCCGTGGCGAGCGCAGGTCGAGCGCGGCGGTGATCCGGCGTTTGCCCAGCGCCTCGTCGTTGAGGACGATCAGCCCAGGTTGGTAAGGACGCAAGCGTGCAACGACGTCGCTCACTGGCTGATCGATCACCAACATCTGCCAGTGGCGCCAGGCCGCAATCTGCTCCACGGGGATGGAGGTGCGTTGAATACTCTGGTCCTGACGCAAGAAGCTGATGCGCTGGCCTGGCTTGAGCGGTTCCAGTGTGGCGCCATGACCACGTTGGTCTTCGACATTGACCGAGCCGTTTGCCACGCTCACATCAATGGTGTCGGGCGACACCTCGACGGCAAAGGCGGTGCCGGTGACGGTGACGGTTATCGCCTCGGCGGATACCTGGAACACGCGCTGAGGCTGGGACTTGACGGAAAAGAACGCTTGCCCGCGCAGTAAGGTTACCTGGCGTTTATCGGCGCTGAACTGGACATCGATAGCGCTGCCGCTGTCCAGTTCCACCACGCTGCCATCGCTCAGGATGACCTGGCGGTGCTCGCCGACAGGACTGCTGTAGTCGGCAGTGTTGCCTTGCCAGTCGGGGAGCACCAACAGCATCGCACAGGCGGCCACGGCGCCACTGACGACCATGCGGCGCAGCCAGCGACGTCGTGCGCCTGGTGGGGTGATCGGCGCAGGCAAAGGGCAATCGAGCAGGGGGCTGCTCATCAATTGCCCGCTTATCCGCCAGACTTTCTCGGCCTTGCGATAGGCTCGCAAATGCGCAGGGGACGCCTCAAGCCAGGCCTGCAGCTCATCGTGCAAGGCTTGGTCGGCAGGGTTTTCCTGCACGCGCAGGAACCAGTCCAGCGCCGTTTCCCAGACTGGATCCCCAGGACGACTGTTCACCGCCGCGGGTGTTTCGGCGCGAGGCTCAAGCACGGGCGTTGCAGGTCGTGTGGGCAACACCTGCTGCAATGGCATGCAGGCGTACCGCTGGCGTGTTGTCAGTCATCGCTCAATTGCTCCGCGCAGTAGGTGAGGGCGTCCCGAACGAGTTGATGGGCCAGGCTCAAGGAAATGCCCAGGCGTTGTGCGATGTCCTTGAAGGTCATGCCGTGCAAGCGGTGCATGACAAACGCTTGGCGAGATCGCTCGGGTAATTGGGCCAAGGCATTTTGAAGCTGCTGCAACTCATCGCTGTAGAGGGCTTCGCATTCTGGCGAAGGATTTTCAGAAGGCAACCCTTCGAGCTCGTCCTCGCTGGCCGGGTGACGGTTTTCCCGGGAGAGGCGCCGATTCAGGTCAAGGGCGAGGTTACGCACAATACGGTAGAGGTAACCCACGGGCTGAGCCAAGGGTGTTCGATCGGCGTTGATGTCATTGAAGCGCAGCCAGGCCTCTTGAACCACGTCTTCAGCCTTGGACCGACAGCCCACGATTGGCGACGCATACTCCACCAGCGCCTTGCGGTGTGAGAGGTAAAGTTCAAGTTTTTGACGGTGTTCTGACACAACGACCACGCTCGTTAAACACGATGACTGCCCGATCAGGCGTGGCGATAGTAGTCGTGTTGATAATCATTATCAAATATGATTTTGACGGATGATGTCTACAGGCTTCGCGGTCGAGCGTACGGGGCAGCGAGTGCCTGAGCCTTGCTGCCACCGTTGTTGCAGGAACGTCACAGTCTGGCTCGACACCCGTGTGAGCCGGATACCCTGACGAAACGAGGCATCCGGCCAACGGTTGCCACCTGCATTGCTAGGCGAATGATTGACCGTGGAATCCCCTTGGAAGTCGCTGACGACCGGGCATCGCCGCGAGTTTTGCCCGCCAGTCCGCGCGCCAGTCATTGATGGCGTGAGCCCCCTTTGCGTGCCGTGCGGAACGGCGCGTGGCGTTACGCAGGTCTCTGCGGGCTGCCTTGAAGGCATCGGTGTTGCGGCAACTGCGGCATTTCACCTTTGAAAGCTCAAGTGTGGCGCTGAGGTTGTCGCCGTGATGGCCGCAGGCGAGATGCCCGGCGACCTTGAAATGAATGACCATGGTGTACGTCCTTTGTCGTGAGTGCAGGGCAGGGCTTTTGCTCGCGCTACGCCTCGGAGCCAATCGGAACGCGGTGTCGAACCGGCACCGTGTCGTTCCGTTTCCTGAGTCTGAGGGATTGGCGACACAGGGTCTGTTCGCTGAAACACATAGGCCTACGTGTACTAGCGCACAGACGCTGGCGGACGGGCACGCGCATGCTGGGTCATAGGTAGATCCCTGCCAGTACTCCTCGGAGAACAGTATGAGCACCTTGCACAGATTCACGTATAGCGCCTTGATGGTGGGTTTGCTTGTCAGCCTGAGTGGCTGTCCGAGCATGTCGACACAGGGGCGTAACACGGCCATTGGCGCGGGCGTTGGCGCTGTCGGTGGTGCCGTTTTGACCGGGGGCAGCACCATGGGCACTGTCGGCGGCGCCGCGATTGGCGGAATCATCGGCCACGAAGCCAAGTAGTTGTCACCCCTATGCGCGCTAGCGCATCAAGGAGCACGCCATCATGATATTCACTCATAAACTGACAGGTTCAAGGCTTGCCGTGGCGCTGCTGCTCGGGCTGTCTTCAGCGATGCTGTACGCGACGACTGAAGAAACAGTCGATAGCTCGGCGGTACAACTGGAACCTCAGGAGCAGAACGGAATCCGCTACCTCAGCGGAGGCATTGGCCTGGACGAGTCGACGGCCCTTCAGCAGACGAAGGGCTATAACCTGCACCTGACCTTTTCAACGGGGCCCGCTAACCAGTACGTCAGCAATGTCGATCTGGTGATTCAGACTGAACGTGGCAAGCCTGTACTGTCGCTGAGTCAGGTAGGGCCGCTGGTGTATGTACAGTTGCCGGCAGACAAATACCTTGTGATTGCCCGCACTGATGGCCGTGAACAGCGGCGCAGCATTGCGCTCGCCGGCGCGTCAACCGGCACGGTTAACTTCCACTGGAGTGAGTAGCGCAGGGTCAGCTATCGCGAAGCGTCCGCGCTGTGCCCTTGAGACCGTAGGTCCAGCCGTAGGGGGAGGGTCGATCTGTCGCGCTAGACTTCAATCCTAAGACCACGCTAAATGACAGTGGAGCCCTTATGAGAACCGCCCTCGTTCCCTGTGTAGCAACGCTCCTCTCGCTGTTTTGCCTTGGCGCCACGGCCGAGACCGTCACACCGCTCAAGGGCCAGTCCCCGGAGACTGTCCAGCAGGACATCAGCGCCTGCCAGGCACAGGCTGGCAGCGCCAGCAGCACCAACACTACGCAATCGGGTGGTCGCGCCCGTGGTGCCGCTACCGGCGCGGTCGCGGGAGCGGCGGTTGCTGGGGCGCGCATGCGTCAGCATGACGAGGTGTATGACCGGGTAGACGATGATGTAAAGCAAGACTACCGGCAGAACCAGGCCAAGAATGCCGCAGTGGCCGGGATGGCGGTAGGTGGATCACGGCAGCGCCAGGACCGGCGTCAAGACCGGCGCAATGCGGACCAGAACAGCGCCAGCACATCCTCTGCCTACAGCACGTGCATGCAGCAGCGTGGCTATCAAGTGACACCGTAAGCCTGAAGCGTCAGTGCCCCGCCAAATCAAACCAAAGTGGACACATGCAATGCCCATATCGGCACGGTCGCATTAGTTTTGGCCAAGATCAGTTATCCCGCCATGCGTCGCGAGACGTGTTTGCCTGCGATAAAAGGCGTGAATAGCCCACACCACCCCTACGAATAACAATCCTGTCCCAACCGCTTCCATAGGAGAGGGCCAGCGTTGGTCAATGAGAAGGCCCATCGTAGTTGCATAAATGGTTCCGCTGGCGATCAATTGCCCGCTTAGAGCTAGAGGTAGGCGCCGCGTTGCGATTGACCACGCCCAGGCACCTGCAAGGGTGGCACCTACTCCCTGAATTAACCCACATACGATTAGCGCCTGAGTACCTGCTAACCCGTTCGGATGGCTAGCGAAGTGGGAGAGTTTCAAGTACAGCCCAACTGGGATGAAGGCCAGCATTTCGACGCTGCACATGAAGATCAGCATGGCTGACCACAACATGGGCGACATGCGTGGGCGTTGAGCCAAAGCACTTTCATTCAGCAGGCCAAAACCTGTCCAAAATCCAATGGCCATTAACGATGCGAGCAGCCCGAGCAGTATCGAATTGGTCGGGAGCGCCACCTTTGCGGCGCTGAAATCAAACACGCTCAAGTTGACCAAACTGATGCCCAAAGCCGCGACCAGCAGCGGCCCGGCAATGGCGCGCCAGGGCACGCTGGAACTTCGCATGTTGCCGGCAATCGCGAGCACGATCGGTACTGACCCCATCATTACCGGAGGGATCACCGGCCCAGCTGCCAAGACCGCAGTGGTGATCAGAAAGAAGTAGCCGATGTAGCCCAAGAAGCCCAGCAATGCGGCAATGGCCCAGTCGCTCAGTTGCAATTGCCGCACTTCGCTACGGTAAACAAACAGCACGAGCAGGCTACCTAAACCGGCAAAGGCATAGCTCACCACGGCCAGATCAAAAAGGCTGTAATCGCCGACCAAACTCGGAAAGATATAGAGCAGCGACCATGAAAAAGTAGCGCCAATGGCTGCTAACAAGCCTAGGATCATACGCTCTGCTCCTGCTGGCCCTGCTGCTTCCGGATCCAGCAATGAGCTACGTGCCGGGCAGTGTCGAATACCCGCACGTCCTGGCCTATGGCGCCGCTGACAAAACTGCCCTCCAGCAAGACAAACAGCCCCTCAGCAACTACGTCAGGGTCGCTTATACCGGCGCTCATGGCCAAGGCAGTAAGATTTTCGCGTATCCCTTGCTTGTGTCTACTGACTGCCAAATGCACAGGGTGGCTAAACTGCGGGAATTCAGCCGCACTGTTGACGAACAGGCACCCACGCTCGCTATCTTGCAAAAGAAAGCGTTGATACAAATCGAAAAACGCGAGCATGCCACTGACCGGCTCAGGATGCCCTGCCAAGGTGCGCGCTACCTCTTCGCGCCAGCGTCGGTCACGTTCTTCAAGGCAAGCCACTATCAGCGCATCCTTGGAAGGGAAATGGCTGTAGAGCGTCATCTTGGTAACACCCGCCATCGCGGCAATGGCCATCACCCCCGTCATGTATATACCTTGTGACAGAAACAGCTTCATCGCCGCGTCAATCAAGCGCTCACGGGTATTGTCCAATTTAAGGTGCTCCGGCATAGGGATGGCGTTGACTATACTGACCGGTAAGATCGAGGCGCATCCAAATACGACCTGAATCACGGCCGTTACGACACTGGCCGCAGCATGCCTACGCAGCGGTAAATCGCAGGATTGGCCAATCAGAAAATTCGCTACGCGAGTTCCTTGCTTTGCAACCAGCAAAAGTGCGGCCATCGACAGTACCTCGCCGGTAGGCCGCCCGGCGGCCAAATCCGGTGCAAGGTTTGAAGAACAGCCCGGCGCCCCCGCCAAAGGTAATCGGCATCTTCTGCCGTGATGACTTCGGTATGCGGAATGCTGGTCAGTAATAGATCTTGGGTCGCTTGTGGCACCTCCATGCGTTCAATCGTTGTGAATCACAGGGTAAGACCAAATTGCTGTTTCCCCCCAGGGCTCGCAGATGTGTCGGGCTGAGCCTCTAGCCCGAAGCCTGTATTGATTTGAGGCGGGCAGTTGGGCCTCTCAACACCAGGTGTGACTGGACGTCCAGACGCTGCCTGCCTCAAGCACTGAGCCACTGTTCGACCTGGTAACGGGACGTGCTGGTCAATGACACGCCCCACCTGTCGCGCTGATTACAACCTTGGTATCCCAATACTTGTCGTCAGAGTGTACTCGCAAGCCATGCGCTGTACGCTCCACAAGCATTCAGCGCTCGGGTGGCAGAAGCAAAGCACGCTGGAGCTGCCAGCGCTGCGGCGTGGAAAGAGGATCAGTGGTCGTACGGTCAATGCTCGCGGCTGCTATGCCTTCACAAGGGAGCAGTGTTTCAGTTCACTCAGGAGCCATGTACAAACTGTACAAACCGCAGCGTATCCGGGTTGTTATGCAGGCTCGGTGCGCGAACCGAAAAACAGGTGCCAATCCCTGGCAGGAGGTGGCCGATGTTATTCATTGTCAGCTGGTCAATTTCGTCGGAACGTCGTAACGCGGCAATCGAGCGGTTTCTCAAGACGGGAGGCGCTCCACCCGCAGGTGTGACCCTGCTGGGGCGCTGGCATGCCATCGGGCGCATGACCGGTGTCGGCATCGCAGAAGCCGGCGATGCCGCGTTGATGCAAAAGTGGGCACTTGAATGGACCGATCTCATGAGCATGGAGATTCACCCTGCACTGACCGATGAGCAGGCGGCGCCGTTACTCGCCGCAGTGATCGCCAACAAATAGCCCGTGACGGGCACGATGCCGCTGGCAAAGGTACCGTTGGGTCGCTGAAATCCAGCGATCCCTTTGCCGGTTGACACGGCGCCTAGCCTGACCGTTGGCCAGAATCGCCAGGCCCACCATACCGGCACTCATCACCGGGCCGAAGGCCACACGGTACAACCCCCATTCCTGCATCTGCGAAGGGGCGGCCTTTTGGGAATCTTTAAGCGGGTATCGCTTTTGTTTATCGCGGGGTTCTGCTGCGTAACGTGCCGGTGATCCCTGGCGAACTGTTCGCCAGGCAACGGACACCCAACACTTTGTTGCTTTTTACACTGCTTGGATTTCAATAATAATCATAAGTTACTGAAATATAAGGATAAAAATACTGGCATGGTTCCTGCGCTGCCTCATCAAAAGGCCGCCGAAGGTGGTGGCCGAGTATTGATCACTCACGAAATGGAAGTCATCCGGGCGATCTGCGACCGGGTGGTCGTGCTGGAGCGTGGAGAGGTGGTGGAGCAGGGCGAGGTCTGGCAACTGTTCGGTGACCCACAGCATGAGATCACCCGTACCCTGCTGGGCCATCAGCTCAGTGACGTACCTGCCGATCTGCAACAGCGGTTGCACGCCGGGCCGGGGGCCGTGACGGATGAACGGTTGTTGAGCCTGCAGTTCAGCGGCTACCGGCACGAAGTGGACCTGCTGGCGATTGCCCGGGCTCTGGGGCCCCAGAGCCGTTTGCTGCACGGTGGTGTCGAGCGTATTCAGGGGCGCGCCCAAGGGCGCTTGCTGGTCGGCGTGCCGGTTCAGGGCGATGCCGAGGCGCTGATCGCAAAAGCGGCGACGCTGGCCGACCGTGTGTAGTTGCTGGGGTACCTCGCGCCACGCTGAAGAGGCTTGCGCTATTGAAGCTGAAAAGCCCGGGGCTGTCGATGGGGTAGTCTCGGGCTTCTTTATATTGATCACGGTGTTCAGATCGAGAGGTTGAATGCCCGGGTACCGGTCTCGCGCTGTACGGGTTGGCGCTTATTGACCACCAGCTCGCCGCTTTTGATCAGCATTGCCCGGGTGATGTTGCGGCTCAGGCCAAGCAGGTTGGCGGTGTGCACCTGGTTGTAGTGGGAGAAACGGTAGGCGGCGCGCAGCAACAGCGCTTCGACCCGCTCATGCAGTGCACCGCTTTCCTCTTCGAACAGTTTCTGGAAGGCCTGTTCCAGCAGGGCTTCGGCGCTGTCGTTGTGGTTACTGCTCTCCTGGCGCTCTATGCGCAAATTGGACAAGTGCAGGTCATGGGCGCGTATCAGGTTGTCACGGCAGATCAGCAACGTGTGGTGAATGACGTTTTCCAGCTCGCGAATGTTGCCTGGCCAGGAATAGTTCACCAGTTTCTGCTGAGCCTCGGCATCCATCACAATCTCGCCGTAGCCGAGGCGTCTGCTGTACTCGGCAATGAAGTGGCGAATCAGCGGCAGGATATCGCCTGGTCGTTCACGCAGAGGGTTGAGTTCCAGGCTGACGACGTTCAGGCGGTAGTAGAGATCCTCGCGGAAATGCCCGGCATTGATCGCTTTTTCCAGTTGCACGTTGGTGGCGGCCAGTACCCGCACATTGATCGGGATGCTCTTGCGTGAGCCCAGGCGCACCACTTCCCGCTCCTGCAACACGCGCAACAGTTTGACCTGGATGGGCATTGGCAAGTCGCCGATCTCGTCAAGGAACAGCGTGCCGCCGTTGGCCTCTTCAAACCAGCCGGCCTTGGCGCTCAAGGCGCCGGTGAAGGCGCCTTTCTCGTGGCCGAACAACTCGGCTTCCACCAGCGTTTCAGAGAAGGCGCCGCAGTTCACCGCGATAAACGGCTTGTTGCGCCGGGCACTGAGGTTGTGCAGGTGACGCGCCACCAACTCCTTGCCGGTACCGGTTTCACCAATGATCAACACGCTGGCGTCACTGGGCGCGATCTGTTGCAGGTGCGCCAGCAGCGCTTGCGATTTAGGGTCTTCGAAAACCTGCGCAGTGGCGCGGATCGACGTGGCCAGTGCGGGTGAGGGCGGCAGCGTGAGTAGTTGCATGGTCGGGCCTATGAGTAAAAAGACGGTGTTTGTAGCGCCCCGTTTGGCGCCCAGCCGTTCAGTCGTAGACGGGCTGTTGGGCTGGCAACACTGCTGAGCTGCGTAAGGCACAACAGTATCGGTGTGTGCGGTGTTGAATGTAATTGATCTAACAAACATTAAATAAAGACATTTTAGTTATTAGCTTAAGGCGTTGCCGTGACGTGCCGGGCGGCTCTGGATCGCGGCCTGTGGAATTTTCTGTGGGTTCCCGGTGCAGGTGTTTTCCTGGCAACAGCCAATCAACAGTGTTGTTGGCTGGGCAATAGTTGCCACGCCGTCAGCGGGCTATGAGCGCTGGTCGCTCGGCCGGTTTTCTCTGGCCCGAGAGGCTTTGAGCCAGGCCCGGCGGCAACTGGTACAGCTCTTGCTCACCGCTGTCCCATACAGCCACGTTGCTGCTCAGCGCGCCGCAGAGCGCGCGCAACATACCGACGGCACGGATGCCGCGCGCCTTGCGCCAGAACGGGTTGCCCTGTCAGCCGCGCATTTATTATTGAGGCCTGTACCTATGAGCTTGGAGATTTTCTGGTTTCTACCCACCTCTGGTGACACCCGCTACCTGGGCAAGTCGTCGTCCGGTCGCCCGGCGACCAACGCCTACATGCGCCAGATTGCAGTGACCGCTGAAAGCCTGGGCTACGACGGTTTGTTGATTCCAACCGGCAGCAGTTGCCTGGACCCGTGGGTCACCGCTGCGAGCCTGGTGCCGGTGACCCAGCGGATCAAACTGCTGGTCGCATTGCGCACCTCGGTGAGCGGCCCGACGGTGGCGGCGCGGCAAGCCGCCACCCTCGACCAGGCGCTGAACGGCCGCCTGCTGCTCAATGTCGTACCCGGTGGCGATGCCACTGAGCTGGCGGCAGAGGGCGTTTACCTCGATCACGACCAGCGCTACGAAGCAGCAGACGAATTCCTTACCGTGTGGCGCCAACTGCTGGCCGGCAAGACCCTGGATTTCCAAGGCAAACACGTCAACGTCAAACAGGCTTCGAACGTCTTCCCGCCAGTGCAGACACCCTATCCACCGCTGTACTTCGGTGGCTCCTCGGCAGCCGCCCATGAGCTGGCGGCCAAGCACGTGGATGCTTACCTGACCTGGGGCGAACCGCCGGCCGCGGTGGCCGAAAAAATTGCCGATGTGCGTGAACGTGCGGCGAAATACGGGCGTACAGTGCGTTTTGGCGTGCGTCTGCATGTGATCGTGCGCGAGACCACCGAGCAAGCCTGGGCTGCCGCCGAACGGCTGATCAGCCACCTGGACGACGACACCATTGCCAGCGCCCAGGCCAACTACGCCCGCATGGACTCCGAAGGCCAACGACGCATGGCTGCCTTGCACGGCGGGCGGCGCGACCAACTGGAAGTCAGCCCGAACCTGTGGGCCGGGGTCGGTCTGGTGCGTGGCGGCGCGGGTACGGCATTGGTCGGCGACCCACAAACGGTTGCGGCGCGCTTGCAGGAGTACGCCGAACTGGGTGTCGACAGTTTCGTACTGTCGGGTTACCCGCATTTGGAAGAGTCGATTCGCTTTGCCGAACTGGTGTTCCCGCTGTTGCCTGGGAAAAAGCCGGTGACGCTTGCCGATCAAGTGCTGACGGGTGGCGCTTTCGACGCACGGGCGACGGTAAAACCCACGGTGAACGAGCCGGAGGTCCTGGCGTAATCCCAAACATGACGAGGGCCAAGGCGCAGGAGGCGGGCGGGGCGATCGACTATGCTCTGGTTGCATCCGCGGCGGGTGTGTTCCCGCCGGCCAAGGTCATCGTCAGGGGGCTACTCGATGAACAGGGGGGCCGATCGTTCGCTTCCACGTATCCCGCGAACGGTCTGGACGCTGGGTTTTGTCAGCCTGTTCATGGACCTGTCGTCCGAGCTGGTGCATAGCCTGTTGCCACTGTATCTGGTAGGTGAGCTCGGCATCAGCATCCTGGCGGTAGGCATCATCGAAGGGGTGGCAGAAGCCACCGCCCTGATCGTGAAAGTGTTTTCCGGGGCGTTCAGCGACTTCATCGGGCGGCGCAAGGAATTGTTGTTGCTTGGCTATGGGCTTGCGGCCCTGACCAAGCCACTGTTCCCGCTGGCCAGTTCGGCAGGTGTGGTATTTACCGCACGTATTCTGGACCGGATCGGCAAAGGTATACGCGGGGCGCCACGCGACGCACTGGTCGCCGATGTGGCGCCCGCCGCCATTCGCGGTGCCTGCTTTGGCTTGCGCCAGGCGATGGACACCGTGGGTGCCTTTCTCGGGCCGCTGCTGGCCATTCTGCTGATGACCGTCTTTGCCGGGGCGATTTCGTCGGTTCTGTGGTTTGCCGTGATTCCAGCAGCGCTGGCCGTCGGGTTGTTACTGGTGGGGATCCGCGAGCCTGTCCATGAGGCTGGCGAGCGGCACTTCCGTGCGCCGTTGCGAATGGCCTCGTTGAAGCAGTTTTCCGCCGAGTACTGGTGGGTCGTGGCCATTGGTGCGGTATTTTCACTGGCACGTTTCAGTGAGGCGTTTTTGATCCTGCGTGCGCAGCAGGCAGGTTTCGCGGCCACCTGGGTGCCTGTGGTCATGGTGGTGATGGCGGGTTTCTACATGGTGTCGGCATACCCGGTCGGTAAGTGGTCTGACCGCGTGAGCCGCACGTCGCTGTTGTCCATGAGCCTGGTGTTGCTGATACTGGCGGACGTTGTTCTGGCGCATGCCCAAAGCGCCTGGGCGATGATGGTCGGCGTTGCGCTGTGGGGGCTGCACATGGGCTTTAGCCAGGGCACGCTGGCCACACTGGTCGCCGATACCACGCCCGCCGCTCTGAAAGGCACGGCATTCGGGGTGTTCAACCTGGTCGGTGGGCTGGCCTTGCTGCTGGCGAGTGTGATTGCCGGCTGGCTTTGGCAAGCCTATGGTGCGGCGATGGCGTTCTACGCCGGTGCCGTGTTTTCGGCGCTGTCATTGCTCCTGCTGTTGGGCAAAACGCGCGTTGACTGACCTGGCCCGTACCCGCGCTGTTGGTGCACAAGCACCTTAAGGAACCCTTAAGCACCGCTGAAAGCCTGTTCAGCTTCCATTAAGTAATGGCCGTTATCGTGAAGTCATCTTTTCCTCTGCCTGAGGGCTTCTCGATGAAAAAGGCTGTCTTTTCCCTTGCACTCGCGGGTGTCGCCGCTGCCCCAGCATTTGCTCACGCTCGGGAAGTCACCCTCACCAGCACCTTGCAATCCTATCGGGGCAACGGTGCCTATGTTGCCATTTACCTGACCGATGCTCAGGGCAAGTACGAACGTACCCTGTGGGTGGCCGGCAAGAAGGCCAAGTACTACAAGCATCTGCGTGACTGGGCCCGTGGCAGCGGCCTGAATGCTGCCGAATTCGACGGCGTCAGTGGTGCCAGCGTCGGCAGTGGTGAAACGCTGAAAGTGTCGGTGGACATTGCTGATGCATTGATCGACGCCGGCTATCAAATCCGCATCGATACTGCGGTGGAAGACAAGCGCGAAAACAGCGCCGAAGTTCAGGTGCCGCTGACCCGCGAAGGTTCAGGCAAGGCCACGTCGGGCAACGGTTACGTCGATAGCTTCCGTTACGATCTCTGATACCGGTGAGGTACAGGCTAATGCTGCGCAAACTTCATTCATGGCCAGGTGTGGCGCTGAGTGTGCTGGTCATGGTCGTCGCCCTGAGTGGTGTGACCATGGCACTGCAACCGACACTCACGCGTCTGGATGTCGGCAGCCCGCTGCAGGGGGTCAGCGCCGCCGTCGTCGCCTCGCGGATCACCCAGCAGGTTGCCGGTGTCGAACTGATCGAGCGCGCGCCGTCAGGCGAAGTTCGGGTGACCGTCGATTCGAAGCACGGCGGCGACACCTTGCGTGTCGATCCGCGCACTGGGGCAGCGCTTGGCTCCTATGAGCCGGGTGCCTTCATGGCCTGGATGCGGGACTTGCACCGTTCGTTTTTCGCGGGCGATGTGGGGCGCGGCGTCAGTGGTGTCGTCGCCCTGGTGATGGCGCTGCTGTCACTGTCTGGTGTGGTGCTGTTGGCCCGAAAAATGGGCGGGTGGCGCATGCTGCTGTCCCGGTCAACGGGCGAACGTTCTCAGCGCTGGCACTCGGCCGCTGGCCGCCTGAGCCTGCCGGGGCTGATACTGCTGTCGGTGACAGGCCTGTACATGTCCGGTGTCACCTTTGGCCTGATCGACGATGGCATGGCGCTTGAGCCGGCCTATCCCAGCCAGGTTGCACAAGGCCCGCATGCGGCCGTTGCTGACCTCAAGGCACTCAAGGCGGTTGATATCGCTGACCTGCGTGAGCTGGAGTTTCCCAAGCCCAATGACAGCAACGGAGTCATCACCCTTAGAACTGCGTCTGGCGATGGCTACGTCGACCCGGCATCAGGCGAACTGCTGAATTATCAGGCCCACACGCTGACGCGTCAGGTGTATGAGACGGTCTATCAATTGCACACCGGCGAAGGCTACTGGTGGTTGAGCCTGCTGTGTGGCCTGTGTGTGTCGGCAGTGCCGTTGTTGGCCATTACCGGCACACTGATCTGGTGGCAACGGCGCAAGCTGACGCCGACACTGCGTGCCAACGTCGGCGCGCAACAGGCGGATACCGTGGTGTTGGTCGGCAGTCAGTCGGCGACCACCTGGGCATTTGCCAGTGCCGTGCATGATGCGCTGACGAACGCTGGCCATGCCGTGCATACCGCCACCATGAACAGCTTGCAACCGCGCTATCGCCAGGCCAAGCGCCTGCTGGTACTGACCTCGACCTACGGCGACGGCCACGCCCCGGACTCCGCCAGTGCGTTCATGGCGCGTCTGCAACAGGCACAGTTGGGCCCGGACCTGAGCGTTGCGGTGCTGGGCTTTGGTGACTCGCGTTTCAAACAGTTCTGCGCCTATGCCCACCGGGTACAGGATGCCTTGCAGGGCGCGGGTTGCTCGATGTTGCTGCCCTTGGCAACGGTTGACCGTGGCGATGCCGAGGCCTTCAGCCAGTGGGGCAGTGCCCTTGCCGAACAGTTGGGGGTCGAATTGCTGCTGAAACCGGCACGCGTCTCGGTGCCGACACGCAGCCTCGAATTGATCGAGCGGGTGGTCTATGGCGAAACCGAGGCAACCAGTACCGCCGTCTTGCGTTTTGCACCGGTACCCGGCAGCGGTCGTAATCTGCTGTCCCGATTACTGGGCAAGGACCGCTTGCCAGCGTTCGAGCCCGGTGACTTGCTGGGTGTGGTACCGAGCCGCGGGGAAGAGGCGAGGTTCTACTCGATTGCCACCAGCCGTAGCGATGGGGTGGTGGAGATCTGTGTGCGCCGGCATGCGCAGGGGCTGTGCTCGGGATACCTGCATACGCTGCCGCTTGGCGGTCGCATCGAAGCGTTTGTTCAGCAACACCCGCATTTCCGCCCCAGTGCCGGGCAGGCACCGGTCATTCTGGTGGGCGCGGGTACCGGGATCGGACCTTTGGTAGGTTTTATCCGCAAGAACCACCGGGCGCGCCCGATCAACCTGTACTGGGGTGGGCGTTCGGCCACAACGGAGTTCCTCTATGAGGACGAACTGGGTACCTACCTGGAGGACGGACGGCTCCATCACTTGAGCACGGCGTTTTCTCGAGGTGCGGAGCGCGCTTATGTTCAAGACCGTATTCGCGCCGATGCGCTGAAGTTGCAGGCGCTCATCCAGAGCGGTGCACAGGTGCTGGTCTGCGGTGGGCGTGAAATGGCAGAAAGCGTCAGGCAGGTGTTTGATGGGCTGTTGGCACCCATTTGCCTGAACGTCGAAACCCTTAACGTACAGGGGCGATACCGTGAAGATGTGTTCTGAAGCGGCGGCGCTTGAGCGCTACAGCCTGAATGGCGAAACCATGGGAACCCGCTACAGCGCCGTCTTCTATGCGCCAGAGGGCCAGGACTTGGCGGTGTTGGATGCGCAGTTGTTTCAGGCGGTCGATGCCGTGGACCAGCAGATGTCCACCTGGAAGCCCGACTCCGCGTTGATGCAGTTCAACGCCTTGCCGGTGGGGGCGTGGAGGGTGATTCCCGACACCTTGCTGTGGGTCTTGTCGACTGCGCTGCGTATTGAGCATGAGTCACAGGGGGCCTTCGATATCGGCGTGGGCGACCTGGTCAACGCCTGGGGGTTTGGTGCGGGCTGCCAATCCGCCGAACTGCCGCTGGTGAAGGGAGGCCAGAGGCGAAACCGCGCCTCTGCGGCCCTTGAACTCGACTTCAGCGCTCAGCGTGTACGTAAACGCTTGCCCATTACCCTGGACTTGAATGGCATCGCCAAAGGCTTTGCTGTCGACCAACTGGCTCACTGCCTGGAACAGGCGGGCATCAGGCACTACCTGGTCGGCATCGATGGTGAGATGCGTGCCTCCGGGCACAAGCCCTCGGGCGAACCCTGGAACATCGCGATTGAAAAGCCGCTGCGTGGCCGGCGAGAGGTGATGGGGGTCATGGAACTCAGCGATGCCTCCATCGCCACCTCCGGAGACTACCGGCATTGGGTCGAGCGCGACGGCGTAGTGTATTCACACACCATGGACCCGGCCCGTGGCCGCGCACTCAGCTCGCCGCTGGCGGCGGTTTCGGTGGTTGCCACCAGCTGCATGTACGCGGATGCCTGGGCCACCGCGTTGATGGTGCTGGGCCCGGATGAAGGCGTTGCCTTGGCGCAGCAGCGGGGTATGGATGCGGTGTTTTTGCTGCGTGACGGCGATGGATTCAAGCAGATCGCTGTATTGGATGGCCAACTGCAATAGTTGGCACCTTGGTATTTACCCCCGCCAATACCATCGTAGGCAAGTCACTTCACAGGGGCTTGCCTGCGATATCCCGCGCCAAGACGCCTGCGCTTGGCGCTCTGAGTGAGCTTCAGAAATTTCCTACTCGGTTTGCTGAAACGTATGAGCGCGTATTGGCTTACTGTTGAATGAATAGGAAAAAGTACTGCGGCCTGTCCGACACGTTAACTGGATACCCCACTCACTGTCCTCTCACGGAGCGAGAAATGATTGTTCGACTGATTACAGGCGACCTCTGCGGATTCACGACAAAGCCTGGGACAGGCGTTGCGCCTGCGCGTTTGTCCTCTAAACGTCCTATGGCTCTGTAGGAAACATCTATGGCCATCTTCATTTCTCCCCCCGACCTGCTTCCGAGGTCGAACACGGTCGTCAGCTTTTCCGGTACAGCAGGTAAGCACTATGAGTAGCGTTCATGACCAGGCCATGCAGTATGTCTATCGACAAGTCCTTCAGCGGCTGATGGAACGCTTTTCCCCGGCTCAGCGCGCTTCATTGCAACTGTTGATCCAGCGCGTGATCGTCGCCGCGGGCGGCTATGAGCGCGTCGGTAGCTTCAAAGTGATGTATGCCCATGGGGGTGGCAAAGACAGTGTTCATGCCCTGGCATTTCTGCGGGCTGCGCAATTGAGCATTGCGGCTCGCGCTCACGCGACCTTCAACCTGCGCATTGCCACCGCCCGGCATGCGGGCATGACCGCTGACGTCATCGCGAACATCGAGCGTGGTTACTCGGCACTGTTTGTCCAGGATGATCCGCGTGTTGAAGTGCTGGTGCTCGATGATGGTGTCATGCAGCCGTTCGACAGTGCTCAGCTCTCGTCGCCGAACCAGCGTCAGGCAGACCGCAACGATCTGTTGTTGGCCGGGCATCTGGCGGGCGGGGTGGCTTGCCCCCCATTCTGTGGGTGCTGTTACGCGGGCCTGGCCGACCTGTACCGGCATGCAATGGCATGGGACGGCGGTGTGGATGCGGTCATCAGCGCCGACCCCTTGCCTGAGCGCAAGCGCTACCTGGCCTGGGGGCGGCGCAAGCTGGGGCGAGCGGGTGTTGGCCTCAGTGCCCAGGTTGCGACATTTCCCCGGGCGATGATCGACGCGCTGAGCGCGGTGCGGCGTCAACACCTGCAACGGTTGCTGGGCCTGCCGCTGCAAAACCAGTACTTCTCCGGCAATCAACGTCCTTTGCGGTTCATTGCGATCGATGATCTGGTTCACCAGCCGTTTGACGCGGAGTGTGAGGTGTTAAGCGCGTTTCTTGGTTTCCAGTGCAGTGAGCATTCGTGCGTGCTCAGCGAATCGGATTGCGTCACGCCACTGCTGAGCGCGCACCTGTGGGGCCTTCGGCGCGAGCATGTGCACGGGCAGTGCTACGCGGACGGCGTGAGCGATTACCTCAAGCGAGCCGGTATTCGGATGCAGCGCAAGCAGATGTCGCCGCTCCTGCAGCGCGAGGTCCTGGCTGCGTGGCAGGGCGCCGATCAGTTGGCACAGCGTCGCCAGCAGGCCGCTGATCTTGCCACTCAGGCCTATGGCTTGAGTGAGGCTCAGTTGATCTGTCTGCTGTTTGCGCCCTTTATCGAAGGCGGCAAGCGGCTGGAGCCGTTTTTGCGCCAGTGTCACCCGGGTATGCTGGTTGCGTTGCCCTACATGCACAAGGCGCTGCGTGAGCAGCGGGCACCTGAGCCGGTTGTTCAGTGGCTGGTGAATATCAGTGGCTTGCCGCTGTCGACCTTGCAGACGTTGTACTGGCTTGAAGCCGAGACGTTGAGTAAAACGCTCTGTCACCCGGTAAGCGATCTGTCGCCTGGCAGGGCCATGGCAAGCCGCTGATCACGGGAAGTTGCCAAGAGCGCTGGTCTGTATGTATAACCAGTGCCTGGACATTCTGGTTGCCTGCCTGCTGTGATCGCTCACCCTGTTTCTGATCCGTTTTACTACCTCCACAACTTCCAGCAGGTACTGGACTGGTTGCTGCTGCGTTATGCCGATCTGCTCTCGGAGCAGGAGCATGATTTCATTCGCCAGTTCCGCCAACAACCGCAGGCCACACGGGCGATGCTGGTGCGCATGGTGATGCGCAAGGGGCAATTGTTCCGCGCAAGCAAGTTGGAATACGCCGAAATCGGCCCGTCAGCCGAGGCCCTGGCGCCGTTGGTGGCCCTGGCATGGGTCGACGATGATGCCGTGCTGAGCCTGGAACAGCTGTTCCAGATGCTGCGCAAGGATGAAATCGTTGACTGTTTCGCCACGGCATTGACGCGCCCGCGTGCGGCCAAACCCGAGCTTTTCGCGCAACTGGCACCGCTTTACCCAGAGCCACGTCGTTTGTCCGAGTGGTATCCGGGGTTTGCCGAGGTTGTCTACGCGTGGCGCTTGCAAGCCCTGTGCGACCGCTTGCGCCTGCTGTTCTTTGGCAATCTGCACCAGGACTGGTCCGAATTCGTATTGGCTGACCTTGGCGTACTGCGCTACGAGCAAGTGGCGTTCAGTGCCGATTCCCGGGCGATGCGTGAGCGCAACGATGTCGAGGTCGCCTTGGCCCTGCATGAGTGTGCCGAGCAGTTGGCTGCGGGGGTTGCCGTCGAGCAGGTGCTGGCGCGCTCCGAGTGTCTGCACAGTCTTAACCCCTGGCTGGAACGCCGTCGCGCTCGTTTGCTGTTCCACCTGGGCCAGCAGTGTGAGCGCGAGGGTAACTGGGCGCTGGCCCAGCAGATCTATCCGCTCAGTGCGCACCCGCAGGCGCCATTGCGCCAGATACGGGTGTTGGAGCGCGACGAACAGTGGGCGGCCGCGCTGAATCTGGCTGAGGCGGTCAGTGAACAGCCGCTGAATGCACTGCAAGCGCAGGCGTTGGACCGCGTACTGCCGCGCCTGCGGCGCAAGTTGGGTGGGCCCGCGCAGCCGAGGCGCAGCGCACCAGACGTACACCGGGTCGACCTCTGCCTGCCTCGCGAGCATTCGACGCTGGGTGTCGAGCGGGCAGTCCAACAGCACCTGGAGGAAGAGGGCGGTCAGGTATTCTACGTCGAGAACTGCCTGTTCAATGGCCTGTTCGGCCTGCTTTGCTGGGACGCGATTTTCGCGCCGCTGCCGGGTGCGTTCTTCCACCCTTTCCAACGTGGCCCTCAGGACCTTCATGATCCCGGTTTCCACGCACGTCGTGAGGCGCTGTTTGGCGATTGTCTGGCGCAGTTGGAAGACGGTCGCTATCACCAGACGATTCGCGCCAACCATGTGGCGAAGCGCGGCTTACAGTCGCCGTTCGTGGTGTGGGAGGTGCTTGACGAAACGCTGTTGGAGCAGGCCTTGGCGTGCTTTCCCGCTGAGCATCTGTCCGCGTGTTTCCGGCGCTTGCTGGAAGATATCAAGCATAACCGCGCCGGCATGCCGGACCTGATTCAACTGTGGCCCGATGCGCGGCGTTACCGAATGATCGAGGTCAAGGGGCCTGGCGACCGCCTGCAGGACAACCAGCTGCGCTGGATAGCGTTCTGCAGTGAGCATGGCCTGCCGGTCGAAGTCTGTCATGTGAAATGGGCGCCGCAGGCGTCATGAGCTACGTAGTCGCGGTGCGTGCCCTCTGCGAATTCACCGCAAAACAGGGCGATCTGGACCTGCGCTTCACCCCATCGCCCACGGCACAGGAAGGGATGGCCGGGCATCGCCGGGTGGTTGCTCGGCGCGGGCCCGACTATGAAGCAGAAGTCACCCTGGAGGGCTGTTACGAGCAACTTCGCGTGCGCGGCCGCGCCGACGGTTACGCGCCATCAGCCAACCGTCTGGAGGAAATCAAGACCTACCGAGGCGACCTTGCCAGCCAACCGCATAACCACCGCGAGCTGCATTGGGCGCAGGCGCGCATTTATGGCTGGCTGCTGTGCAGCGCGCGGCAACTGACCGACATTCACCTGGCGCTGGTCTACCTTGATGTCGACAGTGACCGCGAGACGCGTATCGAGCAGCACTACCAGGCCGAGGCATTGGAGCAGTACTTCAAGCAGCAATGTGCAATGTTTCTGGGTTGGGCGATCCCGCAGATGCAGCGCCTGAGCGAGCGTAACAGCGGGTTGCAGGCATTGAGCTTTCCCTATGCGCAGATGCGCAGCGGCCAGCGCGATCTGGCCGAAACGGTGTACAAGGCGGTCAGCACCGGCCGTTGTCTGATGGCCCAGGCCACAACGGGTATCGGCAAGACCCTGGGCACGTTGTTCCCGATGCTCAAGGCTGTCGTGCCGCAACAGCTGGACAAAGTACTGTTCCTGACCGCCAAGACGCCGGGCAGGGCCTTGGCGCTGGAGGCGGTGCGCCAGGTCATGACCAGTGCCCCGACGTTGGCGCTGCGCAGCCTTGAGCTGGTGGCCAGGGACAAGGCCTGCGAGTATCCGCAGAACGCCTGCCATGGCGAATCCTGCCCGTTGGCCAAGGGCTTTTATGACCGATTGCCGGCGGCTCGCCAGGCGGCCCGGGAAGTCGCCTTGCTGGATAAAGCCGCGTTGCGCGAGGTGGCGCTGACGCATCAGGTCTGTCCCTACTACTTGAGCCAGGAGATGGCGCGCTGGGTCGATGTGGTGGTCGCCGACTACAACTATTACTTTGATCAAAGCGCCTTGTTGTACGGACTGGCCCAGGCCAACCAATGGCGGGTGGCGGTGTTAGTGGACGAGGCGCACAACCTGGTCGAGCGCGCCCGTCAGATGTACAGCGCGAGCCTCGATCAGTGGTTGTTGCAGAGCCTGCGTCGCAGCAAGCCTGTCGGCATGAGCAGTGCCCTGCAGCAACTCAATCGTCAATGGAATGCCCTGCACAATGACCAGGTTGCGCCCTACAGGGCCAGTGCCGAGTTGCCGACGGCCTTTCTCAAGGCCTTGCAGCGCTGCCTGACGCTGATTCAGGAACAGATGAATCAGGCCCCGTCGGGGCTGGACCCTGCATTGATGGACTTCTATTTCCGTGCGCTGCAGTTCAGTCGCTTGAGCGAGGTCTTTGATGGGAACTTCCTGTTCGACATCAGTAAGCGCGAGGGGCAGGGGCGGCGCAGCCTGTCCACCCTGTGCCTGCGCAACGTGCTGCCCGCGGCATTGATCGCGCCGAAAATGGCGGCGGCGCGCAGCGTTGTGCTGTTTTCCGCCACCCTCGGCCCCCGGCAGTTCTATGCCGACCTGCTGGGGATGCCAGGCGACACTGCCTGGCTGGAAGTGGCATCGCCCTTTGTCGCAGAGCAGTTGCAGGTGCGCGTGGTGAGTAATGTGTCGACGCGCTACCAGCACCGTCAGGCGTCTATTGCGCCTATCAGCGAGCTGATTGCCGAGCAGTACGCCCGGCAACCAGGCAACTACCTGGCGTTTTTCAGCAGCTTCGAGTACCTGCAGCACGTGGCCGAAATGCTGGCAACGCGGTACCCGGCCATTCCCCAATGGCGTCAGTCGCAAGGGATGGCGGAGGAGGCACGCCAGGCGTTTCTCGAACGCTTTGTCGAAGATGGGCAAGGGGTTGGTTTCGCGGTGTTGGGCGGGGCGTTCGCCGAAGGGGTCGATCTACCGGGAACCCGCCTGATCGGCGCATTCGTCGCCACCTTGGGCCTGCCACAAGTCAACCCGGTCAACGAGCAGATCAAGCAGCGCATGGCCGAGCGGTTTGGCGCGGGCTTCGATTACACCTATCTGTACCCGGGCGTGCGCAAGGTTATCCAGGCCGCAGGGCGCGTCATTCGTGGCCCGCAGGACCGTGGGGTGGTCATGCTGATTGATGATCGATTCGCCGAGCAGAAGGTACAGCAGATGTTTCCAGGCTGGTGGGCACCGCAAAAAAAATAGTCGTCAGGGCAGGGAGCTTCCTCGTCGCCTTAAGGTCAAACTGCCAGTAAACTGTGTCCTTTCATTACCCTGAACACCCATTCTTGAGGTTTTGCATGAAGCTCAGTCCCCTGGCGGGCAAACCGGCACCTGCGTCGATCCTGGTCGATATCCCTCGACTGCTGACCGCCTATTACTCTGGCCGGCCGGACGCCGGCATCGCCACCCAACGCGTGGCGTTTGGTACCTCCGGGCATCGCGGCAGTTCGCTGGAGTTGAGTTTCAACGAAGACCACGTACTGGCTATCAGCCAGGCCATCTGCCTGTATCGCAAGGTCAAAGGCATCGATGGTCCGCTGTTCGTCGGCATCGACACCCATGCACTGTCCACCCCGGCAGCGGCTACCGCACTGCAGGTCTTGGCGGCCAATGGCGTCGAAGTGATGCTGGCCAAGGACGATGAGTACACGCCAACGCCAGCAGTGTCCCACGCGATTCTCTGTTACAACCGTGGTCGCAGCCGCGGGCTGGCCGATGGTGTGGTCATCACGCCGTCGCACAACCCACCACAGAGTGGCGGTTTCAAGTACAACCCGCCCAATGGCGGCCCGGCTGACAGCGACGTCACCAAGTGGATCGAGGCCAAGGCCAACGAACTGCTGGCCGATGGCCTGAAAGACGTGAAACGCATGGACTACGAGCAGGCGCTCAAGGCCAGCACGACCCATCGCCATGACTACCTGGGCAACTACGTCAGCGATCTGATCAATGTGATTGATTTCGATGCTATTCGTGGTGCCAACCTGCGCCTGGGCGTTGACCCGCTGGGCGGTGCCGGTGTGCGCTACTGGTCGGCCATTGCCGATCACTATCGCCTGAACCTGGAGGTGGTCAACACTGAGGTCGACCCGACCTTCCGCTTCATGAGCGTGGACTGGGACGGCCAGATCCGCATGGACCCGTCCTCGCCTTATGCCATGCAGGGCCTGATCGGCCTGCGTGAGCGTTTTGACGTTGCCTTTGCCTGCGACCCCGACCACGACCGCCACGGCATCGTCACGCCGAACGGCCTGCTGGCACCGAACAACTACCTGGCGGTTGCCATTGACTACCTGTTCCAGAACCGTCCGCAGTGGCGCGCCGATGCAGCCGTCGGCAAGACGGTGGTCAGCAGCGGCCTGATCGACCGGGTGACGGCACGCTTGGGGCGTCGCCTCTATGAAGTACCGGTGGGTTTCAAGTTCTTCGCCGAAGGGTTGTTCGACGGTTCGCTCGGTTTTGGTGGCGAAGAGAGTGCAGGCGCTTCGTTCCTGCGCAAGGATGGCAGTGTCTGGGCCACCGACAAGGACGGCCTGATCCCGGCGTTGCTGGCGGCGGAAATCACTGCACGTACCGGGCGTAACCCGAGTCAGGCCTATGCGGCGCTGACTGCCGAGCTGGGTGAGCCATTCGCAACGCGTGTCGAGGCCAAGGCCAACCCGCAACAGAAAGCCTTGTTGAGCAAACTGGCGCCGGAGCAGGTGAAGTCCACTGAGCTGGCCGGTGAGCCGATTCAGCAGATCCTCAGCCATGCCCCAGGCAATGGCCAGGCCATTGGCGGTTTGAAAGTGATGACCGCCAACGGCTGGTTTGCGGCGCGTCCGTCGGGTACCGAGGACATCTACAAGATCTACGCCGAAAGCTTTATCGATGATGCGCATTTGCAGCGCCTGGTAAGCGAAGCCCAGGAATTGGTCGACAACGCCATTTCTTGATCATCGGTCGCGCACAAGCCCCGCGCCTACAGCTTGCGCGGGCCCTGTTGGAGCAGGCTTGCCTGCGATAGCGTCGGTGGGGTATCCGTGAGTTCGCGGCGTCTGTATCGCGGGCAAGCCCGGCTCCTACAGCTGGCGCGGGCTCTGTTGGAGCTGGCTTGCCTGCGATGGCGTCGGTGGCGTGTCCGCGAGTTCGCGGCGTTTGCATCGCGGGCAAGCCCGGCTCCTACAGGCTGGCGCGGGCTTTGTTGGAGCTGGCTTGCCTGCGATAGCGTCGGTGGGGTATCCGTGAGTTCGCGGCGTCTGCATCGCGGGCACAAGCCACGCGCCCACAGCTGGCGCGGGCTCTGTTGGAGCAGGCTTGCCTGCGATAGCGTCGGTGGGGTATCCGTGAGTGCGCGGCGTCTGTATCGCGGGCAAGCCCGGCTCCTACAGGCTGCGCGGGCTTTGTTGGAGCTGGCTTGCCTGCGATAGCGTCGGTGGGGTGTCCGTGAGTTCGCGGCGTTTGCATCGCGGGCAAGACCCGCTCCTACAGGTTACGCGGGCTTTGTTGGAGCTGGCTTGCCTGCGATGACGTCGGTGGGGTATCCGTGAGTTCGCGGCGTCTGCATCGCGGGCAAGCCCGGCTC
>JAEAMF010000840.1_pt1 | contig 29986 bp, 22 predicted proteins | sample 8958721 | NCBI WGS metagenome assembly JAEAMF01 (sample SAMN16933255, study PRJNA681124) | bioreactor sludge metagenome | isolation source: anaerobic bioreactor treating anionic surfactant - SDBS | place: India: Bengaluru | collected 2019-02-28 | reverse complement strand
ACACTGTAAAGCACCGGCCCCGCCATCGGCAGATGGGGTTCATGGATCGCTTACGGTTGTCGTGGAGCAGAACGCCTAACAATGTATATGGACTCTCCCCACAAGTAGTGAGTAAAGCCTTTCCAACCCTGTCGTCAGTGCGGTTGCATTCGTATATCCGGCCTTCGCTGGGCGTTGCCGCCCGAGCCACTCTGTAGTTCGCACAACGGGGGCCAAGCGCTCAATCGATCACGGGGATCATGATTGTTATCGGCCTTGTTCCGTTGCAGGACTCGCCTGTTCCGACAGTGTCGCTGTTCACCACAACCACAAGAAAACCTGCTCCTGTTGGCTCCGGCCCGCCGTCAGGCGGGCTTGCTGCTCTGCCAGTCGCCGCTGAAACGTCGTTCGTGGCACCACACCGCCCAGCAGATCCGTACCAGTTTGTTGGCCAGCGCCACCGCCGCCTTGTTGTGGCCGATGCGCGCGGCCGTCTCCACTGCCCAGCGTTGCAGCCGGGTCAACCGCTCAGGCGCTCGTCTGTGCAATCGTTGCGCCGCCAGCAACGCCGCTCGCGAACCATGGATCAGCAGGGTGCGCACGTACACGTTGCCCTGCCGGCTGATGTGTCCCAGCTTGCGCCGGTCGCCGCTGCTGAACTCGCGCGGAGTCATGCCCAGCCAGGCGCTCAGTTGGCGACCACTGGCGAAGCGCTCGGGCTGGCCGACCGCGCTTTTCAGCGCGCTGGCGGTCAGCACGCCGATACCGCTGACTTCGTCGAGCTTGCGCACGATGGCATCGTCGGCGTGCCAGCGGGCGAGTTGCTGTTCGCACTCGTCCATGCACTGCTCGTACAGGTTGATCTCCGCCAGGACGATCTGCAGCTGGCCGCGCAGGGCCACCACTTCCGGTTGCTCGACCAGTTCATGAGCGCTACGCAGGAATGCCGCCGTCGCTGCCGGCGCTTCCAGGCCCATCTCCCGAAAGATGCCGCGCAGCAGGTTGATGCGCTGGGTGCGGCTCTTCTTCCAGGTTTCGCGCAGACCGTGCAGTTGCTGGAGCTGTTGCTGCTCGTGAGTCTTCACCGGCACCGGGTGGATGCCCGAGCAGCGTGCGGCTTCGAGGATGGCGTCGCAGTCGTTGCGGTCGGTCTTGTTGCGGCGGCGGTAGGGGCGCACATAGCGCGCGTGCAGCAGCGTCACCTTGTGCCCCAGCGCCTGGGCGAAACGCCCCCAGTAGTGCGCCGTGCCGCAGGCTTCCATCAGCCACTCGACCGGCTCGGCCTGCTCCTGTATATATCGACGAAATGCCTCGCGATTCAGCCGCTTGCGCTGACTCACCTGCCCGGCACGGACGCTTTCGGCAACCTGGTAAACGGACTTGGCCAAATCCACTGCAATCTGCTTGCACATCGCTGACACCCTCCGAACGCCACTTACGGCACCGCTGGTGCGGGTAAGTGTGGTGCAGGGAGAGTCCATTACAGCATTCAACTGTCGCTCACCCCGTTCGCTGGACAGCCAAAAGCTACGCTTTTGCTTGCCCCTTATCCTAAATCGTTAGACATATTCCATGGTGACGCGAATTCTCTTATCCGCCGGCATCTCAATGACTTTTTTGCTGGTATCTCTTTTGGCATTCGGTTTTTTGGCTGCAATGCAAGCGCCTCGTTGGCTAACTGCTCCGACTTACCTGGCATTTTCTTGGCCCATGAGTTTCATGTCGAAAATTTTCCCCAATACGGCTTGCCTCGATGGGCACGAAATTTGTGGCTACGCAGGTAGCGCCTATCTTGCAACGGCAATTTTTCTGCTCGCCCTCTATTCGGTAATTGTGTTTTTCATTTTTTCTTGGCGGGCCTCCCATTCCTCCTCAAAACATTCCATCTAACACGCCACTTCAGCCGACCGCCAAAAAGTCGTGCTTTTTCCGTCGACTGATCTTCCACATCAGGCTCCAAAACTGGATGGGCGACAAAATACACACTGGCAGCGATACCACCAGCCCTGTTTTTCAGCCTCTGGAAACTGGGAGTTTTTTCATATCACCAACTTGGCTGCCAAGGGGTTTTCTACAGCTTCGTTAGCGGCATTTGCATGGAAACTTGGAAAAATATTATTCTGGGACTATTGACCGTAGCGATTGTGACGATTGGAGGCTGCGCCGCATTGCTCGACCACTTACTCTCCGATATGTGTTCAACAACCGTAATCGATCAATCCGCATCGCCAAGCGGGAAGTTCAAAGCAGTTGTATTTCAAATCGACTGTGGTGCGACCAGCGACTTCAACAGCCAAGTTGCTATCGTTCCGAGCAATAGTGATGTCTCCCAGAAGGGCTCGCCACCCAATAGCCTTTTCGTAGCTGACAAAGATCATGGCAGAGCCCCTGAAGGCAAAGAACACGGCCCAGAAATTCGACTGAGCTGGATATCTGACAGCAGCTTGGAAATACAATACCATGAGCTTGCTCGCGTCATACGTGCAGACAAATACTCAAAAGGTGTCGCTGTTGATTACCGCACATTCCGCTGACAACACGCTTCAACCGAGCGCCAAAAATCTGCGTCTTTGGGCGGTCGACTGAGCTTCCACATAAGGTGCCAAAATGGGATGGATGACAAAATGCACTCTGGCAGCAACACCGCCAGCCCTGTTTTTCGGCCTCTGGAAACTGGGAGTTTTTTCATATCACCAATTTGGCTGCCAAGGAAATATAAAAAACCTCGCTCCATGCTCGGCCTGGGGTATAGACCTACTCCCCTGGCTTGGCTTTGGCATGTTCTGGAGCCCCATCCTTTTTTGGCTATCGCTGCCTGTGTCCGCGTTCTTTCTGATAGACATCGGAGCGAGACACATCGGCTCAAAGCGGGGCGCACAATGAAACCTGACAATGCTTATATGGCTTCTCCCCGGGCCTGAACCTCGCCCCCCCATCCGGCCCCTATGAAGCTCAAACCAACGCCACTTTCCATACTGCTGCCACCCACCATCCCTGCGATTCTCTATTGCGTTTTCCTGACCCTGCACTACCGGGGCATGGCCGGGGACAGTGAGCAAATCACCGGCGCGGCCGCCTTCTCCGCGCTGATCTTCTACCCGGTCGGCCTGCTGATCCTGGCGGCAGGCGCAGTCTCCATGACGCTGACCAGGCCATCCCTCCCGCCACTGCTGAAATTCGTGGTCGGCGGCATACTTGCGGGTGCTCCGCTTTTACTCCAGGGTGATCGCAGCTGCATTCAATCGCTCGGCTTCATGGCCTTCTGCGCCCTGTCTGCCCTGGCCATGTACCCGCTGTTCGTCAGGTTGGCCGGAGGCCGGAAGGATCGGCGAGCGTCGCCGCCCTGAACTTCGGCAGTGCCATGGCGCGGCGTCTGGCCAAACCCCGACAAACCCCGTACCTTCGCCCTCCCCTTTCCCCGGCCACCGTCGCCAGCCCTTGCCGGAGCCTGCCCGTGCCTGTTTCCGACCCGCTCTCCCCGCCCGCCCCATCGACGACCAACCCGCTTACCGAGATCTACCGCGACGACTGGCTGCTGGCCGTGCACAAGCCGGCCGGGCTGCTGGTGCATCGCAGCCCCATCGACCGCCACGAGACCGAGTTCGCCCTGCAGTACGCCCGTGCGCTGAACGGCGGCGAGCACGTCTACCCGCTGCACCGGCTGGACCGGCCGACCTCCGGGCTGCTGCTGTTCGCCCGCGATCCGGCCACCGCCAGCACGCTGGGCAAGGCGCTGATGGCCGGCGAGATGCAGAAGACCTATCTGGCCATGGTCCGCGGCTGGACCGCCGAGGCGGGGGTGATCGACCATCCGCTGCGCGAGCACGCCACCGACCGCCGCGACAAGGACGAACAGCCGCTGCGCGAGGCGCTGACCCGCTACCGCCGGCTGGCGACCACGGAGATCCCGGTGGCCATCGAGGGCTATCCCGCCAGCCGCTACAGCCTGGTCGAGCTGCAGCCGGAAACCGGCCGCAAGCACCAGCTGCGCCGGCACATGCAGCACATCAGTCACCCGATCATCGGCGACACCAACTACGGGCGCACCCGCCACAACCACTACTTCGCCGAGCGCTTCGGCCACGGCCGGCTGATGCTGGCGGCCACCGGCCTGCCCTTCCGCCACCCGGCCAGCGGCGCGCTGCTGCAGCTGCGCGCGGCACCGGAAGCGAGCTTCCGCCAGGTGCTGTCGATCTTCGGCGCGGCCCTGCCGGCGCTGGACGGTCGCTGAGCCGCGCACACGCCGGAATCCGGCCAACTGCGCGGCGCGCTTTGCTACGCTCCAAGGCGAAGACCACGGCCGCCCGGACCGGGCGAGGACAAGCGCATGGCCATTTCCCCCATCCCGGTGGACCAGCGGGTGATCGACATCGACTCGCGGCGGTTCGCCTCCATCGAAAAGGCGCTGGTCGAGCTGATCACCAACGCCGACGACAGCTACGGCCGGCTGGAAAAGGCCGGCGTGGCGACCAGCGGCCAGGTGCTCGTCCAGTACGAACGCCACCAGGCCGGCGCGCTGCTGATGGTCACCGACCAGGCCGAGGGCATGGCCTTCGCCCAGGCCCGGGCGATCCTCGCCTACGGCGCGGCGCACAGCACCCTGGCGCGCGGCGAAGGCGGCGGCCGCGGCTATTTCGGCCGCGGCCTGAAACAGGCCATCTACGGCCTGGGCTACGGCTGGATCGAGACCATCCATGCCGGCCGCTACGCGCGCATCGAGCTGTTCCGCGGCGAGAACGGCGGCTACCTGTTCGACGACTGCGACGGCGACCGCCCGGTCCGCGACAAGGACCGCGCCCGGCTGGGCATCGCCGGCGACGGCACGCGGGTCGCCATCGTCATCGAGAACTCGCACACCAACATCTCGCAGTTCCGCTCGGTGCTGCAGTCGGTGACCGACAACATCTACCTGCGCGACGTGCTGCGCCGGCGCCAGGTGGAGCTGGTGCACCTGCAGCGCGGCCGGGAGGTCGAGCGCAGCGGTCCGCTGCGCTACGTGGAGCCGCCCGCCGAGCTGCTGCTCGGCCCCGACCTGGCCGGGCAGTTCGTCCACGAGGGGTGCGCCTACCCCTTCGCCCTGACCCTCAAGCGCGCCCTCGACGCCGAGCTGAGCAGCCGCGGCGACGAGCGCAGCAACGGGCTGGTGGTGCTGTCCGGCACGGCGGTGCTGGACTGCCAGCTGTTCGACTACGAGAACCAGGTGGGCACCGAGTACCTGTTCGGCAGCGTGGACTGCCCGGCGCTGATCGAGCGGCTCGGCGCGGGCGTGGCGGTGATCAGCGACGAGCGCGAGGGACTGAACCTCAAGGAGCCTTTCGTGGCGGCCTTCGCCCGGGCGGTCAGCGCGCTGCTCGCGCCCTGCGTGGAGGCCGAGCGCGAGAAGCTCAGGCACCTCGACCACGCCACCGCCTCGGGGCGCACCAGCCAGATGATCGAGCACCTGCTCGAGCGGATGAGCCGCGCGGCCATCCAGGACATGGGTATCAGCCTGCCGCCCCCTGGCGAGCCGGCCGCCGCGCAGCATCCGGCGCTGCGCTTCTCCACGCCCTTCTACTACCGCCAGAGCGGCCATCCCTTCCACGTCAGCCTGCTGGTCGATGCCGCACAGCTGGCCGCGGACGAGGTGCTGCAGGTCGCCTACGCCCTGCCGGAGGGCATGCGCATCGACCCGGCGCCGACGCAAATCCCCGCATCCAGCCTGGGCGGACAGCCGCGCCTGGAGTGGACGGTGGTGGCCGATGCCGCCGGCAGCCGCGGCGAGATCAGCGTGCGCGCCGGCAGCCACTGGGCCTGGTGCGAGCTGGTCGCCGCCGAGCGGGAGGCCGGGCACCGCCCGCATGTCGCCGGCCTGCACGCCGCCCACGCCACGCCGCCACGCACGCCGCACGACCACGGCGAGCTGATGTTCACCGGCTACGAGTTCCGCCATCTCGACAACGAGCTGGACCGCGCGGTGTACAGCGCCGCGGAGCGCAAGATCCTGATCAACACCGCGGCGCCGACCGTGCAGCTGTACGTCGACGGCCGCGGGCATTTCCGCGACAGCGCGCGGCTGCTGCTGGCCGAGCTGTTCATGGAGGTGATCGCCGACGAGCTGGCGCGCCGCAGCCTGGCCAGGACCGGCCAGGCCCAGGACGCCGAGGCCCTGCACCGGGCCAAGCTGGACATCGTCCGCCGCTACGGCAGCGAGATCCACCGCTCGTTCCTGGTCGGCTGAGGGCGCTCGCTACAGGCCGCGCGCCAGCGCCTCCTGCAGCGGCATCACGGTGACGCTGACCTCCGGGTCGTGGCTGCCGCCGCCGAGGATCACCCCGCGCAGCGGCGAGACGTCGCCGAAGTCGCGGCCCCAGGCCAGGGTGACGTGCTCGCGGCCGGGGATCAGGTTGTTGGTGGGGTCGAAGTCGACCCAGCCCTGGCGCGGGCACCACACCGAGACCCAGGCGTGCGAGGCGTCGGCCCCGATCAGCCGCGGCTTGCCGGGCGGCGGCTGGGTCAGCAGGTAGCCGCTGACGTAGCGCGCCGCCAGGCCGCGCGAGCGCAGGCAGGCGAGCATCAGGTGGGCGAAGTCCTGGCACACCCCGCGCTTCTCCTCCAGCACCTGCGCCAGCGGGGTCGCCACCTGGGTGGCGGCGGCGTCGTAGGTGAACTCGCGGAAGATCTTCGCCATCAGCGCATCGACCGCCAGCAGCAGCGGCCGGCCGGGCAGGAAGCAGTCGTCGATCCAGTCGCTGAACAGCTGCTTGAGGTTCACGTAGGGCGACTGGAAGCGGTAGCGGGCGGCTTCCAGCTCCTCGCAGGTGAGTTCCTTGCCGGAGTAGCTGAGGCCGAGGCAGACCTCCTCCCAGGGCGGCGAGTCCTGCAGGCGCAGCGCCGGCCGGGCGAGCACCTCGACCTGCAGGCGGGCGCTGACGCGCAGTTCGTCGTGGGGCCGCTCGAAGGCCAGGCGGGTCAGCGGATTGCCGAACACATCGAGGCCGTCGCTGCGCCGGGTCGGCTCCGGGCTGACCAGCAGCTCGCGGGCGTGGCAGCGCTGCCAGGGGCTCGGCCGCGGCCACAGGTGGGCCAGCTGCTCGGCCAGCGACACCGGCGCGGCGTAGTGGTAGTGGGTGTCGTGGAGGATGAGGTAGTGGGCACTGTTCATAGCGACTGGGTCTGCTGGCTGGCGTCGACGTGGACGAAGAAACGCAGGCCGAGCTGGTCGGACAGCTGGCCGGCGGCGCTGGCGACGGACTGCAGCAGGGCCGCCAGGTCGCCCAGCGCCGCGGCGTCGGCGTCGGCGTCGCTGAAGGAGTTGACCTCCAGGCGCGCGAGGTCCCAGGCGTTCAGGCGGGCGTCGATCCCGGGCAGGTCGGGCAGGGTCGCCAGCTCGAAGCGTTCGCCGAGGATCTCCAGCGAGCGGTGCAGCTGGCGCAGCTGGAACACCGCGGCGTGCGGGTTCTGGCCGTCGAGCAGGAGCAGGTCGAGCACCGGGATCAGCTGGGCGCTGGCCAGGTAGCGGGTGCGGTAGGTGATGCTGCTGTTGCCCAGCTCGAGCAGCCAGCCCAGCGCCGCCGGGTCGCGCGCCGCCGGGGTGGCGAGCAGGCCGGCGATGCTCTCGACGAGGAACTGCAGGCGCTCGATGCGCCGGCCGATCACCAGGAAGCGCCAGCCGTCGTCGCGGGTCATGTCGTCAAGGGCGAAGCCGGACAGCGCGGCCAGCGACATCAGCAGGCGGTCGAGGAACTCCAGCAGGTCGCCGGGATCGACCTCCTCGCGGTCGAGGGCCTGCGCCTCCTTGTGCAGCTCGACCAGCGCCTGCCAGTTCTCCCGCGACAGCTTGCCGCGCACGCTGGCGGCGGCCCACTGCAGGCGCTGCAGGTTGGCGCGCAGGCTGAACGGCCAGTCCTTGCCGACCACCGCCTGCACCAGACGCTGCTCCAGGCTCAGCTCCTCCTCCGCCTCGCCATCGTCGCCGTCCTCGCCCGGCGGCCGCGCGTCGGGCAGCAAGCCGAGGCCCTGGGCCACGCTCACCGCGGCCTGCAGGGCGGCGGGATCGTCGCCGTCGTCGACGTAGCGGGCCAGCATGATGCGCAGCAGGCGCGCGCTGCCTTCGCAGCGGTCGCAGTAGCGGCCGAACCAGAACAGGTTCTCCACCAGCCGCGACGGCAGGTAGGGGTCGCTGCGCACCACGTCGGCCACGCCGAGCGAACGCACCCACTGCCAGGGTTCGCTGCTGGCGTGGCGGGCGCCGAGCACCCAGGTGTCCTTGCTGGCGCCGCCGCGCTGCATCGACAGGGTGGTGGCGCCGGCGCTGGCGGCCACCCGGGTCAGGCCGCCGGGCATCACCCGGTAGCCGTCCGGGCCGGCCACGGCGAACAGGCGCATGCCGATCGGCCTTGTGCCCAGGCCGCCGTCCGCGGCCTCCCAGACCGGCGCATGGGAGAGCAGCGGGCGCTCCTGGCCGACGTAGGCGTAGGGACGCTGGCGGATGCGCTCGGCCAGTGCGGCGCGCTGCGCGGGCTTGAGGTCGGGACCGAACTGCGGCACGAACTGCTGCGAGGGAAAGGCGCCGCGGAACAGCAGCCGGTCGAGCTTGTCCAGCGCTTCCTCGCACACCGGCGGCTCGCCGCACCACCAGCTGGCGATGGACGGCAGCAGCAGCTCCTCGCCGAACAGCCGCTCGCAGATGCCGGGCAGGAAGCCCGGCAGGCCGGGGGACTCCAGCACGCCGCTGCCCAGGGCGTTGGCCACCAGCACGCGGCCCTGGCGCACCGCCTCGAGCAGGCCGGGCACGCCGAGCGCCGAGTCGCTGCGCAGCTCCAGCGGGTCGCAGAAGTCGTCGTCGAGGCGGCGCAGCAGCGCGTGCACGCGCTTGAGGCCGCCGAGGGTCTTCAGGTAGACGGTGGCGTCGCGCACCGTCAGATCGCTGCCCTCGACCAGCGGATAGCCGAGCTGGCGCGCCAGGTAGAGGTGCTCGAAGTAGGTCTCGTTGAAACGCCCGGGGGTGAGCAGCACCACCAGCGGCGTCTCGCCGCCCGCCGGCGCCTGGCGCGCCAGGGTCTCCTGCAGGGTGCGGAAGTAGCCCGCCAGGTGCTGCACGCGCAGGTCGCGGTACAGCTCGGGGAAGGCGCGCGAGACCAGCTGGCGGTTCTCCAGCGCGTAGCCGGCGCCGGAGGGCGCCTGGGTGCGGTCGGCGGTGACCCACCAGCGACCGTCGGCGGAGCGCGCCAGGTCGACGGCGTAGACGTGCAGCCAGGTGCCGCCCGGCGGCTGCAGGCCCTGGCACGGCCACAGGTAGTTGTGGTGGCCGTAGACCAGGTCGGCCGGCAGCAGGCCCTCGGCCAGCAGCCGCTGCGGTCCGTAGATGTCGGCGAGCACGGCATTCAGCAGGCTCGCCCGCTGCGCCACCCCGGCGGCCAGCTGCTGCCATTCCTCGGCCGGAATGATGTTGGGCAGCAGGTCCAGTTCCCAGGGCCGGTCGGTACCGTCCGGGTCGGCGTAGACGTTGTAGGTGACGCCGTTTTCCTGGATCTGCCGGGCCAGCAGCGCCTGGCGCTGGCCCAGCTGCGCCGGGCTGCAGCGCTGCAGATGGGCGAGCAGCGCCTCCCAGTGCGGGCGTACCTTGCCCTGGGCATCGAGCAGTTCGTGGTAGACCGCGGCGTTGCGCGGGTAGTCGGCAAGCAGGTGGGGCATGGGGTACTCGATGAACATCCTGTTGTCATGCATCCCCATGCCCCGCTCGCGGGGCTGGGTGGGACGAGGGTAGCAGCCCTCGCGACGCGGCGTCCCGCGACCAACGGCGGAGGGCGGCGAACCGCAGAGCGTAGGGTGGGTCAGCCGCACAGCGGCGTAACCCACCCTAGGTTACTCACACCCTGCGCAGGTCGAGGGTCATCGGCAGCTCGCGGTTCGCCAGCGGCTGCGGCGCCTCGACGCGACCCGGGGTGTGGCCGTGACGGAAGAAGCGCGCCAGGCGCCGGCTTTCCGCCTCGTAGGCGTTGACCGGCAGAGTCTCGTAGTTGCGCCCGCCGGGGTGGGCGACGTGGTACTGGCAGCCGCCGAGGGAGCGCTGCATCCAGGTATCCACCAGGTCGAACACCAGCGGTGCGTGCACGCCGATGGTCGGCTGCAGGCAGGAGGCCGGCTGCCAGGCGCGGAAGCGCACGCCGCCGACGAACTCGCCGACCGTGCCGGTGGGCGTCAGCGGCACCGGCGCGCCGTTGCAGGTCAGCACGTAGCGATCCGGGGCCATGCCGGCGACGTGCACCTGCAGGCGCTCCAGCGAGGAGTCGACGTAGCGCACCGTGCCGCCGCCGGCGCCCTCCTCGCCCAGCACGTGCCAGGGCTCCAGCGCCTGGCGCAGCTCCAGCTCGATGCCCTGCACGGCGAAGTCGCCGAGCTGCGGGAAGCGGAACTCGAAGTGCGCGGCGAACCATTCCGGGCGGAAGGCGTAGCCGGCTGCATTGAGCTCGTGCAGCACGTCGCGGAAGTCCTGCTCGACGAAGTGCGGCAGCAGGAAGCGGTCGTGCAGCTCGGTGCCCCAGCGCACCAGGCGCTGCGGCCGGTACGGCTCGTTCCAGAAGCGCGCCACCAGCGCGCGCAGCAGCACCTGCTGGGCCAGGCTCATGCGCGCGTGCGGCGGCATCTCGAAGGCGCGCAGCTCGAGCAGGCCGAGGCGACCGGAACTGGAGTCCGGCGAGTACAGCTTGTCGATGCAGAACTCGGCGCGGTGGGTGTTGCCGCCGACGTCGACCAATAGGTTGCGCAGCAGGCGGTCGACCAGCCACGGCGGGCAGTCGACGCCCGGCTCGGGCATCTGCGCGAAGGCGATCTCCAGCTCGTAGAGCGCGTCGTTGCGCGCCTCGTCGACGCGCGGGGCCTGCGAGGTCGGGCCGATGAACAGGCCGCTGAACAGGTAGGACAGCGACGGGTGGTTGTGCCAGTAGCCGATCAGGCTGCGCAGCAGGTCCGGGCGGCGCAGGAACGGCGAGTCGGCCGGGGTGGCGCCGCCGAGGACGAAGTGGTTGCCGCCGCCGGTGCCGGTGTGGCGGCCGTCGATCATGAACTTCTCCGACGACAGCCGGGTCAGGCGCGCCGCCTCGTAGAGGAACTCGGTGCGCTCGACCAGCTCGTCCCAGCTGGCCGCCGGGTGGATGTTCACCTCGATCACCCCCGGGTCGGGGGTGACACGGAAGTGGGTCAGCCGCGGGTCGGCCGGCGGCTCGTAGCCTTCCAGCATCACCGGGCAGCGCAGCTCGGCGGCGGTCGCCTCGATGGCGGCGACCAGCTCCAGGTAGTCCTCGAGGCGCGGCAGCGGCGGCATGAACAGGTACAGGCGGCCGTCGCGCGGCTCGGCGCACAGCGCGGTGCGCACGATGTGCGCGGCGGACTGGAAGGGTTCCGGCGCGGCCTCGGCGCTGGCGCTGGCGGGGCCGTTCAGCCCGCTGGCCGCAGCCGGCGACGCGGCGGCGGCGGCCTGGTGCGGGGCATGGCGCAGTTGCTCGCGGATCGCCGCATGGGTCGGCAGCGGCGGGAAGCTCTGGTTGGGGTCCGGCGCCTGCACGTAGGGGTAGTCGCTGCTGCTCACCCACGGCTGCGAATCCAGCGGCAGGCGGTAGCCGAGCGGCGAGTCGCCGGGGATCAGCCGGCAGTGTTCCTCGCGCAGGAACCAAGGGCCGGACTGCCAGCGCGCAGCGTCGGCGCTGCGCGCCAGCGGCAGGATATGGCCGACCACCCGGTCGAGGCCCTGGTCGAACACCTTGCGCAGGCGCTCGCGCTCCAGCGGGTCGGCGAGGCGTGCGTCCTCGGGGGTGACGTTGACCGGCAGGCGGCGTTCGCGCCACAGGTAGTACAGCCAGTCCTCGTAGGCCGGGAAGGCGTGCTGGCCATCGAGCCCGAGGTGGCCGGCCAGGGTGGCGAGGAAGCGCGCGGCGAGGCGTTCGTCGGCGCCGTAGTGCCGGCCCTCGTCGGCGAGCAGCTCGCGGTCGCGCCACACCGGCTCGCCGTCCCTGCGCCAGAAGCAGTTGAGCGACCAGCGCGGCAGCTGCTCGCCGGGGTACCACTTGCCCTGGCCGAAGTGCACCAGGCCCTGCGGCGCGTAGTGCTCGCGCAGGCGGTGGAACAGCTCGGCGGCCAGGCGGCGCTTGTTCGGACCGAGCGCGGCGGTGTTCCACTCCTCATCGTCCGGGTAGTCGATGGCCACGAAGGTCGGCTCGCCGCCCATGGTCAGGCGCACGTCGGCGGCCTGCAGGTCGGCGTCGACCTGGCGGCCGAGGGCGTCGATGGCCTGCCACTGTTCGTCGCTGTACGGCAGGGTCACCCGCGGCGCTTCCCAGATGCGCTCGACGCGCATCTCGTGGGCGAACTCCACCTCGCACTTGTCGACCCCGCCGCTGATCGGCGCCGCCGAGGACGGCTCGGGGCTGCAGGCGACCGGGATGTGCCCCTCGCCGGCGAACAGCCCGGAGGTGGGGTCGAGGCCGATCCAGCCGGCGCCCGGCAGGTACACCTCGCACCAGGCGTGCAGGTCGGTGAAGTCCACCTCGGTGCCGCTCGGGCCGTCGAGGGCCTTGACGTCGGCGGTGAGCTGGATCAGGTAGCCGGAGACGAAGCGCGCGGCCAGGCCCAGATGGCGCAGCAGCTGCACCAGCAGCCAGGCCGAGTCGCGGCACGAGCCCGAAGCCTTCTCCAGGGTCTGCTCGGGCGTCTGCACGCCCGGCTCCATGCGGATCAGGTAGCGGATGTCGTTGGACAGGCGCTGGTTGAGCGCGACCAGGAAGTTGACGCTGGGCGTGGGCTCACGGTCGATGCCGGCCAGGTAGTCGGCCAGCCGCGGGGTGGCCGGCAGCGCCTGCAGGTAGGGGTCCAGCTCGCGGCGCTCGCCCTCGGTGTAGGCGAAGGGGATCTTCTCGGCATAGGGCTCGAGGAAGAAGTCGAACGGGTTGAACACCGCCATCTCGGCGACGAGGTCGACCTCGATCTTCAGCTCGTCGGTCTTCTCCGGGAACACCAGGCGGGCCAGGTAGTTGCCCTGCGGGTCCTGCTGCCAGTTGATGAAGTGGCCTTCCGGCAGCACCTTCAGCGCATAGGAAAGGATGCGCGTGCGGCTGTGCGGCGCCGGGCGCAGACGAACGATCTGCGGCCCGAGATTGACCGGGCGGTCATAGCGGTAGTGGGTGACGTGATGCAATGCGACATGGATCGACACGACGGCCTCCTGCGTGCCAGAACAGTAACCCGGCTAGGCAAGACTTGTGCCGACATCCGCAAGCTGTCGTTCGCCGGGGCCCGAGGGTTTGGATAAAGCACCAATATGAAGCGAGTTGCAGACCACGAAAAAGAGCGCGCACAACAATAGCGCATTCGGCTCACAGCGCCACGGCCAGCGCCACCAGCACTCCGCACTCCAGCAGCTCGAGCAGCGCCCCGGCGCTGTCGCCGGTGGTGCCGCCGAGGCGCTGCAGCAGGGCGCGGCGGACCAGCACGAACAGCGCCGCCGCCACCGCCACGGCGAGCAGCCCGGCCCAGCCGGCCAGCAGGCAGGCCAGCACGCTGGCGAACAGCACACGCCAGCCGGCGCGCTGCGGCACATGGGCGGCCAGCGCGCTGCCCAGGCCGCCTTCGCGCACGTAGGGGGTGCCGAGCAGCAGGAGCAGCACGCCGGCGCGGCCGAGCAGCGGCGCCAGCAGCAGCGCCGCCCAGGCGCCGGCCTCCAGCAGCGCCCACAGCGCGGCGAACTTGAGCAGCAGCAGCACCACCAGCGCGGCGACGGCCATCGGCCCGCAGCACGGGTCCTTCATCAGCGCCAGGGTGCGTTCGCGGTCGCCGTAGCCGCCCACCCAGGCATCGACCGTATCGGCCAGGCCGTCCAGATGCAGGCCGCCGCTGGCCAGTACCCACAGCGCCAGCAGCAGCGCCGCCGCCAGCGGGACAACCACGCCGGACAGCAGCCAGGCGGCGGCGAGCAGCACGGCGCCGAGCAGCAGCCCTACCAGCGGATACCACAGCAGCGAGCGGCCGAGCTGCCGGGGCGCGGGCATGCCGGGCAGGCGGATGGGCAGGCGGGTGAGAAATTGCAGGGCGATCAGCAGGGGCAAGGGCAGGTTCACGGGGACATTCCGCAGGGTGGGTTGGACGAAACGGGCGCCACCTTAACCGCAGCGGCTGCGCAACGCCAAATGCTCCATGCCGGGGCAGCGGCGCACCAGCGGCGTGCCCCGCTGCGAGGCAGCCCGCCGGAGCGGCACCGGCCGTTTCCCGCAATGCCGCGCCACGCGCGGCCTGCGGAAAACTGGCACGCCTTTCGCTAGGAACCTGGCGTGCAGGAGCCACCCGCAGGGGTATGCGGCACCACAATCTGCAAATGGCCGACTAGGGTTCCGGCCCGCGATCCAGGGATCGCGGGCGGCTGGTCCGAGAGTCGGCGACCTCCAGCGAGGTTACACGGCGGGACAAAAGCCCGGGAGACGAACGACGTATCCGTTACGCCGCCCCGCTCCTGCCGCCCCAACCGACCCGGAGGAACACCATGCGCAAGCCCCGCCTTCTCGCTGCCCTCGCCGCCAGCCTCGCCGCCGCCCTCAGCTTCGGCGCCCAGGCCGTCCAGAAAGACCAGTTCAGCGTCTGCTGGACCATCTACGCCGGCTGGATGCCGTGGGAGTACGGCGCCACCCAGGGCATCGTCGACAAGTGGGCGAAGAAGTACGGCATCGACATCGACGTGGTGCAGCTCAACGACTACGTCGAGTCGATCAACCAGTACACCGCCGACCAGTTCGACGGCTGCACCATGACCAACATGGACGCCCTCACGATTCCCGCTGCGGGCGGCGTCGACTCCACCGCGCTGATCGTCGGCGACTTCTCCAACGGCAACGATGGCATCGTCATCAAGGGCGAGAACAGGAGCCTGGCCGACCTCAAGGGCCAGCCGGTCAACCTGGTCGAGCTGTCGGTGTCGCACTATCTGCTGGCCCGCGGCCTGGAGCGGGTGGGCCTGACCGAGAAGGACATCCAGGTGGTCAACACCTCCGACGCCGACCTGGTCGGCGCCTTCGCCAGCGACGAGGTCAAGGCGGTGGCCACCTGGAACCCGTTGCTCGCCGAAGTGGCCGCCACGCCCAAGGTCAGCAAGGTGTTCGACTCCAGCCAGATCCCCGGCGAGATCATCGACCTGATGGTGGTCAACAGCGAAACCCTCAGGGACAACCCGGCGCTGGGCAAGGCGCTGACCGGCGCCTGGTACGAGATCATGGCGACCATGAGCGCCGAAACGCCCGCGGGCAAGGCGGCGCGCGAGCACATGGCCAAAGCCTCCGGCACCGACCTGGCCGGCTTCGAGGCGCAGCTGGCCGCCACCCGGATGTTCTATTCGGCCAGGGAGGCCGTGGAGTTCGCCACCAGCCCCCGCCTGCGCGAAACCATGGGCAAGGTCGCCGACTTCTCCTTCGCCCACGGCCTGCTCGGCGAGGGCGCACCCAGCGCCGACGCGGTGGGCATGAGCTTCGCCGGCGGCCTGACCCGCGGTGCCGCGGACAACGTCAAGCTGCGTTTCGACCCCAGCTACATGCAGATGGCGGCGGACGGCCAGCTCTGATCGCCCCGGTAGGGTGCGCCGTGCGCTCCAGCCTCTCGATCCGGTGCGCCAGGCGCACCCTACCGTCGCCCTCGAACGCCATGAGGTAACCCCATGCGCCTGATCAACCGACAACCCGGCCGCAGCCGCCTGCTGCTGGTGCTGCTGCCCTTCGCCCTGCTGCTGATGGCCTACTTCGGCGGCTCGGCCAGCCGGCTGGCCGACAATCCCAACGACAAGCTGCTGCCCAGCGCCACGCAGATGGTCGCGGCGGTCGAGCGCCTGGCCTTCACCCCGGACAAGCGCAGCGGCGACTACCTGTTCTGGCGGGACAGCGCCGCCAGCCTCACCCGCCTCGGCCTGGGCATCGGCATCGCCGCACTGGCCGGCCTGTGCCTCGGGATAGCCGCCGGCAGCCTGCCGCTGCTCGGCGCACCGCTCTCGCCCTTGCTCACCGTGCTGTCGATGGTGCCGCCGCTGGCGATCCTGCCGATCCTGTTCATCGCCTTCGGCCTCGGCGAGCTGGCCAAGGTGATGCTGATCGTTATCGGCATAACACCTGTGCTGGCGCGCGATCTGGAGCAGCGCGCCCGCGAGATTCCCGCCGAGCTCTTGATCAAGGCGCAGACCCTCGGCGCCAGCACCTGGACGCTGCTCCTGCGCGTGGTGCTGCCGCAGCTGTTGCCACGCCTGCTGATCGCCCTGCGCCTGGTGCTCGGCTCGGCCTGGCTGTTCCTGATCGCCGCCGAGGCCATCGCCAGCACCGACGGCCTCGGCTACCGGATCTTCCTGGTGCGCCGCTACATGGCCATGGACGTGATTCTGCCCTACGTGCTGTGGATCACCCTGCTCGCCTGGCTGATGGATCTCGGCCTGCGCCAGCTCACCCGGCTGGCCTTCCCCTGGTATGAAGGAGCCAAGGCATGAGCTTCATCAGCGTGAAAAACATCTGGCAGGAGTACGGCGACCAGGTGGTCCTGGAGCGCCTCAACCTGAGCATCCGGGAAGGCGAGTTCTGCACCCTGGTCGGCGCCTCCGGCTGCGGCAAGTCGACCTTCCTGCGCCTTCTGCTCGGCCAGGAGCGCCCCAGCCGCGGCGAGATCTTCCTCGACGGCGCGCCGCTGGCCGGCGAGCCGGACGCCAGCCGCGGCATCGTGTTCCAGCGCTATACGGTGTTCCCGCACCTGTCGGTGCTGGACAACGTCGCCCTCGGCCTGGAACTGCCGCGCGCGCCGCTGCTCGGCCGCCTGTTCGGCGCTGCCAAGCGCGAGGCGCGCGAGCAGGCCGCGGCGATGCTGAAGAAGGTCGGCCTCGGCCATGCGCTGGACAAGTACGCCACCCAGCTGTCCGGCGGCATGCAGCAGCGCCTGGCCATCGCCCAGGCGCTGGTGATGAAGCCGCGCGTGCTGCTGCTCGACGAGCCGTTCGGTGCCCTCGACCCGGGCATCCGCAAGGACATGCACGCCCTGCTGCTGGAGCTGTGGCGCGAGACCAACCTCACCGTGTTCATGGTCACCCACGACCTGTCCGAGGGCTTCAGCCTCGGCACGCGCCTGCTGGTGTTCGACAAGGTGCGCGTCGACCCGCACGCGCCCGGCGCCTACGGCGCGCGGGTGACCTACGACATCCCCCTCAACGCCGACCGCCGCGCCGCGCGCGCGGCCGTCGACGCCCTGCCCGCGCACATCGGCGCCGGGCTGCAAACCGCGCTGTAAAGGAGCTACCCATGACTGCATCCCTGACCCTGCGCCCGACCCTGTACGAGGAACTCGTCCCCGGCGGCGGCCATACCTCCTTCGTGCTCAAGCGCGGCCAGGTGCTGCGCATCACCGACCTCGAAGGCGGCGCCAACGTCAGCCTGCTGCTGCTCAACGCCTTTGAGAAGAGCGAGCGCCTCAACCTGCCGGACACCCTCAAGTGCCAGCACACCGCCAAACTGACCGCCGGCCACTGCCTGTACTCGGACATGGGCCGCGTTCTGGCGGCGATCACCGCCGACACCTGCGGCTGGCACGACAGCTTCGGCGGCGTGCTGAATGCCGAGGAAGTGCGCGAGAAGTACGGCGCCGGCCGCTACCAGGAGCTGCGCAACGGCTTCCACCGCAACGGCACGGACAACCTGCTGGTGGAGATGGGCAAGTGGAACCTCAACCTGCAGGACCTGCTGATGCCCCTCAACCTGTTCAGCAAGGTCACGGTGGACGAAGGCGGCGCCTTCGCCTTCGAAACTGGCAACTCGCGCGCCGGCGACTACGTCGAGCTGTACGCGCCGATGGACAGCCTGGTGGTGCTCACCGCCCTGCAGCATCCGCAGGACCCCAACCCGGTGTACTCGCCCAAGCCGGTGCAACTCACCTGGCACCGGGTGGAGAGCGACGGCATCAGCGTGCTGTGCCGCACCTCGCGCCCGGAGAACGGCCGCGGCTTCCACAACACCGAACGTCTGTATATCTGAGGACCCGACATGAGCCTCGTCGCAAGCTCCCTGCATCCCGAAACCGCCGTGTTCCGCCACGTGATCCCGGCCGGCGAACCCTACCTGTTCGAGGTCAAGGCCGGGCAGACCGTCCGCCTGCTCGACCTGGAGGGCAACCAGGCGGTCGACACCCTGTTCTTCTCGGCACGCAATCCGCGCGAGCGCTACGACCCGCAGCGCACCCTGCGCCGGCAGAACAACATCTACCTGACCACTGGCACGGTGCTGTATTCCAACCTCGGCAATCCGCTGCTGACCATCGTCGCCGACACCTGCGGCCGCCACGACACCCTCGGCGGCGCCTGCGCGCAGGAGAGCAATACGGTCAGATACGCCCTGGACAAGCGCTACATGCACAGCTGCCGCGACAACTTCCTGCGCGCCAGCCTCAGCGACGGCCGCCTGGAGAAACGCGACATCGGCGCGAACATCAACTTCTTCATGAACGTGCCGGTCACCCCGGAAGGCGGCCTGACCTTCGAGGACGGCATCTCCGCACCGGGCAAATATGTGGAGTTGAAAGCGCACATGGACGTGATCGTGCTGATCTCCAACTGCCCGCAGCTGAACAACCCGTGCAACGGCTGGAACCCGACCCCGGCCGAGGTGCTGGTGTGGGACTGAGGCGCCCCACAGCGGTGCAAGTCGCCAGCCAGGCACAGTCGCAGGGCAGGCAGCCCCCGAAAATGGCCGTCACAGGCCGCTAAACGGGCTGGCCCGCAATTTGCTGTGTTGATTGCACCGTGCTCGCCCCGGCCAGCACGCTCCTGAATCCGCTCGCATCGAGCCTCCAACCACGGACGACCGTGGTGCAGAAGATTTCCGGCGGGACGACCCGCCACTGCATGGGGCTTCCTCCATGTTCGCCAAACTCCTGATCGCCAACCGCGGCGCCATCGCCTGCCGCATCCTGCGTACCCTGCGCTCCCTGAACGTCGAGGGCGTGGCCGTCTACTCAGAGGCCGACGCCGCCAGCCTGCATATCCAGCAGGCCGACGAGGCCTTCTCGCTGGGCGAAGGCCCGGCCTCCGCCACCTACCTGGTGGTGGAGAAGATCCTCGCCGCGGCCAAACAGAGCGGCGCCCAAGCCATCCACCCCGGCTACGGCTTCCTCTCCGAGAACGCCGCCTTCGCCGAAGCCTGCGAGGCCGCCGGCATCGCCTTCGTCGGCCCGACGCCGGAGCAGCTGCGCGTGTTCGGCCTCAAGCACACCGCAAGGGCTCTCGCAAAACAGCACGACGTGCCGCTGCTGGAAGGCACCGAACTGCTGGACAGCCTCGATGCCGCGCTGAAGGCCGGCGAGCAGGTCGGCTACCCGGTGATGCTGAAGAGCACCGCCGGCGGCGGCGGCATCGGCATGCGCGTGTGCCGTAGCGCGGCGGAGCTTTCCGAGGCCTTCGAGGCGGTCAAGCGCCTGGGGCAGAACAACTTCAGCGACTCGGGCGTGTTCATCGAGAAGTACATCGAGCGCGCCCGCCACCTGGAAGTGCAGGTATTCGGCGACGGCCAGGGCGAAGTGCTGGCCCTCGGCGTGCGCGACTGCTCGGTGCAGCGGCGCAACCAGAAGGTGCTGGAGGAAACCCCGGCGCCCAACCTGCCGGCCGGCATGGCCGAGGAACTGTGCGCCGCGGCGATCAAGCTGGCCAGGGCGGTCAATTACCGCAGCGCCGGCACCGTGGAGTTCGTCTACGACAGCGAGGCCGCACGCTTCTACTTCCTCGAAGTGAACACCCGCCTGCAGGTCGAGCACGGCGTCACCGAGCAGGTGTGGGGCGTCGACCTGGTGCGCTGGATGATCGAGCTGGCCGCCGGCGACCTGCCACCGCTCAGCGAGCTGGCCAAGGGCCTCACGCCCAGCGGCCACGCCATCCAGGCGCGCCTGTACGCCGAGGACCCGGGCCGCGACTTCCAGCCCAGCCCCGGCCTGCTCACCGCGGTCGAGTTCCCGGTGGCCGACGGCCAGCGCCTGCGCATCGACACCTGGGTCGAGGCCGGCTGCGAGATCCCGCCCTACTTCGACCCGATGATCGCCAAGCTGATCGCCTGGGCGCCGAGCCGCACTGAAGCCAGCGCGGCGCTGGACCGCGCGCTGGCCGACTCGCTGCTGTACGGCGTGGAAACCAACCGCGACTACCTGCGCCAGATCATCCAGGATGCCCCGTTCGCCAGCGGCTCGCCCTGGACCCGCTGCCTGGAGGGTCTCGCCTACCGCGCCAGCACCTTCGAGGTGCTTTCCGCCGGCACCCAGACCACGGTGCAGGACTGGCCCGGCCGCCTCGGTTACTGGGCGGTCGGCGTGCCGCCGTCCGGGCCGATGGACGACCGCGCCCTGCGCCTGGGCAACCGCCTGCTCGGCAACGCCGAGGGCGCCGCCGGCCTGGAAATCACCATGAGCGGGCCGCTGCTGCGCTTCAACGCCGACGCGGTGGTGGCGGTGACCGGCGCGACCATCCCCGTCACCCTCGACGGTGTGGCGCAGCCCATGCACACCGCACTGTTCGTCCCCGCCGGCGGTACCCTCGCCCTCGGCACCATCGCTGGTGCCGGCGCGCGCAGCTACCTGACCGTGCGCAGTGGCCTGCAGCTGCCGGACTATCTGGGCAGCAAGAGCACCTTCACCCTCGGCCAGTTCGGCGGCCACGGCGGCCGCGCCCTGCGCGCCGGCGACGTGCTGCATCTCGCGCCGCTGGCCGACGCCAGCGCCGGCGCCGCGCTGCCGGCAGAACTGTGCGCGCGGCTGCCGGCGGTGCGCGAGATCCGGGTGATCTACGGCCCGCACGGCGCGCCGGAGTACTTCACCCCGGCCTACATCGACACCTTCCTCGCCACCGACTGGGAGGTGCACTTCAACTCCAGCCGCACCGGCGTGCGCCTGATCGGCCCGAAACCCGAGTGGGTGCGCGACAGCGGCGGCGAGGCCGGCCTGCACCCATCGAACATCCACGACAACCCGTATGCCATCGGTGCCGTGGACTTTACCGGCGACATGCCGGTGATCCTCGGCCCGGACGGCCCGAGCCTGGGCGGCTTCGTCTGCCCGGTGACGGTGATCGAGGCCGACCTCTGGCAGCTCGGCCAGCTCAAGGCCGGTGACCGGGTGCGTTTCGTGCCGGTGAGCCTCGACAGCGCGCGCGAACTGGCCCGGGCGCGCCGTGAAGAGTGCGTGGATCTCGCGCCGGCGGCGGTCGAGTGGCAGGCAATCGCGCCGCAGTCGCCCATCGTCCTGGATATCGGTGAGGACGACACCCGCCTGGTCGCCCGCCTGTCCGGCGACACCCATCTGCTGCTGGAGATCGGCCAGCCGGAGCTGGACCTGGTGCTGCGCTTTCGCGGCCATGCGCTGATGCAGGCGCTGGAAGCCGAGGCGCTCGCCGGGGTGATCGACCTGACGCCGGGCATCCGCTCGCTGCAGGTCCACTACCAGCCGGAAACCCTGCCGCTGGCCAGCCTGCTGGAAACGGTCGCCGGGCTGTGGGACGCGGTGTGCGCCGCGCAGGATCTCCGGGTGCCGTCGCGCATCGTCCACCTGCCGCTGTCCTGGGACGACCCGGCCTGCCAGCTGGCCATCGACAAGTACATGACCACGGTGCGCAAGGACGCGCCCTGGTGCCCGAGCAACCTGGAGTTCATTCGTAGGATCAACGACCTGCCGAATCTCGACGAGGTCTACAGGACCGTGTTCGACGCCAGCTACCTGGTGATGGGCCTCGGCGACGTGTACCTCGGCGCGCCGGTGGCCACCCCGCTCGACCCGCGCCACCGCCTGGTCACCACCAAGTACAACCCGGCACGCACCTGGACCGCGGAGAACTCGGTGGGTATCGGCGGCGCCTACATGTGCGTGTACGGCATGGAGGGCCCCGGCGGCTACCAGTTCGTCGGCCGCACCCTGCAGATGTGGAACCGCTACCGCGAGGTCGCGGCCTTCCGCGGCAAGCCCTGGCTGCTGCGCTTCTTCGACCAGATCCGCTTCTACCCTGTGTCCGCCGAGGAGCTGCTGCAGATCCGTCGCGACTTCCCGCTCGGCCGCTACGAGCTGCGCATCGAGAACAGCGAACTGGCCCTGGCCGACTACCAGCAGTTCCTCCAGGACGAGGCCGAGGGCATCGCCGCGTTCCGCGCCCAGCAGCGCGGCGCCTTCGCCGCCGAGCGCCAGCGCTGGATCGACTCCGGCCAGGCGCACTTCGAGGTGGAGGAAGTCGGCCCCGACCTCGGCGAGGACTCGCCCCTTGGCGCCGGCCAGCACGGCATCGACAGCCACATCGCCGGCAACCTCTGGCAGGTGCAGGTGAGCGAGGGCGAAACGGTCGCGGCCGGCGACGTGCTGGTGATCCTCGAGTCGATGAAGATGGAGATCCCCCTCACCGCGCCGGTCGGCGGCGTGGTCCGCGAGGTGCGCGTGCAGCCCGGCTCGCCGGTGCGCGCCGGCCAGCGGGTGGTGGTGCTCGAGGAGGCCTGACCCCGCTGATCGTTCCCACGTCGAGGCGTCGAACCGTCCGCGTGGGAACGCAGCCCGGACGCTCCAGCGTCCAGAAGCGGGCCCCCACGCCGGAGCGTGGGAGCCATCGGAACCGTAGGGTGCGCCGCGCGCACCGCCAGATTCAGGGGTGCGCACGGCGCACCCTACGAGGAACCCGACCATGCACCACGAATTCGACCTGCGCCTCGACGCCCTGCGCGCCGCCTATCTCGACGGCCGCACTACCCCGCGCCTGCTGATCGAAGCGCTGCGCGCCAAGGCCGCGGCGCTCAACCCGGAATTCAAGCTGTTCATCCACCTGCTCGACGCCGAGGAGCTGGAGCCCTACCTGGCCGCCCTCGACGACAAGGCGCCGGGCGAGCTGCCGCTGTACGGCGTACCCTTCGCCATCAAGGACAATATCGACCTGGCCGGCGTGCCGACCACCGCCGCCTGCCCGGCCTTCGCCTACGTGCCGGAACGCAGCGCCACCATAGTCGAGCAACTGCTCGCCCTTGGCGCCGTGCCGCTGGGCAAGACCAACCTCGACCAGTTCGCTACCGGCCTCAACGGCACCCGCTCGCCGTACGGCGAATGCCGCAACAGCCTGCACCCGGACTACCCGGCCGGCGGCTCCAGCTCCGGCTCGGCGCTGGCCGTGGCCCTCGGCGTGGCCAGCTTCGCCCTCGGCACCGATACCGCAGGCAGTGGCCGGGTGCCGGCGGCGCTGAACAACCTGGTCGGCTTCAAGGCGACCAAGGGGCTGATCTCCACCGCCGGGGTGGTGCCGGCCTGCCGCACTCTGGACTGCGTCACCTTCTTCACCGCCACCGCCCGCGAGGCCAGCCAGTTGCTGGCGCTGACCGCCACGCTCGATCCGCGCGACGACTACAGCCGCGCCAACCCGCTGTGGAACGACGCCTCGGCCTTCGGCGCGCCGCGCCCGTTCCGCTTCGGCGTGCCGCGCGCGCAGGACCTGCAGTTCTTCGGCTGCGCCGAAGGCCCGCTGCAGTTCGCGAGCGCCGTGCGCCAACTGGAATCCCTCGGCGGCACGCCGGTGGAACTCGACTTTTCGCCCTTCCTCGAAGCCGCGCGCCTGCTCTACGAGGGCCCCTGGGTGGCCGAGCGCTACAGCGTGGCCGGCGAACTGGTCGAGCGCGAGCCCGAGGCGGTGCTGCCGGTGATCCGCGCGGTGCTGGCCAAGGCGCCGGACGCCACGGCGGTGGAGGCGTTCCGCGCCCAGTACCGCCTGCAGACGCTCAAGGCGCAGTGCGACCGCATCCTGGCCGGGCTGGACTGCGTGCTCACCCCGACCATCGGCCGCCCGGTGACGCTCGCCGAACTTCACGAGGAACCCGTGCTGCGCAACTCCGAGCTGGGCTGGTACACCAACTTCATGAACCTCTTGGACTACGCCGCGGTGGCGGTGCCGAGCGGGGTGATGAGCAACGGCCTACCGTGGGGCGTCACCCTGTTCGGCCGCGCCTTCACCGACCAGTACCTGCTCGGCCTGGCCGACGCGGTACAGCGCCAACACGTCCTGCCGCTGGCCGGCGGCCGGGCCATGAACCTGCCGGCACCGGCCAGCACCGCGCACCACGATCTGGCCCGCGTGGTGGTGTGCGGCGCGCATCTGGCCGGCCTGCCGCTCAACTGGCAACTCGTCCAGCGTGGCGGCCGGCTGGTCGAAGCCACCCGCAGCGCGCCGCACTACAAGCTGTATGCCCTCGCCGGCGGCCCGCCGCTGCGCCCGGGCATGCTGCGCGTTGCCGAAGGCGGCGCGGCCATCGCGGTGGAGGTCTGGGAACTGCCGAGCGCGGAGCTGGGCTCCTTCCTCACCGGCATCCCGGCGCCGCTGGGTCTGGGCAAGGTCGAGCTGGCCGACGGCCGCTGGGAAACCGGCTTCATCTGCGACGCCTGGGGCCTGGCCGGCGCCGAGGACATCACCGCCTGCGGCGGCTGGAAGGCGTGGCTGCAGACCCGCGGCTGAAGGCTTGCCAGCGGCCGGGCCAGCACCGCATGCTGGCCGGCCATCTCCGCTTGCCTGCCCGCCATGACCGACTCCGACCCGCTGCATTGCCCGCTGTGCGGCCGCCCCAACCGCTGCGGCCAGGCCGAGCCGGCGAGCCGCGACCAGCCGTGCTGGTGCTTCTCCGCCGAGATCGCCGCCGAGGCGCTGCAACGCATTCCGGAAGCAGCACGCGGGCGCAGCTGCCTGTGCGCGGACTGCGCGCGCGGCGCCACCCCTGCCACGACCGACCAGAACGGCTGACGCGGGGCTCAGTCCTCGACCAGCGCCAGCCCCGCGCCGGCCCGCAGGCGCTGCAGGGCGCCATGGCCCACCTCCACCTGCAGCAGGTCGCCGCGCGGCAGGCCGCGGGCGCGAGCCAGCAGCAGGCGCATCACCCCGCCGTGTGTGACCACTAGCAGGTGGCGGCCGGCAAAACGCGCATGCAGGCGCTCGAGCGCGTCGAGCACCCGCGCCTCGAAGTCGACCAGCGGCTCGCCGTCCGGCGGGGTGAAGGCGTAGGGATCGGCCCAGAAGCGCCCCAGCCCCTCGGCGTCGCTCGCCATCAGCTCGGCGGCGCTGCGCCCGTCCCAGGCGCCGAAGTCCAGTTCACGCAGGCCGCTCTCCAGCTGCAGCGGCAGGCCGTGGCGCGCCGCCAGTTCAGCGGCGAAGGCGGCGCAGCGCTGCAGCGGCGAGCTGACCACCGCCTGCCAGGGTGCAGCGCCTTCGACTGCAGCGCGCATCTGCGTCCAGCCGCGCTCGGTCAGGGCATCGTCGATGCGCCCGCGCAGGCCGCCGCCCTGCTCGGTCTCGCCGTGGCGCAGCAGGTCGAGGATCATGGCGCGCGGTCGCTGACCTGGGCCTCGGCGAAGGTCGCCATGCCGCCGTGCAGGCTGCAGGCCAGGCGCAGCAGCGGCACTGCCAGCGCCGCGCCGCTGCCCTCGCCCAGGCGCAGGCCGAGATCGAGCAGCGGTTCGGCCTTGAGCGCCTGCAGCACGTGGCTGTGCCCCGGTTCGGCGCTGCGGTGGCCGAACAGCAGCCAGGGCCGGCAGGCGGGGTTGAGGCGCACCGCGCACAGCGCGGCGACCGTGGTGATGAAGCCGTCGACCAGCACCGGCAGGCCGTACTGGCCGCAGGCGACGAAGGCGCCGGCCAGCGCGGCGATCTCGAAGCCGCCGAGGCGGCGCAGCGCCTCGAACGGCTCGGCGCAGTCGCGCTGATGCAGCAGCAGGGCGCTGTCGATCACCCGCTGCTTGCGCGCCACGCCGGCCTCGTCGAGGCCGGTGCCGGCGCCGGTCAGCGCCAGCGCCGGCAGGTCGAGCAGCGCGCAGCCGAGTGCCGCCGCAGCGGTGGTGTTGCCGATGCCCATCTCGCCGCCGATGTACAGCCCGGCATGCACCTGGCGGGCGCGTTCGACGCTGGCGCGCCCGGCGGCCAGCGCCGCGGCGCACTGCTCGGCGGTCATCGCCGGGCCGTGGGCGAAGTTGGCGGTGCCTGGGCCGAGGGCGTAGCTGTGCACGCCGCCCAGCGGCTCGCCGCCGCCGGCGGTGCCGAGGTCGATCACCTCCAGGCGCGCCTGCAGCTGGTGGGCCAGCACGCTGATCGCCGCGCCGCCGGCGACGAAGTTGTGCAGCATCTGCCGGGTCACCGCCTGCGGGTAGGCGGACACGCCCTCCTCGACCACCCCGTGGTCGCCGGCGAACACCGCGATCCACGGCTGTTCGAGGTGCGGGCACTCACGGCCCTGCAGCGCGGCCAGCTCGATGGCCAGCTGCTCGAGGCGACCGAGGGCGCCGGCCGGCTTGGTCAGCCGCGCCTGACGCTGCTCGGCCTTCTGCCGGGCCACATGGTCGATGGGCTGGCAGGGCGCCTGCCACCAGGATTCGTTCATGGTGCATCCCCTTTGAGGATCATGGGCAGCCCTGCCACACAGAAGGTCACCCGCTGCGCGCGCTCGGCCAGGGCCTGGTGCAGCCAGCCGGCCTCGTCGACGTAGCGGCGGGTCAGCTCGCCGAGCGGCACCACGCCGAGGCCGGTCTCGTTGCTGACCAGGACGATGCGCCCGGGCAGCCCGGCGATGCCGTCGAGCAGTGCGTCGCGCTCGCGAGCCAGAGCGGAACTGTCATCAAGCAATAGCAGATTGGTCAGCCACAGGGTCAGGCAGTCGACCAGCAGACAGCGGTTTTCCGCCGCGTGGTCGCGCAGCGCCTGCATCAGCTGGACCGGCTCCTCCACCAGCGCCCAGCCGGCCGGACGGCGCGCCTGGTGGTGGGCGATGCGTGCGGCCATCTCGCCGTCGCCGGGCTGGGCGGTGGCGAGGTAGGTGACCGCCAGGCCGGACTCGATGGCCAGGCGCTCGGCCAGGCGGCTCTTGCCGGAACGGGCGCCGCCGAGGATCAGTTCAAGCATCGAGGGTCTCTCGGTGGGTTAAGGGTAGGGTGCGCCGTGCGCACCAAGGTGTATTCGTGGCGGTGCGCACGGCGCACCCTACGTCAATCCGCACAGCTGGCGCAGCCGCGCGGTGTCCAGATGCATCTCGACCAGGTCGGCCAGGCGCTCGATGTCGCGCTCGCGCAGGGCGTGGTAGTCGGGCGTCTCGACCGTGCGCAGGCCGGCCCAGCGCAGCAGCGCGCTGCACGCCGCCGGCGCCTCGAACAGGCCGTGCAGGTAGGTGCCGAGCACCTGGCCATCCATGCTGAGGGCGCCGTCGCAGCGGCCGTCGTCGAGGCGCACGAGCGGGTTTTCCAGCCCGGCGCCGCGGCTGACGCCGGCGTGGATCTCGTAGCCGCTGACCGCGGCATCCTCCAGCGCCAGGCGGCCGCGCACGTTGCGCAGCTGCTTCTCGGCCTCCAGCACGGTGTCGATCTCCAGCAGGCCGAAGCCGCGACTGCTCCCCGGCGCGCCTTCCAGGCCGAGTGGATCGGCGATCTCGCCGCCGAGCATCTGCAGCCCGCCGCAGATGCCGAGGACCTTGCCGCCGTAGCGCAGGTGGCGCCGGGTGGCGTCCTCCCAGCCCTGCGCGCGCAGGTGGGCGAGATCGGCGCGCACGCTCTTCGAGCCGGGCAGGATGATCAGGTCGGCCGGCGGGATGGCCTGGCCGGGGCCGACGAAGCTCAGCTCCACCTGCGGGTGCAGGCGCAGCGGGTCGAAGTCGGTGTGGTTGCTGATCCGCGGCAGCACCGGCACCACCACCCTGAGGCGCTCGTCGCTCTTGGTCACCTGACGCACGTCGATGGCGTCCTCGGCCTCCAGGTGCAGGTCGTGCAGGTAGGGCAGCACGCCGAGCACCGGCTTGCCGGTGCGCTGCTCCAGCCAGTCGAGGCCGGGCTGCAGCAGGGCCAGATCGCCGCGGAAGCGGTTGATCACGAAGCCCTGCACGCGCGCCTGCTCCGATTCGCTGAGCAGCGCCAGGGTGCCGACCAGATGGGCGAACACGCCGCCCTTGTCGATGTCGGCGATGATGATCACCGGGCAGTCCACCGCCTCGGCGAAGCCCATGTTGGCGATGTCGCCGGCGCGCAGGTTGATCTCCGCCGGCGAGCCGGCGCCCTCGACCATCACCACTGAATACTGCGCACTCAGGCGGCCATGCGAGTCGAGCACCGCCTGCATGGCGACGCGCTTGTAGTCGTGGTAGGCGGCGGCGTCCATGCTGGTGACGGCGCGGCCGTGGATGATCACCTGGGCGCCGATGTCGCTGTTGGGCTTGAGCAGTACCGGGTTCATGTCGGTGTGCGGCGCCAGATTGGCGGCCTGGGCCTGCACCGCCTGGGCGCGGCCGATCTCGCCGCCGTCGGCGGTGACCGCCGAGTTCAGCGCCATGTTCTGCGGCTTGAACGGCGCCACCGCCACGCCCTGGCGCGCCAGCCAGCGGCACAGCGCGGTCACCAGGGTGCTCTTGCCGGCGTCGGAGGTGGTGCCCTGCACCATCAGGGTGGTCATGGGGATTCCTGTCTATCAATGGATGCGGCGACGGATCGTAGGGGGCGCCTTGCGCACCGGTATCCCTGCGCGGGCTCGCGGTGCGCACGGCGCACCCTACCCATAATCGGCCAAGGCCCGGGCCAGGCGTTGCCAGTCGGCCTCTGTAGCGGGCAGGCCGAAGCGCAGGCTGGCCGGCTCGCTGAACAGACGCACGAGGATGCCGCGGCGGGCGAGGAAGTCGTGCAGCGCGGCGGCGTCGAGGCGCGGCAGCCACTGGAACAGTGCGCAGCCGCCGGCCGGCGGCAGGCCATGCGCGCTGAGCAGTTCGGCCAGGGCGGCACCGGCGCGCTGCAGCTCGGCGATGCGGCGCCGGCGGGCTCCGGCGTTGGCGCCATCCAGCGCCTGCAGCCCGAGGGCCCGCGCCGGCCCGCTGACCGCCCAGGGGCCCAGGCGCTCGCGCAGGCCGGCCAGCAGGCCGGGCTCGGCCAGCACGAAGCCCAGGCGCACGCCGGCCAGGCCGAAAAACTTGCCGAACGAGCGCAGCACGATCAGCCCGGGGCGGTCGCTGAAGGCGGCCACGCTGAGTTCCGGCGTGCAGTCGATGAACGCCTCGTCGACCAGCAGATGACCGCCGCGCGCCTGCAGGCGGGCGTGCCAGGCGAGCAGCTGCGCGGGGGCGAAGCGCTCGCCGGTGGGGTTGTTGGGGTTGGCCAGCACCAGCGCATCGAGCCGGTCGAGCTGGGCGTCGATGGCCGCGGCGTCCAAGCGCACCAGCCGATGGCCGGCGCGGCGCCAGGCGTGGGCGTGCTCGGCGTAGCTGAGGCCGAGCACGCCGACCCGGCCGGCCGGCAGCAGCTCGGGCAGGGCCTGGATCGCCGCCTGGCTGCCGGCCAGCGCCAGCGCGTGGCGGGCGCCGTAGGCGGCGCAGGCGGCCGCCTCCAGGCCGTCGTCCTCCTCCGGCAGGCGTGCCCAGGCCTCGAGCGGGATGGCCGGCAGCGGCCAGGGCTCGGGGGAGATGCCGGTGGACAGGTCCAGCCAGTCGGCCAGCGGAATGCCGTAGCGCTGCGCCGCGGCGCGCAGGCGGCCACCGTGCTCAAGCATGCAGCCAGCCTCCGATCAGCACGACGATCAGCCACAGCGCCACGCCGCGGCGCAGCAGGCTGAGCGCCGCGGCGATGCTCTCGGCGTCGGCCGGGGCGCCCTCGCCCAGTGCCGGGCGCTGGTGGACTTCGCCGTGATAGACCGCGGCGCCGCCCAGCTCGACGCCGAGGGCACCGGCGCCGGCGGCCATCACCGGGCCGGCGTTGGGGCTGTCCCACTGCGGCGCCTGGCGGCGCCAGCAGGCCAGGGCGCGGCGGGTCTGGCCGAGCAGCGCGTAGGTCAGCGCGGTGAGGCGCGCCGGCACGTAGTTGAGCGCATCGTCGAGGCGCGCCGCGGCCCAGCCGAAGCGCTCGAAGCGCTCGGTGCGGTAGCCCCACATGGCGTCGAGGGTGTTGGCCAGGCGGTAGAGCACCACGCCCGGCGCGCCGGCCACGGCGAACCAGAACAGCGCGGCGAACACCGCGTCGCTGCCGTTCTCCAGCACCG
>JAEAMF010000838.1_pt1 | contig 30005 bp, 21 predicted proteins | sample 8958721 | NCBI WGS metagenome assembly JAEAMF01 (sample SAMN16933255, study PRJNA681124) | bioreactor sludge metagenome | isolation source: anaerobic bioreactor treating anionic surfactant - SDBS | place: India: Bengaluru | collected 2019-02-28 | reverse complement strand
GCATATTATTAAATGGTACCTAAATCATTAGTTTGCTAGTCTAGAGCCTTAATAAATAACAAATAATAAATAACAAAGCGAGCGGATGGGACTTATCTTTATTATTTATTATTTGATACTTTATTATTTTGCGCAGCGCAGCGAAGCATGAGTATGATTGGTTTATTCGATTCAGGCGTGGGAGGTTTGACGGTTGTTAGGGAACTTTTGAAAAAGTTTCCGGATGTTGATTTTGTGTATCTTGGAGATACGGCGAGATATCCTTATGGGAATAAAAGCAAAGAGACGATGGAGAGGTATGCTGTGGAAGACGCGAAGTTTGTGATAGACCGTGGAGCTGAGTTAGTTATAGTCGCGTGTAATACGGCGAGTTCTTTGGCTATGGATAAATTGCGTGCCACTTATCCTGATACGCCGTTTTTGGGAGTGATAAAACCGGCGGCAACACTTGCCGTTAAGCAGAGCAAAACGTCTGTTGGAGTTGTGGGAACAAGGGCGACTGTTGGATCCGGGATTTATGAGGAAGTTATCAAAGAATTAAATCCAAAGCTTAAAGTGATGCAAAAAGCGTGTCCGTTGTTTGTGCCTTTGGTTGAAGAGGGGATGATTGATGATCAGATTACGAAGATGATGGTGAGGAGATATTTAATGCCTTTGAGACAAAAAAATGTGGAGTCGTTGATTTTGGGGTGCACTCATTATCCGTTTTTACAGTCTTTGATAGAGAGATTTATGGGTAAAAAAGTCAAAGTTATCAATTCTGCGGAAGCTGTGGTGGATAAAGCTTATGAGATGCATCCGGAGTTGTTTAAGACCATGGTGAAGCGTAAGCAGACAATCGCTTTTACGGATACATCGACGCATTTGGATTCTTTGGCGTCTAAATGGTTGAAAGTCAAGGTTAAAGGAGAGTTGGTTGAATTAACTTAACGTTACGAGTATCCGAAGTTCATCGTAGTGTAGCGGAGATGAGTTTGGGTGGAGGCTTTCGGAAAAGCCGCAACCGGTTACTCGTTGTTAGCTGATGTATTCCTTTTCTTTTTCGACGATAGTCGATTGTTTTAAAAAATTTTCAAATTTCTTTTTCCGTTTTTGATTTTGGCCAGAGGGGTAGGGGTGAATGGCCAAAATTCAAAACTCCTTATTATAGCTCCTCGATATCACCCTTTGCTAAATATTCTGGAATTTTATTCCATTCAGCTAAAACTTTTTCTTTCCCGGTTTCGCTATTAAACCAATCATCCATTGTAAATCCATAAATTTCGTAAGTTATTGGTATTAATTCAATAGTGTTTGGCAAATGTTTTTTTAAAGTCATCAATGCTCGTCGAGAATGATAATGCTTAACAACGGCAATAATTTTTTTTATTTTATTAAAGCCAATTTTTTCATCTATAACTTGCTTTGAAAACAAAACATTTTCTAAAGAATTTGTTGATTTATCTTCTAAAATTAAGTCATCTTTTTTTACTCCCAATCTGATTAATTTATTGCTCATTTTCAATGCTTCATTTTCTCCAGTAACCCTGTTGATGCCACCGCTTACTAAAATTTTAGAAATTAATTTATTGCGATATAGCTCAAAAACTTTATTTATCGCTTCCTGATGACGAGTGCCAAAAACTAAAGCTAAGTCCGCCTTTTGTGGGTTAGATTTTAAAAAAATATAATCGGTTATTTTCTTAATTTCTTTTTGATCCATAATGGTATTATTGGTGTTTATATGTATATTATAACAAATAAAAAAGGGCTTTTCAAATCATGGTTCATAATTTGAAAAGCCCATAGGTTAATCGTCCCTCCATCGGTATTGTTCCGGGAAAGTGCGAAAGACCTTATTAACCAGAATGGAATAAATCCTCCCGGCCAAATCGGTCACGGAGAAACTTTGGACATTCAGAGTTGGCTCAGCTAAACCGCTATCCGAAACTATATGCTGTTCGGCTTTGACTATCTGATCTTTGAGGCGGGCAATCTGCGATACAATGTCTTGGTAACTAAAACCCGTTTTCACCCACGATAGTAATGACTTTAGGGTTTCTTTTTCCAAGACAAATACCAGCTCGCTCAAAGTGTCGAAGTTCATCCGCTGATTGAAAGCAATAGCTTTTTTGATGCCCCATATTTCCCCTTGATAGGATTTCCGAAGAAGGTCAATCCATTCTACCGATATGGTTTTGAGCGCCATATAGATAGATGCGATGACTGGATCAACGAGGTATTCGTGATAACCTTCAAGGGGACTGCGCCACACGAGCCGATTCTCAGACGCCATGATCTCCTGTAGAGGAGTTCCGTCGAAGATTCTTAGAGACTTTGAAAGGGTTGGCATAAACCCGTAGGTTTCTAAAAAATCAAGATCGACTTCCAGCGTCTCAATAGTGGTGTAAGGGTTGAAGATCATGAATCCTGGCACGATATCGATGCCAACTTGTCGTAGTATTTCAACTGATTGGCGAATCGTCTGCAAAGACTCACCTTTTCGAAATAGTCTTAATACTGCAGGATTGGCACTTTCGATGCCGATAAGAATCCGTTCAAAACCAGCTTGTCTCATCAGCTGAGCCACGCCCAAGTCGATGTCATTTGAGCGACAAAAGCCCATGAGATGTAACTCGCCGAGTTTTCTGGAGATTATCTCGTTGCAGATATCGACCATGTGCTTTCGTCCATTTGGTCCCGGTCCGAACAGATTCGGATTGTTGAACTTAAACACTTTTACCCCGTGTGTCCTTTTCAGATCCTCCATCTCATCAACTACGTCAGTCGGATTTCTTCCTCGCCAGTTTGAGCCTACAGATGTCCTCTCAAAGGCTTGGTTGCTACAAAATGTGCATATTCCGTAACAACCTCGGCTGGCCAGAATGGTGGCGTAGTTGGTTTTCTCAAAGCAGATGGGGAGAAGATCGCGCCTTGGCCACGGCAAAGCATCAACATCAACCTTAGTTGCGGGCTGATTGATGATAACTTTGCCATTCTGTCTAAAAGCCATACCGGGGAAATGATCCCAATCAGTTGACTCTTTGATTGCCTGGACGAGACTGGAGAAGGTAGCCTCTCCTTCACCCAGAATAACAGAGTCTATCGCTGGTATCCGTTCAAGGATGTGTTTGGCACTTAGCGTAGCGGTAAACCCTCCGCAACAGACATGAGCGGTCACGCCTCTGCTTTTAAGTTTTTCCGCCAGCAGTTTCACTGAAGGTAATGCTCTCTGCATAACAGAGAAGCCAATGACCTTGGCTGGTCGCTTCATGATTTCGGCGACCGTTTCATCGAGGGTTAGTGCCATGATATCGGCGTCGAGTATTTCAGCCGAATGGCCGTTTCTTCTTAGGGTCGCATCGATATACATTAGTCCCATTGGTTCTTTGGGATTGTAGTCGGGGATGCGACCTGATTGATACATCGGCGGCAGAATTAGTAAAGCGTCCAGCTCATTCATTTTGCCTCATCTCCTTTTTGACAGGGTTAAACCTGGTGATTGACGCACCCATGCTGGTAAGCCTTTCCTCAATTCTCTCATACCCACGGTCGATATGGTAAACTCGATCAATGATTGATTGACCCTCTGCGGCCAAAGCAACCAGAATCAAACCGGCACCAGCCTGAAGGTCACTGGCCATGACCGGTGCTCCTTTCAGAGCAGATACACCCGTAACGACAGCTTCATCAAGATGAGCCCTAATATTGGTCCCAAACCGATTGAATTCCTGAACATGCATAAATCGGTTTTCGAAAACCGTTTCTTTCACGATTCCGGTGCCTTGAGACATACTGATCAGAGCCATCATCTGAGGTTGAAAGTCGGTGGGAAATCCCGGATATGGCCAAGTGGTGAAATTTACGGCCTGAAGTCGTTTGGTAGCTCGAGCCAATACTCGGTTACCCCCTAAATCAGTAATCTCCACTCCCATTTGGCGCATTTTTTCGACGACAATACCAAGATTGGCAAGAATGGCGTTTTTGACAATCAGCTCGCCTTTAGTTATCGCCGCGACACCAAGAAAGAAAGCAGTCTCGATGCGAGAAGGAATAGCTTCATGTTCCACTGCCGACAATTGCTTACGTCCTTCAATCGTGATCACGGGGGTTCCTGCTCCGCTGATCCGCGCTCCCATCTTATTCAGAAAACAAGCGAGATCAATCACTTCAGGTTCACAAGCGGCATTGATCAGAGTCGTTGTTCCTTCTGCTAAACAAGCAGCCGTCATGATATTTTCCGTCCCGGTATGGGTTGGAAAATCAAAATAGAACGCTGACCCTTTTAGTCTGTCTGTCTTGGCGGTAATTAATCCTTCGTTTTGAACGATCTTTGCGCCAAGAATTTTCAGTGCATCAATGTGCATATTGACGCTACGTGCGCCGATTGCACATCCGCCAGGAAGTGAAATTTCGGCCCGCCCGAAACGAGCAAGCAACGGTCCGACGACCAAGAAGGATGCTCTCATCTGTTTTACCAACTCGTAAGGAGCGGTAAAACAGTTGATTGATTCACAATTGATTTCAATCACTCGACTGCTACGGTCGTAGTTCACGATCGCCCCCATTTGGCGCAAAATCTGAGAAAGCGTCGCCACATCCCTAAAATCGGGGACATTAGTTATGACGGTTTTTCCTTTTGCGGCCAAAAGAGAGGCAGCTATTAACGGTAGAATGCCGTTTTTGACACCCAAAACTTCGACTTCACCTTGAAGTCTATTCGATCCTTGAATTGCAAACTTGTCCATCGTTTTCTCCTTTGTTTTGTAAATGTTCACACTAGAGAGACATTCTCCAGCTTAACGATGAATTATATTATAAAAACCCCTGTTATGTTAAGGGTTTTTGAATTAAATTTAATAAATCGTTTTCGTAGCGGAGCGGAGGAAGCACCATATCTCCCCTTATAAAAAAGAAAAAGAAATTTGAAAATTTTTTAAAACAATTGGGCGATAGCCTAGAAAAGAAAAGGAATATTTCAGCTAACTTAAATATAAAATCGCAGTGCTTAGTATTGGTTCAAGATTGACTATGTGAACAGCATAACTCGTTATAAACAGCTTGCCCCGAAAACGAATGAAATGAGTTCTTCGGGGTTATGAACGTTATAAACGATAGGCTGGGTTTAACACTTCACAAAACCTCGTTATTTCAGTAACATACTTTCATGACTGTATTTATCATATTTCTTTTGGTTTTGTCGGTTTTGGTGCTTATCCATGAGGCCGGGCATTTTTTGGCCGCGCGATTGTTTAAGGTAAAGGCCGAAGAATTCGGGTATGGTTTTCCTCCGCGTATTTTTGGTTTTGTTAAAGTTGACGGCAAATGGAAATACGTCAGTCGTAAAGATGAAACCAAATATAAAAATACGATTTGGTCGGTTAACTGGTTGCCGTTTGGCGGTTTTGTCAGAATTAAAGGCGAGAATCCCGATGACGGCATGAATGATCCGGACTCCTTTCATACGGTTGCTATTTGGAAGCGTGTCATTATACTTGCGGCCGGCGTAACCATGAATTGGTTTTTGGCTTTTGTGTTATTCGCTTCGATTTTTATGCTGGGAGCACCGGCGATTTTGGAGGATTTGCCAAAAGGAGCGGTTATCGAGGATAGGGTTATCAGTATTACGCAAACCTTAAAAGATCAGCCCGCCGAAAAGGCCGGTTTAGTGCCCGGAGATCAGGTTGTTAAAATAGCCGGGCAAGTGCCGGTTGATTATCCGGATGCTGTCAGATTAATAGGGGAGCAGGGAGAAAATCCTTTTGAGATGATTGTTAAACGTGATGATCAGGAAACGGCTATCCAATTGGAACCAAGATTTATCCCGGATATAGATAAAGCCGGCATCGGAGTGGCTATGGCTGATGTGGGGATTGTTAAGTTTGCTTGGTATCAAGCGATTTGGCAAGCCGGAGTGGCCACATATTCATATACGAAATTGATATTATTCGCTTTTGCGGGAATCATTAAAGATATTGTAACTTTTAACGGAGTCAGCGAAGATGTTTCGGGGCCTGTAGGCATAGCGATTTTAACCGGTCAGTTTGCCAAACAGGGCATAGTGCCTTTATTGCAGTTCATGGCGATTTTGTCGATCAACCTCGCGGTGATTAATTTTTTGCCCATTCCGGCACTTGATGGAGGCAGAGTGGTGTTTTTATTGATCGAAAAAGTTCGCCGTAAGGCTTTGCGCCCCAAGCTCGAAGCCATGATTCATCAAATTGCCTTTTTGTCGCTTATATTGTTAATTATTCTGGTAACCTTCAGGGATTTGGTTAAATACGGCGGAGCGATAATGGGAGGAATTAAGAATTTGATAGGAATATAATAAGAATAAAGTTCGTCAAGTTAAAAGTTCATCAAGAGAAGCTTGAGTTACTCCTGATAAACTTTCAACTTTAAACTTGATGAACTTAGTAGCTATGAAAGATCAATTAGAGGCCTTGAGGCTGCAGATAGTGAAAGAAATTGGAGGAGCGGAGACGCTAGAGATTTTGGATGAGCTTGAGATAAAATATTTGGGTCGCAAGGGAGAGTTAACTTCGATGCTAAAAGGGTTGGCGAATGTTTCTGCTGAAGAGCGCCCGGTTTTGGGTGCGCTTGCAAACGATGTTAAGCAGGCGGGTTTGGATTTGCTCGAGAAACGCCGCAAAGAGCTTGCGGATAGTCGTTTTGCCAAGCTGGCGGAAACAGAACGCGCGGATATGACAGAGCCGGGGAACCGTCCGCCTGAGGGGCATCTTCATCTTGTAACGCAAGCTATTCGTGAGATTACGACGATTTTTGAGCGTATAGGTTTTTATCGAACACGCTACCCGGAAGTTGATTGGGATTGGTATGCTTTTGAATCTTTGAACATGCCTCCGGATCACCCGGCGCGTGATGATTGGGAAACTTTTTTTATGGATGCGGTGCAATCCGATGATGGAAAGAAAGGTAAAATGGTTTTGACTCCTCATACATCAAATGCGCAAGGTCATGAATTAGAGAGAGGTGAATTTCCGGTGAGAATGTTAAACATCGCAAAGTGCTATCGACGTCAGTCGGATGCTACACATGCCCCCATGTTTCATCAGTTTGAGGGATTGTATGTTGATAAGGGAGTTAATTTGACACACCTTCGAGGCATTTTGGATTATTTTGCGGAGCAGTTTTTTGGACCGGGTCGCGTATCGCGCATTCGCCCGCATCACTTTAGATTTACGGAGCCTTCTTTTGAAGTCGATATTTCCTGCGGAGTTTGCGGAGCTACGGGTAAAGTCGACGGTAAAAAATGCAAAGTTTGTAAACAAGGATGGCTGGAAATTGGTGGCGCGGGAATGGTGCATCCAAATGTGCTTAAAGCATCGGGTGTTGATCCTAAAAAATACTCGGGCCTAGCTTTTGGTTGGGGAATAGAAAGAGTTGCGATGATGAAAGAGGGTACGCAGTTGGATGATATTAGGATTTTGTATCAGAATGATGTTAGGTTTTTGAAACAGTTTTAACCACCTGTCATTCCCGCGAAGGCGGGAATCCAGCAGCGAAAGCTTGGATCCACGATCGAGTCGGGGATGACGAATAGTTTACTATGAATTTATTAGTATCGTACGACTGGCTCAAAGAATATGCGGGCCTTAAACAGACTCCTGAAGAATTTGGAGCGCGTATTTCTTTATCCGGGCCGTCGGTGGAGAAGATTTTGCCAATGCATTCGGAATTGGATGGTATTTACGTTGGTAAGATTGCAAAAATATCCAATCATCCAAAAGCAGACAAACTTAAACTCGTTGATGTCAACTTAGGAACCGTAAAACCCCCTTTAGTAAAGGGGGATAATCACGCAAAGCGTGATTTGGGGGATTTGAGGATAGTTTGCGGCGGCTCCAACCTCTACGAAGGGCAAATAGTTGCCGTCGCAGTACCGGGAGCAAAAGTTCGTTGGCATGGAGAGGGGGATTTGATAGAACTTGAGTTGACGGAGATTCGCGGAGAGAAAAGTGAAGGAATGATTTGTGCAGCCAGCGAGATTGGTTTGGGGGAGGCTTTTCCGGTTAAAGATGATCATGAGATTTTGGATTTGAGCAAGGCAATTCCGGAAATGAACATTAAGCCGGGGACGACACTGGCGAAGGCTTTGGGATTGGATAGCGACGTTGTAATGGATATTGAGGTAACCGCCAACAGACCGGATTGTATGGGGATGGTGGGGATTGCGCGGGAAGCCGCGGCTATACTTGATGTTCCGTTAATGTATCGTCCAGCGTCGCTCGTCGCACGTCCCACGTCGAAGGATGGGAAGTTGGTAGTCAAGATTGATGCTAAAGATGCTTGTTCGAGGTATATTGGTACTCGCATGGAAGGTGTGAAAGTCGGTCCATCGCCGTGGTGGTTAAAGCGTCGGTTGCTGTCTGCGGGGATTAGACCAATTAATAATCTTGTTGATATCACCAACTACGTGATGTATGAAACAGGTCAGCCGATGCATGTTTTTGATGCTGATAAATTACAGGGTGATGAGATTCATGTGCGCTATGCCAAGAAGGGAGAAAAGATTTTGGCTTTGGATGGCAAAGAATATGAATTGCCGGATAGCGTCTTGGTTATTGCGGATGCGGATAAGCCTGTTGCGGTGGCGGGTGTTATGGGTGGGGAGGAGACGGGGTCGACAGATGAGACTGTTAATATCGTGCTCGAGGCGGCCGCTTTTGATCCGGTGGTTGTGCGTAAAGGATCACGCAAGTTATTGTTGCAGTCAGACTCGCAGTTGCGTTTTGAAAAAGGTTTGTCGCAAGTCGGGCCGGAGTCAGCGATGGCCAGAGCGATTGAACTAGTCAAAGAACTCGCGGGCGGGGAAGTTGTTGGCGCGCCGGTTGATGTGCAGACAAAGAAATATAAACCCGAGTCATTCTCGATAACTACTGATGAAGTTAATGCTTTGATTGGAGTTGAGATTTCAAAAAAGGAGATGATCGACGTTTTGAAACGACTGGGATTCAAGATTAAAGATTTAGGAAAAAAGCTGACAGCTGAAGTTCCTTGGTGGAGAGATCATGATATCGAGTCCGGGCGTGATTTGGTTGAGGAGATAGCTCGTATTTATGGTTACGGAAGAATACCCGCGACTGTTCCCATGGATATCGCTCCGCGTAAATCGGATGCGATTATTGTATGGGAGGATAAGATAAAAGATGTACTGTCGGGTGCGGGATATACGGAGCTTTACGGATACTCTTTTGTGTCTAAAGATTTATTAGCGAAGTCCGGTTTTGATTCAAAGGATTTGCTGCATGTGCAAAATCCGTTGACCGTTGAACTTGAAGTGATGAGACCTTCACTCGTTCCGCAGTTGCTTGATGCTGCGGCAAACAATCAAGAGCGGGCCGATACTTTAAGATTGTTTGAGTGCTCGAATGTGTATTTGCGGAAAACAGGTAAGAAGGGGTCTTGGACGGATTTGCCGGAAGAATCTCCACAGTGTGTAATTGGTTATGTTGAACACAAAAATGATTCACCTTGGCGCGAAGTCAAGGGAGTTGTTGAGTATATATTTGATACATTGGATATAAAAGATGTTAAATGGAAGCGCGAATCCAAAGATGATATCTGGCATCCGGGTCGCGGTGTACAGGCTTATAAAGATGATGTACTGCTTGCGGCAGTGGGTGAAATTTCACCAAAATATACGGAAGCGTTTAAAATTGAATCCAGAGTTGGAGCCGCACAACTGGAATTGCGAAATATCATTAAATTTGCCAAGACTCATAAATCTTATAGCCCGCCTTTGCCGTATCCGGAATCGAAGCGAGATTTGGCGATTGTAGTTCCGCAAGATGTTGAATATCGTGATATTGAGTTGGAGATTTTGCGAGCCGATGAAAAAATTCGTTTAGTCGAGTGGTTTGATACGTATCAAGGCAAAGGAGTTGCGGAAGGTAAAAAGTCGGTTGCTATGCATTTGACGATCGGGTCTAATGAGAAGACGCTGACGTCTCAAGAAATTGATGGGGTTGTGAATAATGCGATTTTAGCTTGTAAAGAGAAGTTTGGGGCGGAGTTGAGGTGATTTTCATGTAGCATGTAACTTGTAACATGTAGCATGTAACACATACGGATAACAAAAATCGAAGCGATTTGCTTCGATTTTTGTTGTTACATGTTACAAGTTACATGCTACATGTTTTACATTTCTTCCACTTCTTCTTTGCCATGTTCCAGTTCTTTGACTTGTTCCGCGTCCTTCGTTAATAGCAATGCTTGGAATTCGCCGACGTGAGTTTTTTCTTCTTTGGCGATGTCGGCGAGCATCTCTTTAAGTTTTGGATCTTGCGCAAGCGCAGACATTTGCTCGTAAAGATTAATGGCATCAAGTTCGGCGATAAGGCCGGCTCGGCAGATTTCTTGATCGATTTGCTCGGGACTTAAGCCCTCGAGCTTTTTGGGGATGTTGCTTAACATAACTTTTCTTAAAATAACAATTAACAATTAATAAATAATAAAGATTGAGGTCTTAGATGTTTACTATATTCTTGTGAGGTGAGTTTGGCAAGTTTACCCACAGGTTTTTACGTGTGACGTGGGACGAGCGACGCGGGACGTGTTATACTAAAGTCAGTATGATAGATTTACAAACCGCGCAAGCATTTTTTTGGCTCTGTTTTGGAACCGGGCTGTTTATTGTTTTGGTTTTATTGGGTTGGGTGCTATTCGAGATGGCACGGCTCGTGAGGCAAGGCAATGATGTGTTGTTGCATATACGCGATATAGTTGCGGAGATAGAAGAAGATTTTGCAAACTTAAAAGCGAAGTTTGGAACAGTAATAGGGAACGTTGCCGGAATGGCCAAGGGAGCATCAAAAATTACCGGTTTGATAGATGAGTTTAGGCCGGAGGGTAAGAAACGAACAAAAAAGAAGTCGTAGATTCCTTAATCACGAATGCCAAGTGCCAAATAAAGGTGTCCCTTCGGGATATTTTTATATTTAGGTTGGTTGAAAGTAGTAAATACTGATACCTGCTATTTGGAATTAGTCATTCGGCATTTGGTATTGTGGCGCAAGCCCGAAGTGGACGTTTTTTGGTTGGGTGGGTAAGATACTCAAAGTTGAATTTAAGTAATAAGGCAGGCTTTAGGCCGTCAGCCGAATGCTAACAATATGTCAAACGCCGAACGTCGAACGTCAAATGAGGAGGTATTAGATAAAAAAAGCGAAAATTACGCTCCGCCCGACGTTGGACGTTTGATCCCTCCTTTCGCGAAAGGAGGGATGACGTTAGACGATGGAAGAAGTCCGTTTGTGCACTTACACGTGCATAGTATGTATTCGCTTTCTGATGCGCTTTCGACCCCCAAGCAGATCGTTGCTAAAGCTAAAGTATTGGGTTTTGATGCTATAGCGCTGACGGATCATCGCGGGTTGTATGGGGCTGTGGATTTTTATGAAGCTTGTCAAAAGGAAGGGCTGAAAGCGATTATTGGAGTTGAGGCTGATTTGGCACCCAATTCTTTGCATGATAAAAGGGCGCGTATAGATGATTGGACATACCATATAACTTTACTCGCCGAGAATTTTACGGGTTATCAAAATTTATTGCAATTGGTTTCCATCTCTTATTTGGAAGGTTTTTATTATAAAGCAAGAATGGATAAAGAGTATTTGAAAAAATATCATGAAGGAATAATAGCTTTATCGGGTTGCATGAAAGGCGAGATTCCCAAGGCTTGCAATGAAGGGGATTTGGAAAAAGCCGAGAAGGCTTTACGTGAGTATCAGGATATTTTCGGAGTTGATAATTTCTTTTTGGAATTGGTGCACCATCCGGATTCACCGACGCAAATTCATATCAATAATAATATTATCAAGTTGGCGCAAAAAACCGGCACGCCTTTGGTTGCGACGCGCGATTCGCATTATTTGGATCCGGATGATGCGGAAGCGCAGGATGCTTTGCAGTGCATACATGCCGGAAAGTTGTTATCTGATACGAATCGTTTTTCCATTCGCAATATCGACCACTCTTTGACGACGGCTGATGAGATGATTGCGGCTTTCAGTGATACTCCGGAAGCGATTGTAAATACACGTCGAATCGCAGACAGATGCAATGTTGCGATTGAGCTGGGAAAAAATCTTTTGCCAACCTTTCCGGTTCCGAAAGGGGAGACGGAAATGAGTTATTTGAGAAGAATAACTCTCGAGGGAGTTAAAGAAAGATACGGTGATCCGGCTCCCGATGAAGCTTTGGAGCGTATGGAATATGAGCTTTCGGTTATCGAGAATATGGGTTTTCCGGGTTACTTTTTGATTGTGAATGATTATGTTGTTTGGGCCAAAGAGAACGGAGTGATTGTGGGGCCGGGACGCGGGTCGGCGGCGGGTTCGATTATCGCTTACGCGCTTAAAATCACCAATTTGGATCCGTTGAAATACGGTTTGCTGTTTGAAAGGTTTTTGAATCCGGATCGTATCAGCATGCCTGATGTGGACATGGATTTTGATGATGTAAAGCGTAAAGATGTTATTCAATATGTTACGGAAAAATATGGAGCCGATAAAGTGGCGGGTATCATAACTTTTGGAACCATGGCCGCCAGAGCCGCGGTGCGCGATGTGGGGCGCGTTTTAGGTTGGACGTTTCAGGAAGTTGATAGAGTTGCTAAAGCGATTCCGCCTCCGGTGCAAGGCAAGAATATTCCCATTGCCAAGTCGCGCGTGGAAAATCCGGAGTTGAAGGCCATGGATGAAAGTGATCCCAAAGTAACGCAATTGCTGGATTTAGCCTCCAGGCTCGAGGGTACGGCCAGGCATGCAAGCCAACATGCTTGCGGAATTGTTATCGCACCCAGGCCATTGTCCGAATATGCGCCTCTCCAAAAAGCTCAAGGAGGAGATGTTGAACAGGTTATTCAATATTCGCTGCACCCCGCCGAAGCTGTCGGACTGCTGAAAATGGATTTTTTGGGTTTATCGAACCTTACCATTATCCGCGAAGCTTTGGAGATCATCGAGGCTGTTCATGGAGATGAGGTTGTTATGGACAGTATTCCATTGAATGACGAGGCGACATTTGAACTTTTGGGAAGAGCGGAGACTACCGGAGTGTTTCAACTCGAGTCCGACGGAATGAAGAGATATATACGCGAACTCAAGCCATCGGTTATTGATGATATTATAGCCATGGTGGCTTTGTACCGTCCGGGGCCCATGCAATTTATTGATTCGTTTATTGCCCGCAAACATGGAAAAGAAAAAGTGCAATATATACATCCGTTAACGGAAAGTGCTTTGGCGCAGACTTACGGTATTCCCGTTTATCAAGAGCAAGTCATGCAAGTCAGCAAAGATATGGCGGGTTTTACGGGCGGTGAAGCTGATACTTTGCGTAAGGCAATGGGTAAAAAGATTGCGGAATTGATGGTAAAGATGAGGGCTAAATTTATCGAGGGATCGGTAAAAAATGGAGTACCGCAAGATAAAGCGGAGCAAGTGTTTACGCAATTCGAAGAATTCGCGGCGTATGGATTCAATAAATCGCATGCGGCTTGTTATGCCTATATCGCTTATCAAACCGCTTACCTGAAAGCGCATTATCCGGAAGCGTTCATGGCGGCTTTGTTGAATTCGGATTGTTTGAATTTGGATAGAGTAACAATCGAGGTTGAAGAATGCAGGAGAATGGGAATTACGGTTTTACCTCCGGATATCAATGAATCATTTGCGGGATTTTCCGTTGTGAAAGATACGGTTCAACCATCGGCGGATAGAGAAAGGGGAGCCAGGGGAGTGATCAGATTCGGATTGCTGGCAATTAAGGGATTGGGCAATGATGTGGTTGATGAGATTATCAAGGAACGTAAAGCCAAGGGAGAGTTTGCGGATTTGGCGGATTTTTTAATCAGAATACGCGGTAAATATATCAATCGAAAATCTTTGGAATCATTGATTCGCTCCGGAGCTTTGGATTGTTTTGGAGACAGGGGTGATTTGTATTATAACATCGAACGTTTACTTGATTATCATAAACAAAACGAGCGCGAGCAGGCCAGCGGGCAATTCAATTTATTCGCGCAAACGACAGACGCGCAAAAATCGGTATTGGTATTGGCGCCGGCGCCAAAAATACGACAGCGGGATATGCTGGCTTGGGAAAAGGAGCTGCTGGGTCTGTACGTTTCAGAACACCCTTTCAGAGAAGTTGCAAAAAAATTGGGAGATTCGGTTTTGCGTTTTAGCTTGTTGGAGCAAAATAAGCAAGAAAAACGCGTCAAAGTCGCGGGGATTGTGGCTTCCGTAAAGAGGATTTACACCAAAAAGAAGAATGAGCCCATGCTGTTTTGCAGGCTGGAAGATGGGGAGACGGATGTGGAAGTTGTGGTTTTTCCGCGAGTTTTACAGGAAACGCCAAACTGTTGGGAAGCGGAAAATATAGTCATGGTGGCGGGCAGGCCATCGGAAGATGCCGGTAAAATGAAGGTTTTGGCGGAAACAGCCTTTGTTATTACGGATCAAAATATTGATGAAGTTATAGCCGAATCCGCAAATGTGATTAAGATTAATTCGGATTCAAGTTGCAAAAATGAAGACAATGAGGAAAAAGAAAAGTCCACGGTAGTGTCTTTAAGAGTTGGCGCCGCTTTGCCGGAGACCGCCATCAGGATGTTGAGGAAGGTGTTTGACGCCAATCCTGGCGGGATGAAGGTGGATTTTGTGATTGACGATGTTGGCGGACAAAGAAGGGTCAGATCTTCGGCGCTGGTTAACGTTACGCCCGAGGTAACCAAACAAATCGAGGATATCTTGGGGCCAAGGACTGTTAGTTTTTAATAGCTAATAGCTACAAGTCGCTAGCTTCCAGCTATCAGCTAAGATAACCTCTCATGTCATTTCTGCTCCTTAGGCGCATCGGATGTGGGAAAACTCCACTATTATCAACTGCTTCGTGGATTCCCGCTTAACGAACCGCGGGAATGACGAATCGGTTTTCGTAGGAATAAACCTTGTGTTTATCCGTGTCATGATTACTGTTATTTCAGCACGGATAAACACAAGGTTTATCCCTACGAATGATCGAAGTTCCCAATCCCCAGTTCCCAGTTCCAAATTCCAAATTCGCAGTTCGTGGTTCGACACTCCTTCGCTGAAGCTTCGGAGCGCGGGCGTTCGACATTTGACGTTCGATATTTGGTATTTTTGTTTGTTGATTGTTATGCTATAATTAGCCAATATGGCCATTAAGCTTTCACCCGGAGTATCCAGGGGGACTTTTCCTCAACCTGCGGCTCCGAAAATGTTTAGAAATATTGCGGTTACCTTTGTCTTGGTTACTGTTGCCGTAATAGCGGTTGCTTTATGGACATCTTCGGTAAAGGCTGTTGTTACCGTGACGGTTGAAGAAGAACCCGTCGGTGTTGAAGCCATCGTGGACATTGCCGCATCACCGGAATCAAACCAAATCAGAGGCAGGATTGTAAGCGGAACTTACGTTGAAGCCAAAGAGTATGAAGTGGTGCCTGTTAACCCGAGCGCCGATATACCAAGAGTGCCGACAAAAACAACCGGTAAAGTTAAAATTATTAATAATTATTCCAAAGAACAGCCTTTAATTGCCACTACAAGATTGTTAACGAGCGATAATAAGCTTTATAGAATCAATAAAAATGTTAATGTGCCTGCCGGCGGATCGGTTGAAGTGGAAATAACTTCGGACAAAGAGGGTTTTGAATTTGAAATCAATAAAGGCGTAAAGATGACCATCCCCGGTCTTTGGGAGGGTTTGCAGGATAAAATATATGCCGAAACGATTACGGAAATTGTCGGAGAAGGCGGTGCCTCCGGGCCGATAACCATGGTAACCGCTGATGCAATTGCAAAAGCTCAAGAAGGGCTTTATGTTACGGTTTTTGAAACGGCTAAAAAAACATTAACCTTGGAAGCCGGAGCTGATCCGGCATGGGAATCGATTTTTTGGGTAACTGAATCCAAAAAACAAAGCAATGCTGCACCCGGACAAATAATGGATAGATTTATGGCTCAAGTGAAAATCTCGGTGACGGCTGTATTTTTTCCCAAAGATGATTTAGCCTCTTTGGTGAGAACAAAATTAATGCAAAAATTGCCCGAAGGTTATTCATTATCCGATATCGATATGTCACAGATATCGTTTAAATTGGATAAAGCCGATGAATCAAAGAGTACGGCGACTTTAGCGGTAAAGGCGGAAGCTTTGAGTAAACTCACCGAATCGAGCTCGGTTTTTCGTAAAGATGCCATCGTCGGTTTGCCTATGGATGAGGTTATCCGCAAGTGGTCGGCAATAGACGGTGTTAAAGAAGTAAATGTAAGTTTACAGCCAAATTGGGTGCAAAGGTTACCCAGCATGAAAGACAAGATTACGGTGGTGATTGACTGACGAATGAGTTTATCAAGATTAAAGTCTAAAGTTCATCAGGAGTTCATCAAGATTAAAGTCTAAAGTTCATAAAGAGAGGCTTAAGTAACTCTTGAAGAACTTTAGACTTTATGAACTTGTTACTTGGTGAGATGAACTTTAGACTTGATGAACTTGTTACTTGGTTTGACGTTCGTTGGTTGATTGTATATTATGTTTGCATCGGCTACCAACCGAGGGTCTTGATGTTATTAAGGCCACAATTAAAGAAAAAAGAGTCTGCGAAAAATAGCCACTAGCCACTAGCTACGAGCCTAACAAATCATCGTAGGGATAAACCTCGTGTTTATCCGTGCGAAGACGACGATCTGTGATTTCAGTACGGATAAACACAAGGTTTATCCCTACGCAAACGGGCGATTCCGTTGCGATGTTAAAACTGTTTGTTAGTTGAGCAGAAATACGGGTGGAACCGCGGGTTGTGGTTGTAAAAATCACAAGTCGTCCCGACGAGTTTTCTGATAAAACAGAGAGCTGGTCGGATTTTTAGTTCAAACGATATGATTTGTACCTAGTACCTAGTATATCGTATGAATGCACTGTTCTAAGCTCTAAGCTCTAAGTTCGAGGTTCGTGATTCGTGGTTCGAGTTTGGCAATTCATAATTTATAATTCATAATTTTTAATTTGTATTCGTTGTATGGATATAGAGATGATGAGACATAGCGCGGCGCATGTAATGGCGGCGGCTGTGCAGAGATTGTTTCCGGAGGCCAAATTTGGTGTGGGGCCGGTGGTTGATTTCGGATTTTATTATGATATGGATATCGGACGTGCGATTACGCCGGAGGATTTGATTTCCATACAAAGTGAGATGAAGAAAATTGTACAAGAAAATAAGCAGTTTGAGCGATTGGAAATGAGCATTGATGAGGCTGTGGCGCTTTTTGAGTCTTTGAAACAGCCTTTGAAGGTGGAATTGCTTAAAGATTTGAAAGAAAAAGGAACTACAAAAATCAGTGATGAAGAAGCGGGGGATATAGATCCGGAAAAAAGAGATAAAGCGACTGTGTATAAGTTAGGAGAGTTTACGGATCTTTGCCGCGGGCCTCATGTGGAAACAGCCGGGCAAGTCGGTGCATTTGAGTTGCATAAAATCGCCGGGGCTTATTGGCGCGGTAAGGAGAGTAATCCACAACTGCAAAGAATTTACGGTTTATGTTTTACGACGCAAGGGGAGTTGGATAAACATAAGGCCTTGCTTGAAGAGGCGGAAAAACGCGATCACCGTAAATTAGGTAAAGAATTGGATCTGTTTCATATTGACGACATGGTTGGCTTAGGCTTGCCTCTTTGGCATCCTCGCGGTGCTATTTTGTGGCGCGTTATTGAGGATTTTTGGTATGCGGAGCATTTGAAAAACGGATATAATTTGGTTCGAACACCGCATATCGGCAAGCAGGCATTATGGGAAACTTCGGGGCATTGGGGTTTTTACAATGATTCCATGTATCCGCCGTTGGAAGTCGGTAAGAGTTTGAAAGATGAGCAGGACAAACAAGAGGCGGCTGTATCTGAAAGGTATTTGTTGAAACCCATGAATTGTCCGTTTCATGTGCAAATATATAAAAACGGACTTAAGTCCTATCGAGATTTGCCTTTCAGATGGGCGGAATGCGGGACGGTTTACAGATTTGAGAAAAAAGGCGAGTTATCGGGCTTGACGCGCGTGCGCGGTTTTACGCAAGATGATGCACATATTATTTGTCGAGCTGATCAGGTGGAGTCCGAATTGAAAAAAGTTGTGGATTTTACTTTGTTCATGTTTAAGTCATTCGGTTTTGATATCAATGACGTGCATGTGTATCTTTCCGTAAGAGATCCGAAAAAGCAAAAAGCCATCGGCAGTGATGAGGGTTGGGCTTTTACGGAAAAAGTTTTGGAAAAAGTTGCGCATGAAAAAGGCTTGAATATAACCAAGGATGTTGGCGGAGCGGCTTTTTACGGGCCCAAGCTTGATTTTAAGATAAAAGATTGTTTGGGACGAGAGTGGCAGTGCTCTACATTGCAATTTGATTTCAATCTGCCGGAGAGGTTTAAGATGTCATATATTAATGATGAAGGCGCCGAGGAACAACCTTATATGTTGCACAGAGCGTTATTCGGATCTTTTGAACGCTTTATCGGTTTGTTGATTGAGCATTATGCGGGGGCTTTTCCAACTTGGCTGGCTCCGATACAAGTGATGCTGCTGCCGGTTGCGGACAGGCACATAGAACCGGCTTTAAAAATGGCGGAACATATGCGTGATTTGGGTATAAGAGCCGAAGTTGATCAAGCCGCGGAATCGGTGGGTAAAAAAATTCGTAACGCGGAATTGAAAAAAGCGCCATACATGATTGTTTTTGGAGATAAGGAGATGGCCGGTGATTTGACTATTCGTAAACGCGGAATGAAGGATCAGTATCAAAAGCAAAAAGATGAATTTATTACGGATTTGAGATTGGAAATTCAAAAAAGACAAATATAGTCTGCCAAGAATACTGAAAAACTCCGCTATGGCGGAGTTTTTGAATTTTGTAATGGTTGCAATGGTATTATTTCTTTCGCATTGAAGATGTTTTTCTTAGCGCGCGCAGTGAATTTGGTTTTTTTGAATTTCTTAAGCTGGCGGGTTTTGATTTTTTGAGGGTCGGTGCATCATCTTCTTCGAAAGCAGGCGGTTGTTGATCTTTGAGCGTATCCGGAAGTTCATCTGCAAAAGCCGGAAGCGGCTCATCCTTAAGGGTATCCGGCAATTCTTTTGGTTTTCTTAGAGAGGGTTTGCGTTTAATTGCGGGTTTGGAGGTTAGCAGTTTATCGATGGCTTGCAGAGTGTCTTTTACCGCTTTTTTAGCTTTCGCATCGTTGGCTTCGGTGCCGATAAAGGCTCCGTCCGTGAATACTTTGAGCATTACATAGCGAGTCGCCTCCGGAGGATCGCCGATTGCGGATTCAGTGATTTTTCCGAGAGTTTGATATTCTGCGGAGATATCATCCAATTTGTTTAATTTTTTGATGAGAGAATTGATTTCATTGTTAATGGACGTTAGTATCAATTGACGTTCACTATCGGGTTTTGCGGAAATGGTGTTGGCTATTTTAGTCCATTCGGCATTGGCGCCGGGCAATAGATTTATCGTCCAATCAATAGTGTATGGTTCGGGGCCGGCGATGCGTTCGATATTACGTGGAATTTCAGGGGGAGATTCGGCGGGCTGCAGACCGGAAATTTTTTCGATTTGCCGGCTTGATTCTTGGCGGGCGCGGTTTTGACCGATACCGCGCATTTTTGCAATGCGCGATGCTCCGGAACCGGCAAGAAGATTCCAATCGGCATCAAATTGTTTTTTAGTAAGTTTTTTGCCTTCTTCGCCCAGTATTTTTTTTGTGAAGTTAAATGCACGTTGTTCCATGGCTTTGATCAGTTCATCGTTTTTATCCATGTAAGCTTTGGATAAATCAGCCCAAGCTTCGACGTATTCCATTCGGGTAAATCCGAATTGTCTTTGAGCTTCGGCTTCTGATAAATCTTTGCCCATCATTTGGTTTGCAAGATCCCAGATTTCTCCGGCTTTGGCTTGTCCGGCTTCGCCGCCTCCGAACGATTCGATGCTGTTTTGTATGAGTTGATTCTCGGCTTGTGCAAAAATGCGTTCCATTTCCGTGGCTTTCATTTGCATGGTGGCGTTGGCATGGACATAATCCAGAGCATCGCCGATTTTTTGATTGGGTTTTAAGACGCCGGAGCGTTCGACCATGGATAATTTGATAAAAGCATCATCCCACATTTGCCCCGCTTTGGTACGGCCTTTCTCGCCTCCGCCGAAAGAGTTTATCACTTCTTCAATTTTTGCCCGTCTTTCAGCCTCTTGGGTTTCAGCTTCGACTTGTTTCGTTTTTTCAGTCTTAAGAGTAATGGCCGATTCCAATTCAGCGGTTTTTTGCGTTTTTAGAGTTACAGCGGATTCAGTTTCGAGATCTTGGGTTTTTTCGGTTTTTAAAGTGGCGGCCGATTCGAATGCGCGAGTGGCCTCGGTTGGAACCGTGATTTCATCTTCGGCAAAATCGTCCGTATAAGAAATTTCGGGTGTTTTGGGTGATTTTGGCTCGATGCTTGAATATTTGGTTGAAGCCGGAGCTTTGGGAAGAATCGTGGATCTTTCGGCGGGAGTTTGATATTTTGTGCGCTCTTGCAGGATTTCCGGAAAATAGGTACGCAAGTTTTCGTAGGCGGTATCCAATTCTTGTTTTAATTGCAGAGCCTTGGCCGAATCTCCGATTTTGTAAGCATCGCGAATTTCTTCATTAAAACCTTCGCGCAAAGTGGCAAAGCTGACGCTGTCATCGGGTTCCAAATCTTCGGTGAAATTGAAGTTTTTATCTTTTTCGGCTTTTTGCACTTGCTCCCAAAGAGTATTGTATTCTTTATCTTTTTGCTGAATGTCTTTGAGATCAGCTTTGAATTTGTTGAGATCCAAAGCAAGGTATTTGGCCCTTTCTTCACCGGAAAATTTACCGCCGGATTTATCCGAGGCGCCGGCAATGTTTTTTACCCAGCCCAATAGACCGCCCGAAGATTTTTGAGCGCTTTGATTTTTGTGCAGTGCGACTATTTGCGGTAATAATACAGCGGCGTCTATGGTGCTGATTTTGTAGCTTCCGGCAAATGATGATTTGAGTTTAGCCAATTGTTTGCGCATGGCTTTGACTCTTTCTTGATTGCGGAGATGTTCTTTGGCTTGCTCTTTGGCGCTTTCGCGATTTTTCAATACAGTATCGATATTGCGATTTAGAGCTGATTTTTTGGCTTCACGCGGTTCGAGATCTTGGCCGGGATATGCAGGCAGATCATTGATTTCATCGATAATATCGGCCATTTTATCTTTAGTGTCTTGATCGGCGACCATGTACTCATGTTCTTTGACGGCCGGTATCAGATCTTGCAGTTGATCCCAAAGTTGCTGCAACTCGGCTTTTAAAACTTTTTGGATTTCGCCGGGCGCGGTTTCCTTGGATGGTACTGTCAGTTCCTTGTTATATTGAGCAAGAGTTTGATGATATTTTTCCAATAGTTTTTGCGTTGAGATGTAAAAATTCAGAGCTTCTTGAGACTCGGGAGCGAGCTGTTCGGCTGTTTCGGACAACTTATGCATCTCCGGCTTGGTGGAGACTCTTTCTTGGGAAGATGAGGATAATGATCCTTCTTGTTTAGGCATAAATATATAAATAACCAATCAGCAAATTTCAATAACCGATTAAAATATAAAAATGGTTATTGATTGTTTTGGTGATTGTGATTTGTTTGTTGATGATTGATGTTATTATAGCACAAAAAAATCCGCATCGGAGCGGATTTTTATCATTTATGTGGATATTTTTAGGCTTTGGCTATTTTTTCAAAAACAACGGGATATTTATCAGCTATTTGAGCCAAAACACGGCGATTGAGTTTGATGTTCTTTTTCTTCATTTGGCCGATTAATTTGCTGTATGAAGTATCAAGCAATCTCGCGGCCGCATTGATGCGAATATTTTGCAATCCGCTGTTGACGCGTTTTTTGAGTTTGCGATCCGTGAAAGCGTGCAAGCCGGCTTTGGTGGAAGCTACTTTGGCTTCGGCGATTTTGGACTTTCTTCCCCACATCATTCCTTTGGTGCGGGCGAGAATATTTTTGCGGCGTTTAATATGATGCGTACCGCGTTTTACTCTGGGCATACTGGGTTAGTGTAATAGATAAAATGATTATTTAGATTTGTCGTGAAATGCAATCGGCATTATTTGACGCGAGCCAAGGTTTTGACCGTTCGGGTAAATACTTTGGCTATGGTTTTGTCCGAGCGTTTACCGCGAGTGGTATTGCCGGATTCACGACCGTTAAAATGATCTTGACCGCCCGCGCGTTTAAGTAATTTGCCGGTTTTGGTGGTACGTATACGTTTGCTGACCATTTTGTGAGTTTTCATTTTGCCTGACATATATTTAGCTGCTAGCCGCTAGCTGCTAGCCGCTAGCTTGAAAAGGGCTAGGGGCCAGAGACTGGGAGCTGAATTAAGTTATTAAGATTTTCTGCCGATTATGGCCGAGACGTTTCCGCCTTGACGTTTGGGAGGTTGCTCCGTGAAGAGCTCGTAGTGCTCGGCTATTTGCGCTATGAACTCTTGAATTTTTTGCAGAGCTATGTCGCCATGGGCTTTTTCGCGTCCGCGGAGAATGATTTCGATTTTCAATTTTTGACCTTCTTCCAAAAATTTGAGAGCTTGTTTTTTGCGAATCTCCAAATCGCCGACGCCGATTTTTACCGATAATCTGATGCCTTTGACTTCGACTTTGCGAGCGTGGGCTTTTTGTTGTTTAAGCTCTTTTTCTTTTTGGTATTTGAACGCGCCGTAGTCAAGGAGTTTGCAAACCGGAGGTTCGGCCTTAGGTGATACTTCGACCAAATCCATACCGCGTTCTTCGGCCAAGGCCAAAGCTTCTTTGATGGGCATGACGCCCCGAGGGGTGCCTTCGTCATCAACAACTCGAACTTCCGGCACCCGAATTTTATCGTTGTACCGGTATTTTATTTGGTCGAATTTATGTATTGTTCGACGACGTTTATAATGAATGCGCATTTAATGCTTTGAGTTACAAGATTAAAGTTACAAGTTTTTCGCTAGTTCATCAAGAGCAATTTAAGCTTCTCTTGATAAACTATAAACTTGATAAACTTTAATCTTATTATGTTGGTGGAGATGAGGGGAGTTGCACCCCTGTCCGGATACGAACCGCTTATTCATCGTCACAGGCTTGGCTTGCTCAAATATACAGCAATCGCTTGGAGCAAGCGAGTTGCGATGGCTGTTGGTGCATGCCTTTTTGTGTTTACGTTTGCACCGCTGCGTAAACCTTAGCCCGTGATATGACGATACGCACTATAATGACGGGCTCAATATAGGGATCGCCGGTTGTCTTAAGCGAGAACCGGTACAGCTTGCGGCGCGCGCATCGCGTTGGCGATGGCGGCTTTAGCCTTTTCTACGATGTTGGCAATTATCGTTTTTGACGCAGTTTAACGAGTTGCATCGGCTCGGCCTGCAAAATAAGTTGAAACGCACCGTCGAAGCTCGGCATCCCCGAAAATAAGTTCATCAAGTTTAAAGTAACAAGTTCATCAAGAGATGCTAAAGTTACTCTTGATGAACTTTGGACTTGATGAACTTGTTACTTGGTGAGATAAACTTTAGTCTTGACGAACTTTTATCTTGGTTTGACGTTAATAATCGTGATCGCGGAGAATCCGCTTGGTTTCGCGGTTTATGTCGCGTTCTTTTATTTGCTGTCGTTTTTCAAAGGCCTTCTTGCCTCGCGCCAGCCATAGTTCGAGCTTGATGCGATTACCGCGAGTATATAGGGAAACGGGTATGGCTGTCAAGCCTTTTTCGCTTAATTTACCCATTAATTGTTTAATTTGTTTATTATGCAATAACAGCCGGCGGGATCTTTGCGGATCATAATCTTTGAGAGTGGAAGCTCTTTTGTATGGTGCAATATTGGCTCCAATAAGCCATAATTCGTTTTTGCGAACTATAATATGACCGGTGTCGATTTTAGCTCCTCCATCGCGAATGGATTTGACTTCTTGGCCGGTCAATTCCAAGCCCGCCTCGTAAGTATCGAGGCATTCATATTCAAACTTTGCTTTACGATTTACGGCTAAAACGGGCATGAGACGTACTATAAACTAAAAACCGATGAATCTCAAACGGTTAACGTCGAACGTCGAATGGCGAATGGCGAACCACGAACTACGAACTGCGAACGTCTAATCACGAACCACGAACTACGAATTTGGAACTAGGAACTAGGATCTGGGAACTGGAATAGCTTACACGGAGCACCTCCTTAGTAAGGAGGTTGGGAGGATCCGCCGTAACTGCTAAACTCGTTATAAACTTTATGAACGTTATTAACTTGATAGACCTCATTAAACCGTTCATGTTGGCTGATCGTTGTGTTATAATGATGGCATTAAGGTGGTTAACATTTGTATGCAACAAATCCAGATAAATGTTACGGTGGGTACTTTGTTAAAAATACTGGCTGTTTTGGCCGGGGTGTTTTTATTGTGGCATGCTTGGCAGGTTATTTTTATTATTGCGGCGGCATTATTTTTGGCATCTTTGATTCAGCCTTTGGCGGATTGGGCTCATGTATATCATATTCCAAGAGGTTTGACCGTTATTTTTGCTTATATTGTTGGAATCGGATTGTTGGTGTTAACCATTATGCTTATGGTGCCGACTTTGATTGATCAGGCGTTAAAATTGGGGCCCATATTCGGTGCCAGATGGGAATCCGTGCAGGATGCCATGACGGGGATTAAAGATATTACCGCAGAATACGATTTACTGCCCGATAACGGCCTTGCTTCGATACAGGCGCAAGTTGCGGAAACGGTGACCGGTTTGATGAAGACTTTGACCGGAATTTTTGGAAGCATAGCCGCTTTGGTCATAGTTTTGGTTATAACTTATTATTTGGTGGCTCAAGATAAAAAAGCTTTGACTTTGGTTAATGATTGGGTTCCGAAAAAACATCAAAAATTCGCTTTGCATTTGGTTGATGAATTACAGCAACAAATGAGCCGTTGGTTTGCGGGGCAGGCGGTGTTGAGTTTACTTATCGGGGTCATGGTTTTTATTGTTTTGAGTTTGTTTAGAGTTGAAGGGGCATTGGTTTTTGCGATTTTTGCGGGATTGTTGGAATTTATACCGTATCTGGGTCCGATTTTGAGCAGTGTGCCGATTATTTTTGTAGCTTTTACGCAGTCTCCTTTGCAGGGGTTTTTGGTTTTGGGGGCATTGATTGTGATTCAGCAAGCCGAGAATCACATCATCGTTCCCAAAATCATGCAAAAAGCCGTTGGTTTAAATCCTTTAATCAGCATCATTTCCATGTTGGTGGGCGCACGTTTGTTTGGCATTGCGGGAGCTTTATTGGCTATCCCCTTTGCCACGGCTTTAATGGTTGTTATAAAAGAAGCCAGGGCGTATAGGGAAGTTAACGTTTAACGTCTAACGTCGAACGTCGAACGTCTAATATCGAACTGCGAACCACGAACTACGGACCATGAACCATGAACGTCGAACGTCTAATGTCGAACTGCGAACCACGAACTACGAACAATGAACCATGAACGTCGAACGTCGAGCGTCAGCGCTCCGAAGCTTCGTGACCCTCGTAGCTTCGTGACCCTCGTAGCTTCAGCGAAGTGGGTCAGCGAAGTGGGTTAGCAAAGGAGCGTAAATGTCGAACCTCGCAATTCACTTGGTTTCTGTGGTGCAGGTCGTCGAAAGTTGGTAGAGGGGTTGGTTTCGTTTAACGTTTGACATTCGACGTTTGACGTCGAATGCAGATAGTCAGAAGGTGTTTGTATGAATAAAGCAAATTATGTCAAATGAAGAAGAAAAAATTGAAGTGAAAAATTCAGAGTCGGCGCCGAGTGTTCCGACGGTGAATAAAGTTCCGACGGCGAAGATTGTGCCAATACCGCCTTTACCGCAGGGTACGCCTCCTCCGGTAACAGCCGGATCGATAGCCGGAGGTTCGGATGCCAAGCAACAGACCCGGCAACAGAATGCAGCTCCTTTGCCTGTGCCGGAGGTTAAGCCCGTGCCGGAAAAGGTGATAAAGCCGGCGAGAATTATTTGGGGAGATGTTTTTAGCAGCGGAATTTTGGCACTGGCCACATTTTTAGTGTTTCTTTTGATTATTTTGTTTTTCTTATTAAAATCCGGATTATTGGCTTTGCCGATTTTCGCCAATGCGTATGATGCGCCGGAACCGACCAGGATGGTAATCGCGCAACCGCAGGATTGGGATCAATTTAGAAATAATTTAACCAATAAATTGCAAGAGAAAAGTTTAGACGGTCAAATACCGATCGAATTGGATATAAGTGAAAATGATTTTACGGCTTTATTGCAAGGAGTTGTGCATCAGGGTTTGCGCAGTCCGGAGTATAAAGCCGAAATAGCGCAAGTGGTTTTTTTACCGGATGAGATTGAAATGTATTTTTATATTACCTGGAAAGAGATTTTTCAAGCGCAAATATTGGCAAAAATGATTCCCGTACTGCATAATGACGGAACTGTGGTTTTGGAAATCAAGGACGCAAAGATAGGGGATTTGCCCATGCCCGGTAATTTATCCATGCAAATGATCGGCTATTTTTTTGAAAGAGATATGGGGACATGGAAAATAGTTTTATCCAACGGATACGGAATTCAGGATGCCATAGTATCCGACACCAGTATCAGATTATTAATCGGCCCGCTTCAGCCATGATGTTTTTTTATCGTTTACTGCCTTTTATTTGCTCGACAGCGATTGTTTTTGGTTTTTGGCTGCAGATTCGTTATCCGTTTCAATATCCTTGGATAGCCTTGATGGGAGCGGTGTTGTTGCCGCTGGCATCTTTTTGGATGGCGCGCGGAAGAGTCGGCTATAAAGATTTGCTGGAAAAAATGCTTCCGACTTTGATTTTTATTTTGGCTTTGGTTTTCGCTTTATTGCTGACCGAAGGGAGTTTGCAAGTAACCGCGATTATGGTTTTGGCGGGAGTTGGAACTTATCTTTCGTTGGAACTTTTATTTTTACTGGCTTTTGCTCCGCCCAGATATCCCGTGCATGGGCTGTCCAGAGTTAATATCGCTTACGTGCCTTTTATTATTTATTACATAGCGGCAACTTCGGCCGGTTTGATGACATTCGTGCATACTCCTTTTTGGATTCACGTTGTAATAATGGCCGTATTGGGATTGATATTGTTTCGTACAACCGGACATCCGGAGGCAACCAAAGAACAGAATCAAAGATGGATGCTGATAGGCTTTGTTACGGGATTGCATTTGGGATTATTGGGAGCCATGTTGCCTTTATCCATGTTTGCGCAGGGCGCAATAGCCATGCTTTTATTCAGTTTCATGTTGCGTTTGAGACGATATTTATACCATCCGTTACCTGTAAAAAAGCAAGCTTGGCTGGAGGGTGTTACGGCGATTGTTTTGCTGGGCGCAATATTAACAACATCAAGATGGTTGTAATTTTGCACGCGGCTTGAATAATGACCGTGAAGTTGTTATATTGTTTGCGTATAAAATATGAAAGTCAATGTAAGAAAAAGTTTGATAATTGCCTTGATAATAACGGGGCAAGTTTTTTTATCGATTGTCGCCGGCGGGTTTTCGGGATGGGTGGCTGCGGATAAATCGGCCAATAAGATTTTGACGGATTATAAGGAACTGACCGAATATGCCAATAGTATGGCGTCCGGTACGGGATCGGGTATCGCCGATGATCAAGAGACTGCTTCAACCACCATAAAGTTGGTTCCGTTGACCATGCTCGACGGCTCGCCCAGACTGGCGCCCAAGTCTTTATTGGATCGTCAATCAACAGTGGGTGTTATTTACGCGCAAAAACCAAAATCCACGGTTTTAACTTTGACCGAGGATGATGCGGCGGCCGGAGCGGTTGCCATGACTTCGGATGGTTGGTTTGTGACGGCGCATGAGGCGGTAAAGCCCGTTTTGAATTCAAATTTATATATTTGGCATGAGGCAAAAATGAATAAAGTCGAACAAGTGATTTTGGATTCGGCTACCGATGTAGTATTTTTAAAAATAAATTCCTCAAATGTTTCCGTGGCTTCGTTTGCCAAGCCTTTGTCCGGAAGATCCGGAGTCGGAGTATGGCTTGAGGTTGGGCCCATGCAATTTATCCCATCCGTCATAGCATCAACCAGGGCTGTTGTTTCCGGAGAAGCGGTATCGTCTGATGAGGTTGCCCGCAGAATAACAGCCATCGGGCAAATAGAGAGATTCGAAGCCGGTGCTCCGGTTTGGGATGCCAGCGGTGCATTGGTGGGTTTAATTGAATCGGGAGAGGGCGATAGATTAAAAGTGATTTCGGGAGCCATTGTTTCAGGATCGTTGCAGAGTTTGATGGCCAATCAAAAAATCGAACATGCTTCTTTGGGAGTCAGAGGTGTTAACGTATCGTTGGTACGTTCTCTTGATGCCAATCTCAAGTTGCCGGAAAAAGGTGTTTGGTTGTCTTCCACGGACGCGAATTTACCGGCGATTGTTCCCGGAGGAGCTGGGGCTGTTGCGGGTTTGAAAGCGGGCGACGTGATTTTGCAAGTGGATCGTGATATAATAGATGAGAGTTTGGATCTTGGGGATATTATTTTGCAATTTGTACCGGGCGCCAATGTTACACTTAGAGTTTGGCGCAACGGCGAAGAGCTCGACATCCCGGTAACCCTCGGCAAACAAACTACAAGCAAAACTCTTTAAAACTCCAGCTACCGGATCCAACAAAAAACTTTGTAGGGATAAACCTCGTGTTTATCCGTACTGTAATAACAAACTTTGTTGTCTTAGCACGGATAATCACAAGGATTATCCCTACGCAAAAGAACGACTTCGTTACGACGTTACGACTGTTACTTAGTCCCATGCCCTCTATCAATTTATTTAATCTGTACATTCGCGGATGGCGCCTCATAGTTTTATTGACGGCGCTGGGTTTTGTTTTGGCTTTGGTTTTTTCTTTGATACAGACTAAAAAATATTCTTCACAAGTCAGATTATTGATCACACAAACAAATGTTACGGGTGTGGATCCGTACACGGCCATAAAATCAACAGAAAGAATCGGGCAAAATTTGGCGGAATTGGTTTTTTCTTCCAGTTTTTTTAATGGAGTTATAAATGAGGGCGGAGTTGATGCCAATTATTTTACTTTAAATGATGAAATCGAAAAAAGGCGCGAGTGGGCGCAAACGGTACAAGTTGGAGTAACGCCGGGTACGGGTGTGATGTATGTTACGGCTTATCATCCGGAAAGGGCGCAAGCCGCGGCAATCGCCGTCGCTGTTTCTCGTCAACTGGCCGAACAGGCTCCTAATTTTTTTGGATATTCGGTACGCGTTCAAATAATCGATGATCCATTACCGAGCCGATATTTTGCTAAACCTGATTTTGCCACCAATATAGGTTTTGGCACGCTTCTTGGGTTGCTTATAGGCTCGGCGTGGGTGTTGGGAAGGATAAGGCAGATACGATAGCTTCTAGCCACCAGCCACTAGCTACCAGCCAAACAAACTATAATTTGTCATTTCGAACGGATGTGAGAAATCTCCACTGGTTTTTTACTAACTAAACCATGATTCGTCATTTTTGCTCCTTAGGCGCATCAGCCATTATCAGCTACCAGCTTCTAGCTTCTAGCCACCAGCCAAACCAACTATATTTCGTCATTTCTGCTCCTTAGGCGCATCCGCCTCAGGCGGAGAATTGGATGTGAGAAATCTCCACTGTTATTACCTGCTATGTGGATTCCCTCCTTCGAGGGAATGACGATGAAGGACGAGGGAATGACGATGAAGGACGAGGGAATGACGAACCGGTCTTCGTAGGGATAAACCTCGTGTTTATCCGCGCTATAATAACCAACTATGGCGTATATTGCTTCGTTTAAGTGCGGGCAAACACGAGGTTTGCCCCTACGAAGTTTTTATATCCCAGGAAACCCCGTGTGAAGGTGCCTGCAGAAAGGTTAACTTTTC
>JAEAMF010000829.1_pt1 | contig 30120 bp, 25 predicted proteins | sample 8958721 | NCBI WGS metagenome assembly JAEAMF01 (sample SAMN16933255, study PRJNA681124) | bioreactor sludge metagenome | isolation source: anaerobic bioreactor treating anionic surfactant - SDBS | place: India: Bengaluru | collected 2019-02-28 | reverse complement strand
GTTACTTCAGACTTCTGGCCGGTCGGCTAAGGGTTAAGGGCCTCATAACTGAATCTGAGGAGGCTTTAATCAAACCGGAGCTCATGCTTTCAGGGGAATCGCTCAGGATGCTTAGTGGCACTGATTTTTCTAATTCGCAGGAAGTAAGTGAATTGTAAAACGACCACAAACAATAAGTTGTGGTTGCAATATGATATATTCTTGCAATGTAGGAGATTGGAAAAATCAGTGCCACCGAAAATTCTAACATGCAGAATATTAATATATTACAAAGTGTTCATAAACAATATATTATGGCTGTGAAAATTTTATGTGCTTGTAGTACAAAAAATTAGAAAAATCAGTGCCACTAAAAAAATAATCGTACATTTGTTCATAATCAAATAAAAATCAATCAAATGAAAAGGTTGTGCTCACTTCTGCTATTTTGTATAGCGGGAACTGTGATTTTATGGGGTCAGGAGATAAGCTTCAAGTACGGAAAAATCACAAACGACGAGCTTACAATGAGGGTATATCAAAAAGATACAACAGCAGAGGCGGTTGTTTTGTATGATGAGGGTTATTCATACTATGTCTATACCCCTGAAAACGGATTTGTATTACAGACAGAGTTCAAGCAGAAAATCAAGATATTGAAGCCGGAGGGCGTTGACCGGGCTAATATTGATATTCCTTACTATTATGGAGACGGTTCTGACAGGGATTATATAAACAACCTTGAGGCAATTTCATATAATCTTGAAGATGGAAAGGTTATAAAAACAAAACTTGAGAAAAAGTACATCTTCGATGAGGCTTTAAGTGAAACGACAAAGCGCATAAAGTTTTCAATCCCGAATGTAAAAGCAGGAAGCGTTATTGAGTTCAAATATACACTAGTCTCAAGGTATGTGACAGACGTTCCGGAGTGGTATTTTCAGTCAGATATCCCGGTAATGAACAGCAAGTTCGGGATTAACATACTTGAGTATTTCAACTTCAATATCAGAACCAAAGGGTATGAACACATAGCGGTCACACAAAAGGACGAATCAGGGCAGCTCCGGGTAGGAGCGGGAGAGATGCTTGCAGTGTCAAGCAAGATCATGACATACACAGCAACCGATGTCCCTGCTCTGAAAGATGAGGATAACGTCTGGTGTATGAACGAGTACAAATCAGCAGTGGTCTTCGAACTCAGAGGCACTCAATATCCTTACGAAATGTACAAATCATATACATCAACATGGAAAGACATTATCGAAATGCTAGAAAAGCAAAACTACTTCAGCTCCAACAACAGAATGTCCAATCCATTCAAGGATGAAACAGCCGTTTTGATGAACGGGGTGACAGACGAACAGGAAAAAATAAGCAAAATCTACAGCTTTATAAAAAGCAAGATCAAATGGAACGATGTATACTCGTTCTACGGAGGAAATCCGAGAACTGCTGCCAAAGAGGGAGTAGGTAACAACGCTCAGATCAATTTCGTTCTCATGAGTGCTCTCAGAGATGCAGATATCAAGTGCTATCCGGTGTTGATCAGCAGAAGGTCCAAAGGCAGATTCCCGATAACAAACCCCTCTATCAATAAAATCAGCACCTTCATTGTGGCGGCAGAGCTCAAAGACGGAAAGATGATTTATATGGACGGCTCCTCAAATCACGGCGGTTTAAATATTCTGCCTACAGATTTATTGGTAGACAAAGGAGTAGTATATGATCCAAAGAATCCCGGGAAATCGGTTGACCTTACCAACCTCGTGAAAAACCAATTTATCTCGCGAGTTGTCGCAACTCTGGACAAAGAGGGTAATCTCAAAGGTGAAAGAACCACAAACTATGTAAACCAGTTTGCATACACATACAGAGCATCTGTTGCGGGAAAAGACTCCGTAAAGATTGTAGATGCAATACAGAACAACACTCAGACCAAAATCGAAAATATAAGGATAGAAGGAAAAACATCCTCAGATGGTAATGTCAAAGAGACACTTACATTTACAAAAAACATAGAGACATCGGGCGATTATATTTATCTTAATCCAATGGTGTTCACCCATATAACCGAGAATCCCTTTACCCAGGCAGAACGTAAATTGCCGATAGAGTTCAGCTTCCCTTATTTATACAGGTTAAATTGTATAATTATGATTCCGGAGGGTTATGCAATAGAGGAGGTTCCAAAAGGGGTAAGGGTGTCACTTTTGGATAATGGTGGCAAATGCACATATGCGGTGAATGTCTCAGACAGGACTATAAACCTCGGCTATATATTCGACATGAGCCAGATTCTGTATCCTTTCACAGATTATGAGGCGATAAAGAACTATTTCGGTCTGATAGCCACAAAGAACAGTGAGATGATAGTGTTGAAAAAGATCTAAAACCTAAAAGAAAAGCCGTGAAAAATATTCTCTTACATCTTTCAGTACTACTCGTCCTGATATCTTTTGGAACGAATTTGCAGGCACAGTCAAAAACAGCAGATCTCCAACAGATAGTCGTATCAGCCATTCCCGACACACTTATAAAAAATGCAAATGCAGTTGTTCGTTACGAAGAGACAACATTTAGTTACGATACGCCTATATATGCAGAAGAGTTGCACAAACTTGTAATAACCGTGCTCAATGAGAGCGGAAAAGAGTTTGCAGAATTTGAATACCCGGGAGACAAGTTCCGGAAACTTACAGCCTTTTCTGCAAAAATCTACAACTCACAAGGAGCAGAACTCAAAAAATACAAAATGCAGGATATCAGGACAACAGAATATTCAGAAGCACTTGCCTCAGACAGCAAGACATACTGGTTAAGTCCCGACATCCCCACATATCCCTTTACTATTGTCTTTGAATACGAAATAAACTGGAATAACGGAATAAACTCATTTCCCGTTTTTTTTCCTCAAATCGGTTACGACCTGTCTGTGGAGAAATCTTGCTATTTCCTTATTGTACCTGAGGAAACAAAAATAGCACACATGAGCTTCAATATGGCAGATGATCCGAAAGTCTCCACAGAGAAGGGAGAATTAAAATATACATGGGAGTTGAACGGCTTGAAAGCCATTAAAGATGAACCTTTGGACGGAAGTCTGGTAAACTATATCCCTCGCCTTTACATTAAACCTTTGGATTTTGTGTATGACGGGGTGAGTGGCAATATTTCCGGCTGGAGTGAGATGGGTCAGTGGAGCTACTCTCTTATCAAAGATCAAGGAGAGTTGCCTGAAAATGCAAAGGCAAAAGTTTTGGAACTGATATCAGGTGCGAACAGTGACCGGGAAAAAGTCGAGGCATTGTATAAATATCTCGGTTCAACTACAAGATATGTCAGCATACAGCTCGGAATCGGCGGGTATAAACCGATGCCGGCAGCCGAGGTGTTTAAAACAGGATTCGGAGATTGCAAGGCTCTTTCAAACTACATGAAATCTTTGCTGGCAGCTGCCGGCCTCCAGTCATACTACACTCTGATTCGTCTGGACGATGATGACAGAGACCTTTTTAATGATTACCCGAGTTTCCATCAGTTCAACCATGCAATCCTGATGGTCCCTTTGCAGAAGGATACATTATGGCTTGAGTGCACAAATCCCGAGGTTCCGTTAGGATTTGTCCACAATGATATATCAGGTCACGAGGCTTTGATTGTATCTGAAGATGGCGGGAAAGTAGTGAGACTTCCTGACTACTCTGATTCTCTGAATGTAGAGTCTAATTTTGTGAATGTTTCTCTCGCTGCAGAAGGCGGGGCGAAAATTGATGCCAAAAAGAGTTGTTTTATAAAGATCTATGACGACTACACAGGTTTCTCAAAACTGAAATTTTCTGATCAGGCGGAGCATCTGACCGGAATTATAAAAATTCCTAATGTGGTGATGGAGAAGATTACGGTAAATGAGGTTAAGCTTCCTTTGCCATATATCGATATCTCTTATATCTGGAACACTCGCCAGTATGGTAGTAAAAGCGGAACCAGGCTCTTTGTTCCGGTTAATCCTTACAGGAACACCTTCGAATCTGTTAATGTGAGTGAGAGGACTCATGGTATTGACATTCAACAAGGTTTCAAGGATATTGACACGATTGTTGTCAATATTCCTGCGGGTTATGAGATTGAGTCAATGCCTTCCGGGGTTGAGGCCAAAACCTCTTTCGGTTGTTTCAGGTCGAGTTGCCTCAAGGATGGTCAGACTATTAAGATTATTCACTCGTTTTACCTGCCTTCCGGCAGATATCCGCTCGGTCAATACGGCGATTTTCTCAAGTTTCTCGAGGTTGTCAACACGGCGTATAAAGGCAAGATTGTACTGAAGAAAAATTAGAAATAAATTCCTTCTTGAAATCTGTGAACTGGAATTAGGAATATGTCCTAATATCAGTTCACGGATTGTTTCTGCTCTTTTCTTTATTCATCTTTCAAGGGGTTCGCGGGGCAGTGGCGGCGGGGCTGTTGCTTGCCTAAGCATTTCTAATCAAAATGCTGACTCGCCTTCGGCTCAAACAGACGCATTTTGCTAATAAATGCTGTCGGCGCAACCTCTCGCCCCGCCGCCAACGCCCCCGTCACCCCTTGACAGATTCAGAGGCAGAAAAAAGCAGAAATAAGAATATTCTTATCGACTAGAAGCAAGAAAATTTTGATATAGCGATAATGCAAATTGTTCAGCAATGTTTATGGTAGTAGAGCAACAATGCAAGATAGTTATTCAAGTAAGTACTTATTTACTGTTGAAATCAGATTGTCAGCGAATTTATATAAATCATCGATGGTTTCAATAGGGGTTTTTAGTTCTTTTTTCTCTTCATCAAACATAACTATATATTTCTTTGAACCATTGAGATATAATCGGCAAATTGGTTTTCTGTTATTATCATCAAAAAGTATTGCAAAATATGTTTTTGCATCTCTAAATACCACTCTGGAAACATCAACTACTTGCCGCAAGATTGCTCTTGTTATCATGAACCCTTCAATCTCTTCAGAGGTAGTATCAATTACCGAAGTTTCAGTGCATACCGCAGTTGCCTCTTCTGTAGATGTTGTCTTTTCCTCATTCTCCTGCTTCATGGCTGATTTTAGCCGCTCAGATATTAAATCATTTATATAATTTGAAATTGATTTTTTTGTAAGTAATGTAAATTGTTCAAGTAGTTTTGCTGTGATTGTTCCTTCATAGATTTGTTTTGCAAAATATTTTGTCAGCTCTGGGCTTGGATTTGCAAATTCTTGTGCTAAAAGAGCTTTAAGTTCGCTTGTAAATTTTAGTTCACTTGCAGAGCTAAGAATAGTATCAATATTGAAATAGGATTTGTGAAATTTCTTTAACTCTTCTATCTGAGAGTCTTTAATGTCTGTTAAATCAAACTCAAGAAATGGCTTTTCATCCATCTTATTCTTCTCCATAAGATCAGTATAAAATCTATAGATAATGCCATTTGTTAGAAGACCAAATTTTGCTTTAGACACATGAAAATATCTTAAAAGCTGATTATCATGTAGAGTCAGATCCTGATTCCAATGTTTACATTCTATCAGAATTATAGGCTCTCCATCCTTTAAGATTGCGTAATCTATCTTTTCTCCCTTTTTTGTCCCAATATCACATACCATTTCAGGTATAACCTCTAATGGGTTAAAAACATCATAACCTAATGCATTTATGAAGGGCATAATAAATGCGTTCTTTGTAGCTTCCTCAGTATTTATACTGTCTCTTAGTTTTACAACTTTGTCAGCAAGCTGTTTTATTGAATCTTTAAAGTCCATGATTAATGTTTTATGTTATTATAGAAATAATTATTATTTGCGTAGTTGTATCATTTCTTTAACCCAAAAAGTTGCCTTATAAAATTATGAATTTGTATATGGTTATGCAAATAATTTTGAGACAATTATGTGGAAGTTGTGCTGCAAAGCTTGTATTTGTTAGTGTTTCTTTAACTACTTGAAAAAGGAACGCCTTGATTTTCTCAATCAATAGATAATCTGCAAGAAACACTCTATAGCCGCTTACAAATAAGTGGAAAAATACCGGATCAGGGCATTTCAGCCAGTAAAAGGGAATGTGGGGCAATTGAAGACATAAGGCCGAAAAAGACCTTGATTTTTTAGCCGATTTCGCAGCGTGGTTTTCAGGAAAAAGTGCGAGGACCGTTCAACGACCGAAGGGAGGCGTTCCACAGCACCCTGAAAACCGGCAAGAAACGGCGTTAAGAAAAATCAGTGTCTTTGAGGCTTATGACTTCAATTTAAAATATGTGGCACTGATTTTTCTAATTTGCTGCTATTTAGGTCGGTGCAAAACTCTGCAAAACAGCAAAATATGGTCATGAAATCATTATTCCTAAAAATGAGATAATTAGAAAAATCAGTGCCACTAATAATAGCACACTTTTTGCAGCGAAATGGCATTTCCAAACAAGAGACTCAAAAATGCCATTCCGAATAGTAGACCAATCCACACTGAAACAGATATTTTCATCCCTGAGGTCTAAGAACTACAGACTCTATTTCTACGGACAGGGAATATCCCTCATAGGAACATGGATACAAAACATAGCACTCAGCTGGCTTGTATACAGACTCACCGGATCAGTATTCCTGCTGGGACTAGTGGGATTCACAACACAGATACCCACATTCATACTTACACCATTTACCGGAGTAATAACCGATAGATATGACCGCATGGCAATCATGAGAAGCGCGCAGGTGCTATTCATGATACATGCATTCGTGATGGCATTCCTGGTATTGTCGGGACATATTGAGGTCTGGCATATCATAGCACTCAGTATCGTGTTCGGTATAATAAACGCATTTGACGCACCTGCGCGCCAGTCACTTGTCATAGACCTGATTGACGATCCGAAAAACCTCGGCAACGCCATAGCCCTGAACTCTGCAATATTCAACGGAGCCAGGCTCGTCGGGCCTGCAATAGCCGGAATGCTGATAGCCGTCGTCGGAGAGGGAGTCTGTTTTCTGATAAATGCCTTCAGTTTTATATTTGTGATAGGAGCCCTGTGGCAGATCAAGATTCTCAAGGAGAGAGTGGCCCCGCCCGAAAAGGATTTTAAAAAGAGTTTCTTTGAAGGACTCAGGTACACATTCGGAACAAAAGAGATACGCAACCTCATACTTCTGCTCGGAGTAATGAGTCTTACCGCATTCCCGTCAATAGTACTGCTCCCTGCATATGCCAAGGAGATACTGCATGGTGGCGCGGACACCCTAGGATTCCTGATGTCCGCGCTCGGAGCCGGAGCTCTCGTGGGAGCACTCTACATGGCTTCAAGAAAAAGTACAAAGGGGCTGGAGAATATAATAACTGTCACCACATTGATTCTTGCGGCAATGATCTCCCTTACCGGCGTTACCAGTTCGATGTGGCTCGCACTTCTTTCACTCTCGGTAGGAGGTGTTACAATGATACTTACACTCTCCTCAATCAATACATTATTGCAAACCACAACAGAAGAGCGGATGAGGGGGCGGGTCATGAGTTTCTATGCAATGGCCCTGATGGGAACTCAACCTATAGGAAATCTCATCGCAGGATCTGTCGCAAGTGGTATCGGCATCCATTGGACAATGGTCATCGGCGGTGCAGTGACATTTATTGCCGGCATTGTTTGGAAATCATTATCAGTTTAATCGATATATTTGCACAAAAAATGCAATGAATACTCTTTACAGGCTTGAAGTTGAGCAGGAGAGGGCAAAGGTTGCCTCTTCGGACAATGGTGTCATTCTTACAAAGGAGATGTTGTCAACGGTTCCCGAACCATTGGCCGGGTATTTTGTACGATGCGGTTATGAAGGCAGGGTGTTGGCTCCCTTTATCGAACTTGTATGGAGTGAGGCTGCTATTAAAATGTCCGAAAAGGGAAAATTTATGGCTATGAAGTGCTATCAGCACAACTTCTCTTATGAGCCTTGCCGTCTGGTTTATATGAAAAGCCGCATTGCAGGGCTCATTCCATTTGAGGGAAGAGACAAATTTCAGGATGGAAAGGGGAATATGCTGATCAGGCTTCTGAAGCTGTTTATTATAGCTGACGTGAAGGGAGAGGAGATGGACAGGTCAGCTCTTGTTACCGTTCTGGCAGAGATGCCTATGATTCCGGCCTCTTGTTTCATGCCTTATGTGAAATGGGAATATATTGATAATAATACTGTCCGGGGAACGCTTTCTTTCAAAGGGGTAGAGGTAAACGGGGTGTTTTCATTTAACGATAAGGGAGAATATGTCGGTTTTACTACTGATGAGAGATACCAGACTCAGAAAGACGGATCTTTCAGAAAAGTCAGATGGTCAGTGGGAATGGGGGAATACGTCAAATCCGGCGATATATCAATCCCCACCTTGCTTACCGCCACATGGAACCAGGAGAGCGGGGATTATCAATATTTCAGGGGTAAAATTGCCGGTATAAATTTCTGATTTACGAGCTTTTTTAGTATATTTGGATTAATTATATCCAAATTACTATTGATGCGTTAAAATCTGCATCTGATTATATATATTATTAATATTAAACATTTTATAAACGTTCTTTGATTTTTTGATTTGAAATGAGTAGATAATTTTGTGGCATTAAAGTCACAAGATTATGCATTCAGGCAAGTATATATTTTCTCAAGTCATAGAGTTTGTTCCTCGTTATGAGTTTGAAAAACTGGTCAAACAATATAATGGAGACTTTCATACAAGAGATTTAAGTTGTTACAATCAGTTTCTACATCTGATCTTTGGCCAACTAACGGCCTGCAATTCTCTAAGAGATATATGTTTATGTCTAAAGGCCCATCAGAAGAGTTTGTATCATCTCGGTTTCGGCAACACCGTAAACGAGTCATCATTGTCTCGTGCTAACGAACGGAGAGATTATCGTATATTCGAAAGACTAGGATGTGTCCTCATTGATATTGTCAGAACAATGTACTCTAAGGCAATCGTTCCTTATATGTATTCGCAAGAATATGAGTTATTTGCTCTTGACTCAACCACGATCTCCTGCAGTATCAAACTAATGGAGTGGGCTTTAGGTAAGTACAGTAAAGGAGCAGTTAAAATGCATACTATTATCGACTTACGTGGAAGCATACCAACATTTATTTGTATTACGAATGGAAGATATCATGATAGTAATATACTGAACATCATTGAACCTGTCCCTAACGCAATATATACAATGGATAAAGCATATGTCGACTTTAAAGAGTTGTATAATATTGATCAGTGTGGTTCTTACTTTATTACCAGAGCAAAAGACAACATCCGTTACAATATAACAGAAACCAACTATAACATTGATAAAGAAACCGGGTTGAGAGGAGACTATCATATTGTTCTTACAGGCTACAAATCGAGCAAACTTTATCCTGCCGAGTTAAGACTGGTGGAATATTATGATTCCGAAAATGATGAAGATCTCACATTTATCGCTAATAATATGGATATAACAGCTTTAGAAATAACAGATATATATCGCAACCGTTGGCAAATTGAGGTTTTCTTCAAATGGATCAAGCAAAATCTCACTATCAAGAACTTATGGGGCAACTCTGAAAATGCAGTTAAGACTCATCTCTGGATTGCAATATGCGCATATCTGTTGGTTGCCAGAATCAAAGCAACATACGATAGTCCTTATACTATTACAGAAGTTGCAACCTTAATCAGTGTATCAGCCCTTGAAAAGGCCGACCTGAGAGAGCTGCTAGAAAATCCTGATTTACTCAGTCAAAATCAAAATGTCAATGAACTTACAATATTTTAAAACTTTATTGCATCAGTAATATATCCAAATCATGAAAAAGCTGGATATATATCTGACAATACTGGTCCTGGTGCTCTTGCTGCTTATATGGCTCATGGACTCGGAAAATCTTATCAGGATAATTCTCTATCTTTTAGTAATTTTTGGTCTCTACACATCTGCATTTATAAGGAAATTTAAGGGAAGGAGAAGAGACTGGGATGTCTCATGGCATGGAATAGCCGTACTTTCAGGGGGCCATTTACTGGTCACTTTGCTCTTCATTGCTTCCGGCGGGTTGAACCCATCTACTGACTGGGTAGTGTCTGCAGGTGAATTTGTCCTCTATCTTGCACTTATGATAATGTTTACAATGCTTGTGGTATGCAAGTGCGTGGTCAGAAGTCTGAGAAGAGAGGAAGAGAACAAGGAAAATGCGGATCAAGGATAGAGTCTGGTAATTTTCCATCCGGGCCCCTCAAGGGTATACGCAAAGCGGTCATGTGACCGATGCTCTCTGTTTTGCCAGAATTCGAACAACTGAGGTTTCAAAATGAATCCGCCCCAGTGTTGAGGTCTTATGACCATCTCCTCGTTTTCTGAAAGCCTTATTATGTTGTTGTCGAACTCCTCCTTGTCATCCAGCGGTTCACTTTGCTTTGACAGTAAGGAGGCTGCCCTGTTTGGCAAAGGTCTGGAATTGAAATAATCATCCGATATCTGTTCGCTGCACCTCTCCACTAACCCCTCAACACGAACCTGTCTTATAAGCCTGGGCCAGAAAAATAGCAAGGAGGCTTTCGGGTTCTCCTCGAGCTGCCTCCCTTTTTTACTCCTGTAGTTTGTGAAGAAAATAAAACCCTCTTTGGTGACAATCCTCATGAAAACAATCCTTGAAGAGGGCATCATATCAGCTCCTGCGGTTGAAAGAGTCATTGCATCGGGCAGATTGCTCTTGCTTTCCAGCTCTTCGTTGTACCATAGTTTGAACTGGTCAAAAGGATTTTCCTTCATAATGCTCTCGTTAATCATGTTTTTTCTTGCTTTTTTTAAATTCATTAGGGCAGTAATTAAGACCTATGCTCTTATATCTTTTTACCATAATCTTCATCCTATTCATGAATGACGGGTAGTCCCGCGACTCCTTCGGAGACCACAACACCTCGGAAAGGGCGGCGGCGCGTGGATATACCATATATTCGACATGTGCTGGCGATGCCATATATTCTGTCCAGACATTTCCCTGAGCTCCCATGACGAACCTTGCATTTTCAGCACTGAGCGCCGCCGGCACAGGCTCATAGCCGTATATCTTTTCCAAAGGAGTAAACCCTCCGATTGCCAGAGGTTCTGTCTCTTTATCTCCCTGGTAATGGTCGAGATAGCAATGGCTTCCCGGAGTCATTACAACATAGTGCTGCTGGCCCGCAGCAGAAATGCCTCCCTCTTCGCCGCGCCATGACATGACGGCTGCATTCGGGGCAAGCCCCCCCTCAAGAATCTCGTCCCATCCAATTACCTTTCTTCCCTTGCTGTTTATATATCTCTCCATTCTCTGAACAAAGTAGCTCTGAAGCTGATGCTCGTCAGCAAGAGACTCTTCCTTCATCCTTTGTTGGCACAAGGGGCAGTCGTGCCATCTTACCTTAGGGCACTCGTCTCCCCCCACATGTATGAAAGTTGAAGGAAAGAGTGAAATTACCTCATCAATCACTCCTTCAAGAAAATTAAATGTGCTCTCTTTTCCCGCACACATAACATCATCGAAAACTCCCCATTTGGTTGCACTCTTGTATGGTCCGCCGGTACAGCCAAGTTCAGGATATGCTGACAGGGCAGCCAGAGCATGCCCCGGCATCTCTATCTCAGGTACTACTGTTATATATCTATCTGCAGCATATTTTACAATCTCTCTTATATCTTCCTGCGTGTAGTACCCGGAGTGCGGAGTGCCGTCATATACGGCATTCTCTTTTGAATAGCGGCCCACAAGAGTCTCGCTTCTTACAGAGCCGATTTCGGTAAGAAGGGGATATTTTTTTATCTCAATCCTCCATCCCTGATCGTCTGTCAAATGGAAGTGGAAGGTGTTGAGTTTGTGTATTGCCATATAGTCCAGATACTTGAATATGAATTCCTTCGGCATGAAGTGGCGGCAAACATCAAGATGAAGTCCTCTCCAGCTGAAACGCGGATAGTCCTCGATTTCTACAGATTTTATCTTGATTTTTGAGAGAGCCTTTTTCTCAGGCGGCATCATCTGAAAAAGAGTCTGAACGCCGTAAAACAGACCATTTGGATCGGCGGAGCATATCTCTATACTCTCTTTAGTTATTGATAATTTATAACCTTCAGGTTTTATACCGCACTCTTTGTCAAGTTTTAGAATTATGGAGCCTTTTTTTGCAATCTGCCCGCTCTCGACAGAGAGATTTGAAAAATGATAAAACTCTTTAAGATGATTGTTCAGAAGCAGTGCTATATCCTTAACAGACTTGTCATCGGTACTTACTAATAAAGAACTTTTTGCGGTGATTCTGAAATAACCCTTTCCCGGAGTCATTGAAACAGGGACCGGAATAATGCCGGCTAAATTACTTGCAAACAGAGACGATACAATTGTCATAAATATAACAGTAAGGCTTGGTTTGATAAATTTCATCATTTCTCTTTTTAATTAATTCAATTTCCGAATTTAGAAATATTTGTTGAATCCTGATAAAATAGTAACTTTATACAAGATATAATTGTTCTTAAAAATATCGGAGGTTAGTCATGAAAAAATTAATGTTTTTTAGTCTGCTCCTTTTCTTAGTTCAAGGTATCTCTGCTCAGGAGGGTTACCAGATTCAACAGAAGAACCTGATAAAAGTCAATTTGCTGCCTATAGCGTTCCGGAATTACTCCATTCAGTATGAGCGTGTGCTCGGCAAATCTGTCTCGGTTGCTGTGGCGTACAGGTTTATGCCGGAGGGTACAATTCCGTTGAAAAACAAAATCATCGATTACGCAGAACCGGATGATCAGCAAGTCATAGATATCCTCAATGAAGCGCAGCTTAGCAACTTTGCTATTACTCCGGAAGTGCGTTTTTACCTTGGGAAAAAGGGTTATGGCCGTGGTTTCTATGTTTCATTGTTTTACAGGTATTCAAATTTTGACGCAAATAACATTGTAGCGGATTTTGATGAGGAGGATATCTCTGTCAATGTTGATATGAAAGGTAACATAAAATCACACACAGTGGGATTTGTGCTTGGATCACAATGGGCACTCAGCAAACACCTGTGTCTTGACCTCTGGTTTCTCGGACCTCATTACGGCACCGGCTCGGGAAGTTTTACCGGAATCCCGTCCACTCCGATGTCGACGGAAGAGCAAAACACAGTGCGTGACAAACTGAATGAACTGGAAATTGATCCATATACAAAAACAGTTGAAGTTAATCAGAATAAGGCGACCGTAAACATAAAGGGGCCATTCGGAGGTTTCAGGGCCGGATTATCTTTGGGTATAAAGTTTTAGCTTTCACAAAGTTTTTCTATTTTTGTAATAAATACAGAATTCTAATATTTATTACATAATTTAAAAATGGAAAAATTAATAAAACTGTTAGGTTTTATAGTAATCCTATCTACTTTAGGAATTATCTCCTCTTGCAGTAAAGAGGATGTTGATGATGGAACCCCATCTCTTGAAATAAGCACAGAAACACTTAATGTAGCCAAAGAGGGCGGAAATTCTACCTTTGTTGTCAATACAAACAGAGACTGGACAACAACAGTTACCTATTCAACAGGTGCTGACTGGGTGGCACTTTCACCAAGTACAGGAAAGAAGGGCGAAACTACTGTTACTGTAACTTGTCTGCCTAATACCGGCAATGACAGGACAGCTACAATTAAAGTTGCAACCTCTACAATTTACGAATATGTTCAGGTGATACAAGCTGCAGGTATAACAAAAACTTATGTCACTTGTGCCCAACTCAGATCGATGGGTGAGGGAACCGTCGCTTCTGAGGTTTACATGAAGGCTAGCATGATAAGTGACCAGGTCGGAGGAAACTCAACTTCGCTAAAGAATATTGTCGTTTCAGACGGTGGTGCAGGTATCGCTGTCAGACTTGTTGATAATGCATCTACATACGCAGTAGGTGCCGAACTCGAGTTTAACCTTAAGGGCGCCACTCTTGCAAAGTATAACGGATTACTCCAGTTAAATAACTTTGACAATACAAAAATGACTGCTACAGGCCAGACAGTGGCGATTAACCCGTCTGTGATTACAGCTGCTCAATTGCTTTCCGGTAACTATGAGAGTATGTATGTCTCTGTAACCAATGTTCAGGTTGTAGAGGCTGACCTTGCAAAGAACATTGCCGCATCTGACGCTCATACGACAATAAATATGGAATCAAGCACAGGTGAGAATTTCTCAATGTTCTCAGCTAAGTACTCTGAATTCGTAGGTGTTGCTGTTCCTCAGGGAAGTGGTTCTCTCAAGGGTATTGCCAGCATCAGCAACGGGGCAATCCAGGTTACTCCAAGAAACAGGACCGATTTTGCCGGACTAACAGGCACACGTTTTGCCTCTGCTGCAAAGCTCACTTACGGAACTGCAAGTCTTGCCGGAGCTTTGACCAAGGATGCAGCAACAATTGCAACTATAACAATCCCTTATACAAATGCGAAGGTTAACGATGCATACTCACTCTCTGTAGCTGTCAGCGGTGCAGGTGCTGCAGGTCTTACAACTCCTGTCGCTGCTACCGGAACCTTTACAGCCGCAGCGGGAAATATTGTGTTTAACCTTTCCGGAACACCTACAACAGCAGGTGCGGTTGTATTTACAATCACCGGTACAGGCATCACTACTCCAATAGTTGTCAATGGCACAGTAGTAGATGCAGCCAATGCGCTGACCCTCGGATCATGGACATTCAGTGCCGTTCCGACAATGCCGATGGCATCAACTTCAGCATCAACAGACGCCTCGACAGGTGCGGCTCTCGATATGGATGGTTTCACAACAGCTCCGACTTTCGGTTTTACAAGTGCAACCGCAACTATATGGGGTAACAACTGGGGGCCTAATCAATCCTGGCTGTTCTCAATGACTCCAAAGGCTGCGATAGCTTCCGGCAAGGTTGTTTCTATATCATTCTATGCATATGGCAGCAGCACAAGCCCTAGAGACTTCGTTGCCGAGTTCTCTTCTGACAATTCTACCTGGCACCAGATGGGCGATGCTATCGTTTATGCAGCGGCAATGCCAACATCTCCTTTCATAAGGACATATACATTGACTGCAGCAGCTTCGGGAAAAGTGTATTTCAGAATCAAGTGCACATCGACCACTTCAATCGGTGGAGGCACTGTAGGTTCGGGCGGTAACTCACGCCTTGCAAACGTAATAATTACAGTACAATAGTAAATGAGAATTTTTGAGGGGACAGGTCTGCAGGCGATAGTTCTTTTGTTATGTGGATCTATATTGGTGGGATGTACTAAAGATGAGATCGCTGTTCAACTCTCTGCTGAGTTGAGCAGCGAATCTGTCTCTGCCTCATCTACAAGTCTTTTTTTAAACATTGATGCAAACAGCGACTGGACTCTGTCTGTCAATTATAAGACGGGCGGCGAGGGCTGGTGTACACCAACCATGACAAGTGGAAAAGGGGATGCCAATGTGGTGCTGAACCTTTCAGCGAATAGTGCTGATATTGCGAGGGTTGCGGAGATTGCGGTCTACAGCGGAGACAAATCAGCGAGGAATACTCTGACACAGGCGGCAAAGACAGGAGGGGGAGATAATCCCGGAACGGGAAACCTTAAATGGCTTGAGATACCTTCCGGCGGAGGTAATTCCAACACAAAAATTGTAACTCACTCTATTGATCTCTCCGGTAAAAGTGTGAGGAACTATACCCTTATGTATGATAAGAGTGAGAGAATAGCCTATTGGGTTGCCTATCCTCACAACCCGGTTTATATCGGATCTGCATCAAGGACTGATGCCTGGCAGCCGGACCCTGATTTTTTAGCTTCAGACCAGGCCTATCTTTATAACGGTATAACAGGTTATGACAGAGGGCATCAGATCCCTTCGGCAGACAGGACTTGCTCAATTGAGGCAAACACTCAGACATTCTATTTCACAAACATGACCCCACAGCTGGGGGCACTTAATCAGCAGATGTGGGCATCTCTTGAGGGCCAGGTGAGAGGGTGGATGTCTACTTGTGATACACTTTATGTAGTGACAGGAGCGATATTGCGAACAGTGGGCGGTAACGAGACTGTCAACCATGCCGTTGACAAGATCGGAGGGTTGATAGCTGTTCCTAACTACTATTACAAAGTTTTACTGAGACTAAAAAATCAGAAATATGATGCCATAGGGTTCTGGTTTGAGCACAGGGCTTACGGTTCAGGCAATGCAACAGCTTTGCAGACAAAATCGGTAGATCAGATAGAGGCTCTGACCGGGTTTAATTTCTTTGCTAATCTTAGTGAAACAATACAAAATGAGGCAGAGGCCAAGTGGGCTCCTGCAGATTGGAATCTTTAACTAATTATTTATGGCCAGATTATCCAGAGTATTAATCATTGCTACGGCAATCCTGCTCTTTGCAATAAACTCACTCTCCTCTCAACCGAGAAGATATCCGGTTGCATTCTACAACCTTGAGAATCTGTTTGACACAATAGATACACCGAATGTCGTAGATGAGGAGTTCACACCTGCCGGCCCATATCAATGGGGCAGCCAGAGGTATTATAAGAAGCTCTCAAATATTGAGGAGGTTTTTTACAGGCTATCTCAGGCGACAGGTTCGTTTCCGGCAGTGATAGGCATGTCTGAACTTGAAAACAGAAATGTTCTGGAAGACATTGTATCGTTGCCTAAGCTTGTCAAGGCGAATTATCAGATTGTACACTATGACTCTCCGGATGTGAGAGGAGTCGATGTTGCTCTGATATACCGTCCCTCTGTCTTCAATTATGAGGGCAGCAGCTCACTGCGTGTAAAAGTGGAGGGGAAACCCGATTTCAAGACCAGAGACATATTGATGACCTGGGGTACAATTGACGGAGAGAAATTCTATTTCTTTGTTTGCCATTGGCCCAGCAGGCGAGGCGGAGAACAGACTTCAGAGCCTCTCCGGTGCGCTGCTGCAAAGGTGGCAAGAGATGCTATTGACTCAGTTGTGAAAATCGACCCTAAGGCTAGCTTTATTCTCATGGGTGACTTGAATGACGATCCTGTGAACAGAAGTATTTATGAGGTTCTGGGAGCAAAAGGCAAAATGTCTGAGGCAAAGAATCCCGGTGACATGTTCAATCCTTTCCATGCAATGTTCAAGGCAGGTTACGGCTCTCTTGCGTACCAGGATTCATGGAACCTGTTTGACAATATTGCCGTCAGCTATAATGTGATCAATAACCCCAAACAAAAGGTTGTCCTTGCTAAATCGGACAACAACAAGTTCTGGGGAAATATCTTCAACCGCTCTTTTTTAACACAGCAGAGCGGCCAGTATAAGAATTATCCTTTGAGGACATTTGTAGGACCCAATTTTCAGGGAGGTTACAGCGACCATTTCCCTGTATTCATATATTTACTCAGTAAACAATAATCATTATGAAAATAAGAGCTACTTTTATTTTTACAGCTTTGATGATCCTCTTTGCATGCGGCATGTATGCACAGTCAAACGGCATCAAGGGAAAGGTGGTAAACAGAGAGGGGCGTTTGCCTGTCAAAGGTGCAAAAGTTGTGCTTATGGCAGGAACAGAGATGAGTGCCGTCACATCTGAGACCGGAGAGTTCCAGATTACGGACATTCCTCTTGGAACATACTCACTCGTTGTTACTGCTTCTGACTTTCAGCCGGCACGACTTAACGTTAAAGTTGAGAACTATATGAAAGATCTCAATTTTATTACGCTAGTGGCTGCGGTAACGGTCAAAAACCAGGATGCGGCTATGATGGCTGATTTTGACACAGAATCTTCAAGTGATGCCCAGGCAATTCCGGTAATCCTTACCTCTTCCAAGGATGTATATGAGAATATTGCCGGATATAAATTCAGCGATATAAGATTCAAAAACAGAGGGTACGAGTCGGAGACCTCTGCGGTTTACCTAAACGGCCTTTACTTTAATGATGCCCTTACCGGATACTCTCCGTGGTCTCTCTGGACAGGTCTCAATGAGGCGACAAGAAATCAGGAGAGTTCTACCGGACTGGATATTTCCGATTACGGTGTAAGCGGGTTTAACGGCTCGACCAATATCAACGCCACTGCTTCTCAGATGAGAAAGGGAAACAGGTTCAGCGTAGTGAATGCAAGCGGTCAGTACCGTTTCAGGCTTATGGCAACCATTGCTTCCGGAGAGAAGGACAACGGCTGGTCTTACGCCCTCTCCGCATCTACAAGGATGGGGGGCAACGACTGGGTAAACGGTGTTTACTATAATGCATTTGCGTGGTTCGCTTCTGTTGAGAAGAGGCTAAACGAAAAACACAGAGTTGCACTGACATTGTTCGGATCTCCTACCGAGAGAGGAACTCAGGGTTCATCCACTCAAGAGGTGTATGACATGATAGGAAGCAACTATTACAATCCGAACTGGGGATACCAGGATGGTAAGATCAGGAACTCGAGGGTTAGAAAGAACCATGAGCCTGTAGCAATTCTTAACTATACTTTTACCCCTAACGACAAGATTAATCTTAAAGCTGCAGTTTCGTACAGATTCGGAAAGAACGGCTACTCGGCACTTGACTGGTATGATGCTCCGGATCCACGTCCGGATTATTACAGAAACCTTCCAAGCTATTATGAAGATGATCCTTACAAGGCATCATATATAAGAGAGGGGTGGCTTACCGACTGGAACATACGCCAGATAAACTGGGACAAGATGTATGATGTGAACAGGAACAGTGAGGATGGCAGATCTCAGTACATACTTGAGGAGCGCCATACTGACCAGCAGGATCTGAATGCAAAGCTACAGGCAGCAATAAACCTTTCAGCAGCTAGTAAACTGAATGTAGGTGCTGAGCTCAGATTTAACAAGACAGACTACTACAAGACAATAAAAGACCTTTTGGGCGGCGAACACTGGATAGACATAGACAAATTTGCCGAGAGAGATTTTGCAAGTGGTGATGCTATTCAGAATGACCTCAATCATCCGAACAGGGTGGTGAAGAAAGGTGACAGATACGGCTACAGCTATCTGGCACACGTTCAGAATTACAAGGGTTGGTTCTCTTACAAATTCAGTAAACACGGGTTCGAGGCATATCTTGCAGGCGAGGCCGGAAATACAACATTCTGGAGAGAGGGGCTATACAGAAAAGGGCTCTTCCCTGACAACTCTTACGGCAATTCAGAGAAGTTGAATTTCTTCACATATACAGCTAAAGGCGGTTTGGCATACAGCATCGGAGGTATGCACAGGATTTACGCAAATGTGGCTTATATAGAGAGTGCACCTTTCTTCCAGGAGTCATTTGTCTCTCCTAGGACAAGAAACAGCGTTGTGGACGGTCTTACAACAGAGAAGACCATGAGCGCCGACATCAACTATTCACTCAGGCTTCAGGGCCTCAAGCTGAGATTGACCGGCTTCTACACAACAATCAAGGACCAGACAAATCTTATAAGTTTTTATGATGATATCAGCAGGAGCTTCTCGAATTTCTCAATGTCAGGAATTGACCAGGTGAATGCAGGCGTTGAATTGGGCTTATCTGTTCCAGTTGCCACAGGCCTTTCTGCTGAGGCTGCTTTCAGCTACGGGAAGTATGTCTATTCATCTAATCCAACAGTTACTCAAACAGTGGATAACAGTGATGCAATCCTTATGTCTAATGTAGATGTCAACTGGAAGAATTTTAAAATACCCTCAACTCCTCAGACTGCTCTAAATATCGGGCTAGACTACAAGTCGCCGAACAGTATCTATGCAGGAGTGGATATGTCATATTACGATGCAATGTACCTGGACATGAATCCTGTCTACAGGACAGACAAAGCTATAATGGGTCTCTCTGCAGAGGAGAGCGCAGCTATGCGCCGTCAGGAGAAGTTCAAAGGTGCTGCAGTGCTGAATGCTAACATCGGTAAGAGTTGGTATATAGGAAGTTATAATATAGGCTTCAGCCTTGAGATTAAGAACATACTGAACAACCAGAGCATCAAAACCGGCGGTTATGAGCAGATGAGACTCAAAGCGAACGAGGATTCAAATGGAACCATCTTGAATTACAGCAGATTTGATTCAAAGTATTTCTATATGTTTGGAACTACATACTATCTTAACCTGTATTTCCGTTTCTGATAGAACATTTTAAAACAGAAAGAATATGAAAAAAATATATAATATAATATTGATAGCGGCTCTCACTCTGTTTTCTGCTTCATGCACAAAAACATTCGACGAGCCGGATGAGTTTGTTCCTGTCAACATGGAGCCCACACATACAATAGCTCAGCTTAAAGCAATGCGTATAGGCGGTTCTACTGAGGTATTGGAGAATGTAATTGTCTCTGGCAAGGTTGTAAGTTCTGATGCTGAAGGTAATTTCTACCGCACATTCTTTATTCAGGATGAGACAGGCGGAATTGAGATAAAGATAGGTAAGACCAATCTCCAGAGCTATTACAAAGAGGGTCAGACAATAGTTGTAAAGGCAAGGCATCTTACCCTCGGCAGCTACGGAGGCATGGTAAGTTTGGGTGAGAGATCTCTTGAGTCAAAATATGAGAATGGCTATATCGACACAGATCTCAGGATAAATGAGACTATCTTCAGAGGCTCTCTTGGACCGAAAGTCACACCTTTGGAGATTACAGACCAAAGCCAGATTACAGACAGCAGGCTCGGAACACTGGTGACACTAAAAAATGCAAAGTTAATCAAGCGTAATATGGCAACCTGGGCACAGAAGGCTTCGGGTACTGTTGAAGCTGTCTATGGAGAGCATACTTTCCAGATCGGAACTAAAAGTGTTCTGGTACGCACCAGCGGCTATGCCAAATTTGCTTCTGAACCTGCACCTTCATTGAACACAATTGCCGATGTGACAGGCATACTTACCAAGTATAACACAACCTATCAGCTCTTGCTAAACTCACTTGACGGAGTTGTTGTGAAGTAAGTTGAATTTAAGCGGAGTATTCTTAAGAATTGCTCCCTTTGATGTGATAGCTATATAATAAACGCCCGGAATTAATCAGGGCGTTTTATTATGTCATCGTACACTTTAAATTCAGATGTTCAGGAATTCTTACTTGTATAGTGTCTTGAATCGCCCCACAGTCCATATCCGACTTCGTCTCCTATTGAGCGAATCCTGTTTTCCAGACATGATGCACATTGTTCCGCCTCCTCATCCAGGCAGGGCTTATCGTCGTATAACTGATAATCCTTGCGGTATTTAACAGGTGTAAGGTTTGGCATCACTACGTTTGCTCCGACTGCAAGTGCCTGCTCCCTGCCGTCCGGGGCTAGTGTCTGCATGGCGGTTGTGGCTGCTATGTTTACATCTTTCATGAGAATCCTGAGAGATGCCACCATCTTCAGACTCATTGCAAGTCTCTCATCCTTGCTCATAAGAAGGTGCCTGTATTTGTACAGTGGAGTGCCCTCGTGTTCTATATATGGGCCCATTCCATTCATGTCTATATCGAACTCTTTGAGGAAAAGCAGATCCTCGACAAGATGGTCGATTGTCTGGAATGGCAGGCCTATCATTACTCCGGATCCAACCTGGTAACCAAGTTTTTTCAGAGATTCAAGCGCTTTGATCCTTTTGGCGTAACTGTGGTGTTCATCTTGAGGGTGCAGCTTTCTGTACAGCTCCTCGTTTGATGACTCAATCCTGAGAAGGTATCTGTGTGCACCGTTCTCTTTCCATATCCGGAATGTCTCTTCGCTCTGTTCTCCAAGCGAAAGGGTTATATGAAGCTCGTTGTTGGTCTCCTGGTGAATCTTCTGCAACAAGCGGCTGATATTTGCAACTTGTCCTTTGTCGGCGCGTTCCCCTCCCTGTATTACTATGCTGCCGTACCTCTTTTGCCATGCGAACTTTGCAGCATCGATAACCTCCTCGTCAGAGAGTTTGTATCTGTGAAGCTGCTTCATTCCGGCCCTGACGCCGCAATAGTAGCAATTTTTTGAGCACTGTTGGAGTACTCTATCAATCCTCTGTAATATACAATATTACCAACGTGCTCTTTTTTTATGGCTGCAGATATTTCGAATAATCTCTTCATGTCCTCACCGGACAATGTGAGCAGATATCGTAGATCTTCAGAATTAATCTCTTTTTTACCTGCAATCAGTCCTATACGGTCAATGTTCATTGTTTCATCTTTTTCCTTCCCGGCTGCAAAGGTATGTTTTTTTTTATGAGATGGAAAGATTGAAAAAATGACTACATTAGCAATCATTATAGATGTTTGTATCATGATTCTGAAAAAAGTAATACTTCTCTCATTTATTTTTATATCGCTTAACTCTTTTGCCCAGGAAGCTGGATCCGTAAAAGCTTCAATTGAGGAGGACCTCCGGACATACCCTGTTCTTTGGCATCAACTTTCGCCGGAATATGTGGCCTTGTGTTATCAGGCTTTCAATGTCGCACAATCGAATTTGGAAAGGGAACTGAAAAATAAAGAGTGCTGCGAAAAGTTGGCAATTGTTACAGATATTGATGAAACTGTGCTTGATAATAGTTACTCTGAGGCAAGGAATATTGTTGAGGGTAAATCTTATAACCCAAAAGATTGGGCTTCATGGATAGATGAGGCTTCTGCAACCGGAGTCCCGGGTGCGGTGGAGTTCTTACGTTGGGCTGAATCTAAGGGTGTGACTGTTTTTTATATAAGTAACAGAACTCCCCGGGATATTCCTGGAACTGTCAAAAATCTTAAGAATTTAAACTTTCCTTTTGCTGACGAGGAGCACATGCTGTTCTTGGCTGATGGTTCAACTAAGGAGCCTAGAAGAGAAAAGGTTGCGGAGAATTATAAGATTGTGATGCTTTTAGGCGACAATCTGAATGATTTTGCAGCTTGTTTTGAGGTTAAAGATAACCAGAAGAGGAGAGATGCTACTGTCGATATGCGACAGGAGTGGGGTCGTCGTTTTATAGTTATCCCAAATGTGATTTATGGTGAGTGGGAAAAAGGCATTTATGACTATAAATCGGGTCTTTCATCAGAAGATAAGGCAATTGTCAGAAAAGGAAAACTTAAAGTAAACCCGTAATACAATATAATCATGGAAACGAACAAGCAAAGTTATGAGTGTTGTCCGCCGTTCGATCCTGAACCGTGGGACGACAAAATGGTTGAGTGGCATGATAAGATTTTTGTGAAATCCAGTGTGCGCACTCTCTTTTATATGCCTCTCAATTTCGGTCCTGTCATTACCAAACTTATTAAAGCAGCCGGTGAGGCAGGATGTGAATTTGACAATCTGTGTCTGTCTGATCATACTTCCAGATGGAATATGGATATTCTTCTTGCAGTTGATAAAGATGTTCCCGGGTTGAAAAATGTAAGAATCACCGGAAAGTTCTATTGCAAAGTCTATGAGGGAGACTTCAGAAATACTGACTCCTGGTGTCGCGATTATGCCCAAAGGGTTAAGGCTATGGGCAGGGAGACAGGAAAGATGTATATGTGGTACACAACGTGTCCTAAGTGCGCCAAAAAGTACGGAAAGAACTACACCGTTATTGTTGCGGAGTTGCTTTAATCCTTGAAGATAAAGAAGACTGCGAGCACGAGGAATATGAATGCTATAAAATGATTCAACCGGAAACTCTCCTGCTTGAAAAAAATTAATGAAAATGCCACAAATACTGTGAGCGTTATGACTTCCTGTATCACTTTTAGTTGCATGAGGGTGAACGGCCCTCCGAACTCCTTATACCCGATTCTGTTTGCCGGAACCTGGAAGCAATACTCAAAAAGTGCTATCCCCCAGCTTATTACAATAACACCGAAAAGCCCCCACTTTCCCCATTTGCTTGCGATGTTGAATTTCAGATGGCCGTACCATGCGAGTGTCATGAAGCTGTTTGATACTACAAGCAGCAATATACTCAAGAGTCCCCTGTTCATAATTAAGAATTTTCAAGTCGCAAATGTATGAATTTTTTGTGGCACTGATTTTTTTATGATTCAAGTTGTGTAATACTCAAATAAACAAAAAGATAGACGAATGTTAAAATCAGTGCCACTAAAAGTAACTGCAGAGATATACCGTCTCAGGGCAGTCCATCCTCACTCATTCCATTCGCTCCGGCTAGAATTTTCAAGCCGCAAATGTATGAAATTTTTTAGTGGCACTGATTTTTCTAAGTGCCTCATTATTAGCAGTAGAATTTTTAGGGTTGTAATAGGCAGAATTTCAACTTAATTTATATATTAGTAAGTCAATCACTTAGAAAAATCAGTGCCACACAAAATTAATTCCTGTGAGCTTTTCAGAGAGATTCCATAATCTTTGTGCGACATCTTCCTTGAAAAGCGTATTGACCTCGTCACTTATAACCGGATAGCCTTTTTTATTCAACTTTCCATCAGGTCCGATATACTCACCTCCCTTCAGGGATGGTTCGGTTGCAGCAAAAAGGGTAGGGAGAGCTCCCATCTCGGTAGGCTGACCGACCATCTTGAAAATCGTTCTTACTATAAATCCGCTTTTCTTGCCAGACCCCATTGAGGCGAGGTTGGTCACGGCTACGCCGGGATGACAGGCAAGACTTATGGTTGAAGCGCCTGCTTTTTTGAGTCTGTTGTTAAGCTCAACGGCAAAGAGAAGATTGGCTAATTTACTTTGCCTGTAATATTTAAACCGGCTATACCCTTTTTTGCCGTCAAGGTTATCGAAGTGTATCTCAGCACTTCGTGTGGCAATACTACTTATAGTTACAACTCTTGAACCGGGAGTCGCCAGAAGGGCAGGAAGAATTTGACCGGTGAGTGCAAAATGACCCAGGTGGTTTGTGCCGAACTGCAGCTCAAAGCCGTCTTTTGTAAATCTATGAGGGGGAGTCATAACCCCGGCGTTATTTATCAACAGGTCAAGATGTGTGTATTTCTCCGGAAATTTGTCTGCAAACTCTTTTATGCTGCTAAGATCACTCAAATCAAGGTGAATCAGTTCTACATCAGCAAGAGGGAACTCCTCAATTATTCTTTTTCGTGCAATTTCACCTTTATCAAGATTTCTGACGGCAAGAATCACTTTCGCACCCTTCGAGGCAAGTCCCTTTGCGGCCTCAAACCCTATTCCGCTTGACCCTCCGGTTATTACTGCAATTTTTTTCTCCAAGTTTGGAATATTAGCTTTTGTCCAGTTCATTTTTGATCTTTTTTTGTGGCACTGATTTTTTTATTTGTCTAAAATGTTGTGCCTTATAAACATAGGGGTGCTAGACAAATAAAAAATCAGTGCCACAAAAATTTATTTATAAAATTTATAATTTTTCTTAAACCAAAATGCAACATTCACAAGAGCTATCATTACAGGAACTTCGACTAGCGGACCTATAACTGCGGTGAAGGCTTCTCCGGAATTGATACCGAATACGGCTATCGCAACGGCAATTGCGAGTTCGAAGTTGTTACTTGCTGCGGTGAAGGAGAGAGTTGTGGCTTGTTCATATGTTGCACCAATTCGTTTGCTCATGAAAAATGAGACAACGAACATTGTTATGAAATATATTACCAACGGTATGGCAATCCTCACAACATCCAAAGGAATCTTGACAATATATTCTCCTTTAAGAGAGAACATCACAACGATTGTGAAGAGCAGGGCAATCAGGGTCAGAGGACTGATTTTAGGTATAAATTTATTATTATACCACTCTTTGCTTTTGACTCTTATGAGAATAAAACGGGTAAGAAATCCTGCAATAAACGGAATTCCCAAATATATAAAGACACTCTTCGCTATTTGTCCTATGGTTATCTGAGACACGGCATCATTTACCGGTAGCCCGAACCAGCCGGGAAGTACGGCAATGAAGATATACGCATATACAGAGAAGAAGAGGACCTGAAAAATCGAGTTGAATGCCACAAGACCTGCTGCGTACTGTGTGTCTCCTTTAGCCAGGTCGTTCCAGACAATTACCATAGCAATACATCTGGCAAGCCCGATCAATATCAGTCCATACATATAGTCAATGTTAAACTGCAGGAAAATAATCGCCAGGATGAACATCAAAACCGGGCCAATAACCCAGTTCTGTACTAGAGAAAGACCCAGAACGCGCGTGTTGCGGAAAACATCGCCCAACTCCTCATATTTCACCTTTGCAAGGGGCGGGTACATCATAACTATGAGTCCTATTGCTATCGGAATGTTGGTCGTTCCTGAGGACATGCTGTTCCAGAATCCGGCTACTGAAGGTGAAGCCCATCCGGCAAATACGCCTACAATCATTGCCAGGAAAATCCACAAGGTCAGATATCTGTCTAAAAATTTAAGTTTAGCGTTTGTCATGTTGTTTGTTTTTAGTGGCACTGATTTTTCTAATTGACTGAAATATAAATCAGTGCAAAAAGTTGTAAGTTGGTCCTTTACGATTCCTGAAATATGTTTTACAAAATGAGGCAATTAGAAAAATCAGTGCCACATAAATTTATAACCGGAGACTGTAATGCTGAATATTCCGTTATTATCATTTTCGGAAGTCAGTATGCCTTCAGGCATTTCGATTTTTCTCTCCTTATGTATTGTTATGTTGGCAAAACCGGATTTCTCTATGATTGAAAGATACTCTGGCATCTTGAGTGCCCCTGATACGCAACCTGCATATAACTCTGCACTTTTACGGGCACTTTCTGTAAGTTCTCCCTTTATAACAACATCTGAAACACAGAAATGTCCTCCGGGCTTCAACACTCTAAAAATCTCGGAAAACGCCTTAGATTTGTCCGGCACAAGGTTAAGAACACAGTTAGATACAACAACATCAAACGAGTTTGCATGGAGAGGCATATCTTCTATATCTCCGTAAATAAAATTAACATTCGTCAGACCCAATTTGGCCGCATTTTTATTGGCCTTCTCAATCATCTCTTCTGTAAAATCCAGTCCGGTCACATGACCATCAGGACCGACGGCGGCGCGGGCGACAAAACATTTAATATTTCTTAAATAAAAATTTGAAAATTGCTCTTTAATCTCGTCTCTCACCCTCCGGAATTCACTCATTATATAAGTGTCACTTCCTATAACGTGCGACGGATCTTCAAAGCCCATGTGAATTCTTGATTTTACTTTGCCGGAAAAAGAGGGACAGCTCTCTTTGGCATTATCACATACGGTAATGACATAATCCCATTCATCAGATAGATACTGATCTACAGAGACAGGGATATGTTTGCTGATGTCGACCCCGGCTTCCTTCATAACCTCTACAGCTTTCGGGTTCACCTCTTTAGCCGGCTCAGTGCCTGCTGAGCATACCCTGATCTTATTGTCAAGAGCTTGAAGAAACCCGTGAGCCATTTGGCTGCGGCAGCTATTTCCGGTACATAAAATAAGTATATTCATTTAAATAAAATTACTAAATCTGATTTAATATCTTGCTAAACTCTTCTAGTGAGAGTACTCCGTTATGCCTGTAAAATTCCTTCCCCTCTTTATCCAATAAAACCTGCATTGGTATTGTGATGACCCCGAAGAAGTCCATAATGCTCTGACTCTCTTTTAATCTTACATTTGTGAATACGACATTTACAATGTCCGGATACTGATTCCTTATCTCTTCCATCACACCCTCCATGGTCTTACAAGAGGAACACCCTTTTGCACCGAATTCCAGAAAAGTGACTTTATAAGCAAGCCCGTTTTTTGCGTAATTGTATGCAGAGTCAATTCTCTTAGATTCAGAAGATGCAGTTAATGAATCAATACTGGACACTTTAACTTTCGAAGCATATCCGGTAAGATTGTCTTTAAAAACAAATAAAGAGACAAGAAACAGGATAGAGAAAATGATAAAACTCCAGTTAATATACTCCCTGGCTTTAGAAGATAACTTCGGCTTTTTCATATACTTTACCTATCACCTCTTCATTCACAGGTGTCTCGCCCTTTTTATATCCTAAATCAGTCAGGCGTAAATATTTGTAATCAGTAATGCCCTCTCTGTCAAGAATTTTCTTTCCACAATCCACAGGGCAACCATCCAGCACAAGAATGTTTTTCTTCTTCAATTCATCGTGTGGCTTACCCAATCCGGCCCCAAGGGTGGCAAGACAGCTCATTTTACGAACTCCGTTATCTCTTAAACGACGTGCTACAATGTCAGTTATATAGCCAAGGTCACATGCTCCGGAGCAAGAGAATACTACATACTCTGTTGAGCCGCATAAACAGGTTTTGTTTTCCATATTGACATTAATATTTTATTGTTAAAAAATGCTTCCATAGATGAGCCCGGAAATCGTAGCCATCACAATTACAAGAGAGACATACACGATTGTTTTTTCTGTTCCTACTACTTTGCGGATAACCAGCATATTAGGCAAGGATAGTGACGGGCCGGCAAGAAGTAATGCCAACGCCGGCCCCTTGCCCATACCTGCGGCAAGAAGACCCTGTACGATAGGTACCTCGGTAAGAGTGGCGAAATACATGAAAGCGCCGACAATTGATGCAAAAAAGTTTGAGAACACAGAATTGCCGCCGACCATCCACTCAATCCATTCATTCGGGATTACACCGGCAATTGTTTTCCCGTCATGGGTGGAGCCCAGAAGGAAGCCGGCAGTGATAACTCCAAATGCCAGAAGGGGAAGTATCTGTTTTGCAAATCCCCAAGCAGACATTGTCCACTCCTTGTTGTCATCATCTCTTTTGTCTAAAAGTGTAATGATACTTAATGCCGCTATGCCTACCATCATAGGTACAAGAGGACTAAGTTTGGCGTTCTCTATATAATTGCTTGAAAGAATAGCTGATATTGCTGTCGCAATTGCTGCAGTAACTACCCATTGCCACTTAATCTTCAGGATCTTTATAAGAGAGTAGCAAAGCATAAGAGAAAAGAATCCGGTTATATACCACTTGTATGCCCATATATAATACCATGCGCTGGCTGTGTCTCCTGCAGCAGGTTTTCCCCAGTTTGCAAATACAAGAATCAGGACAAGTGTGAAGAAGTGAAATACAGTCTGCCACATTGGCCTCTTTTCCGGTTGGAGAGGGATGTTCATCTGCTCCTCTTTTTTAATTCTCTCCTCTTTTCTGTATATGAATGCCATTATCATCCCGATAATAACACTGAAAGCAACTGCACCCACAGTACGTGCAACACCCATTTCGAAGCCCATTATTCTGGCTGTGAGTATTATTGCAAGGATGTTAATTGCAGGTCCTGAATAGAGAAATGCAATGGCAGGCCCGAGGCCGGCTCCGCGTTTGTGGATGCTCGAGAATAGAGGAAGTATTGTGCAGGAGCAAACAGCCAGTATGGTACCAGAAACGGCAGCTACTGTATAAGCAAGCCATTTCTTTGCGTTTGCACCGAAATATCTGAGTACAGAACCCTGGCTTACAAACACAGATATTACACCAGCGATGAAAAATGCCGGCAGCAGACACAAGACCACATGTTCCCGCGCATACCATTTTACAAGATCTAAAGTTGCTGAGATTGCAGTAGTGAACCTCACACTGTCAATCGGGAGAAAGAAGGCTGCCGCGAATAATACTATAATCGACAGAAGAATTTTTAACTCTTTTTTATTTTCCATTTTTAAATATAAATATTTCGTAAAACGACGAATTGCTAAATCAAAAAAAATCAGAAAACTCTAAAAATGTAGTAAATACCTACAAGAATGAACAGAACGGCAATCACCTTCCTGAACCACTTTTCAAAGGCTTTGACTTTGTTGTATACCCCTCCGATTCCTGATAAAGTGTATGCAAGTACCCAAGAGAATATGATAACCGGAATACCGGTGGCGATTGCAAAAATAAGTGGAAGGTATAGCCCTGATGCACTACTTATGGTCATCGGAACAAGCATCCCGAAGTACAGAACCCCGCTATAAGGGCAAAATGCAAGAGCAAATAACATCCCGAGTAAAATAGCATCAAAGTATCCCCATCCTCTCTTTTCCTCCATCTTTGATGTAAGTCTTCCAAGGCCCGGGAATTTAATCTTTACAATATCCAGCATGAAAAAACCGATTATTATAAGAAGCGGTCCTAGTATCTTTTCCCCGTATTGTTGGAAAAATCCGGAGAACTTAAACTGATCAGCGCCCAGGAATAGAATTAATGCAATTGCTGTATA
>JAEAMF010000834.1_pt1 | contig 30155 bp, 24 predicted proteins | sample 8958721 | NCBI WGS metagenome assembly JAEAMF01 (sample SAMN16933255, study PRJNA681124) | bioreactor sludge metagenome | isolation source: anaerobic bioreactor treating anionic surfactant - SDBS | place: India: Bengaluru | collected 2019-02-28 | reverse complement strand
TAGAGAAATAAGGGGACTTAGAGTGAACAAGTCGGAACTGATTGACGCTATCGCTGCATCTGCTGACATCCCGAAAGCTGTAGCTGGCCGTGCGCTGGATGCAGTAATCGACTCCGTCACCGGCGCCCTGAAGGCAGGTGACTCGGTTGTACTGGTAGGCTTCGGCACGTTCTCCGTGACCGACCGTCCTGCGCGTACCGGCCGTAACCCGCAAACCGGTAAGACTCTGGAAATCCCTGCTGCCAAGAAGCCAGGCTTCAAAGCTGGCAAAGCACTGAAAGAAGCCGTCAACTAAGTCGCTTCTTTCGGGCTTACGCCTCGTCGAGTCAGGCCATGGCCTGGTTCGACAGCGAAGCGCAAAGGGGGCAAGCCTCTCGAGAGGCGTCTCCTCCGAAAGCTTAGATATCCGGCTTTCGACCGCTTCGCCAGCTACGAGAAGGCGCATCCTCGGATGCGCCTTTCTTCTATCAGGACTCTACCCACGCTCCGCGGTTGCTTTATCAGTACAACCGTTTCTGGGGGACGCATGCTGCAAAATATCAGGGACAATTCACAAGGTTGGATTGCCAAGACCATCATCGGTGTCATCGTAGCCTTGATGGCGCTGACCGGCGTCGATGCCATCTTCCAGGCCACCAGCCACAGCCAGGACGCTGCCAAGGTCAATGGCGATGCCATTAGCCAGAACGAGCTGAGCCAAGCGGTCGACATGCAACGTCGTCAGCTGATGCAACAGTTGGGCAAGGATTTTGACGCCTCCCTGTTGGATGAAAACATGTTGCGCGAAGCGGCACTCAAGGGGCTGATCGATCGCAAGTTGCTGCTTCAAGGGGCCCACGACGCCAAGTTCGCGTTCTCCGAAGCGGCGCTGGATCAACTGATCCTGCAGACGCCGGAGTTCCAGGTTGACGGCAAGTTCAGTGCCGAGCGCTTCGACCAGGTCATTCGGCAGATGGGTTACGGCCGTCTGCAGTTCCGCGAAATGCTGGCGCAGGAAATGCTCATTGGCCAACTGCGTACCGGCCTTGCCGGAAGCGGTTTTGTGACCGACTCGCAGGTTGAAGCATTCGCCCGTCTGGAAAAGCAGACCCGTGACTTCGCCTCCATCACCTTCAAGGCAGATGTTGCTGCGAGCAAGGTGAGCGACGACGAGATCAAGGCTCACTACGACGCGCACGCCAAGGAGTTCATGAGCCCGGATCAAGTGGTCATCGACTACCTGGAGCTGAAGAAGTCCGCGTTCTTCGATCAGGTCAGTGTCAATGAAGATGAGCTTCAGGCGCTGTATGAGAAAGAAATTTCCGGCCTCGCCGAGCAGCGTCATGCCGCGCACATCCTCATCGAAGTCAACGACAAGGTGAATGAAGCGCAGGCCAAGGCTCGTATCGAAGAGATTCAACAGCGCCTGGCCAAAGGTGAAGACTTTGCCGCGCTGGCCAAGGAGTTTTCGCAGGACCCGGGCTCGGCCAGCAATGGCGGTGACCTCGGCTTTGCGGGTCAGGGCGTTTACGACCCGGCTTTCGAAGAGGCGCTGTACGCGCTGGACAAGGATCAAGTGTCGGCCCCGGTTCGTACCGACTACGGCTTTCACCTGATCAAGCTGCTGGGTGTGCAAGCACCTGAGGTGCCAAGTTTCGCCAGCCTGAAAGACAAGCTGACGCGAGAGTTGAAGACGCAGCAGGTCGAGCAGCGCTTTGTCGAGGCGACCAAGCAGCTGGTTGACTCCGCATTCGAGGCCTCCGACCTGAGCCAGCCAGCTCAGGAGCTGGGCTTGAAGGTCAAGACGTCCGAGCCTTTCGGTCGTGAAGGTGGCGAAGGCGTGACGGCTAACCGTGCTGTGATTCAGGCGGCGTTCAGCCCTGAAGTCATGGAAGAGGGCGCTAACAGTTCGTCCATCGAGCTGGACCCTGAAACGGTCGTGGTCATCCGCGTCAAAGAGCATCGCAAACCGGCTCAGCTGCCGCTGGAAGCGGTCGCCGACAGCATTCGCAAGCACCTGGCCAAGGAGCACGCCAGTGCTGCTGTGAAGGCTAAAGGCGAAGCCCTGATGGCCGGCCTGCGTGAAGGCAAGATCTCGCCGACAGCGGCGTATGAGGGCCAGAGCTGGAAGGTACAGGAAGCAGTGACGCGTAATCAGGACGGTATTGATCCTGTAGAGCTGCAAGCCCTGTTCCGCATGGGCAAGCCTGAAGCCAAGGACAAGCCGCTCTTCGGCAGTGTCAGCCTGGCCGATGGCAGCTTCGTTGTACTGCGTCTGGATGGCGTCAACGAAGGTTCTGCGGCCACTGACGAAGAGAAGTCGGCCTACCGTCGCTTCCTGGCGTCGCGTGCTGGCCAGCAAGACTTTGCAGCCTACCGCAAGCAGTTGGAAGCCAAGGCGGACATCACTCGCTACTGAGTGACGTTCCTCTAGAGCAGCAACGGCAACCGACAAAGCCCCTGACCGAAAGGCCAGGGGCTTTTGTTTGGGGCAAGTGCCACGGCCTACAGCTTCCTGTGGGATGCAGGCTTGGCGTCTGTATCGTTGGCCCACAAATACAAACCCCCGCTAAAAAGCGGGGGTTTGTTTGCAACTACGGCTGTGGCTTACTCGGAGAGATCGCCCATGGCGGTGGTGTTGAAGCCGCCGTCTACGTACATGATTTCGCCGCTGATGCCCGACGCCAGGTCGGAGCAGAGGAAGGCGCCAGCGTTGCCGACTTCCTCGATGGTGACGTTACGACGCAGTGGGGTCTGGGCTTCGTTGGCAGCCAGCATCTTGCGGAAGCTCTTGATGCCGGAGGCAGCCAGTGTACGGATCGGGCCAGCGGAAACGGCGTTCACGCGGGTGCCCTCTGGGCCCAGGCTGCCGGCCAGGTAGCGTACGCCGGCTTCCAGGCTGGCCTTGGCCATGCCCATGACGTTGTAGTTCGGCATGGTGCGCTCTGCGCCCAGGTAGGACAGGGTCAGCAGGCTGCCATTACGGCCTTTCATCATTTCGCGACCGGCCTTGGCCAGGGCGACGAAGCTGTAGGCGCTGATGTCGTGGGCGATGCGGAAGCCTTCGCGGGTGGTGACGTCGGTGAAGTCGCCATCCAGTTGGTCGCCCGGGGCGAAGCCAACCGAGTGCACGATGCAATCCAGGCCGTCCCACTTCTTGCTCAGTTCCTCGAAGACCTTGGCGATCTCTTCGTCGCTGGCAACGTCACAGGGGAAGCACAACTCAGGGCTGGAGCCCCAGCCAGCGGCGAACTCTTCGACGCGGCCCTTGAGCTTTTCGTTCTGGTAGGTGAAGGCAAGTTCTGCGCCCTCGCGATGCATGGCGGCAGCAATACCGGATGCGATGGACAGTTTGCTTGCGACACCGACGATCAGTACGCGCTTACCGGCGAGAAAACCCATGTGTTGTTCCTCTTCAGGTTAATCGACAGCTGTTGGGGCCAAAAAGGCCGCTTCCAGCAGCTGCTGTGTATAAGTATGTTGCGGTGCAGCGAAAATGCTTGCCGCCGGACCTTGTTCAACCACCTGGCCCTGCTTGACCACGATCAGTTGGTGGCTTAGCGCCTTGATCACCGCCAGGTCATGGCTGATAAACAAGTAGGTCAGGTTGTACTTGGTCTGCAGCGAACGCAGCAGCTCCACCACTTGGCGCTGAACGGTCCGGTCGAGCGCCGAAGTGGGCTCGTCCAGCAGTATCAGTGCCGGTTTCAATACCAATGCCCGGGCAATGGCAATTCGTTGTCGCTGGCCTCCAGAGAACTCGTGAGGGTAGCGGTGCCGGGTTTCCGGATCCAGCCCTACCTCCTTGAGTGCCTCTATGATCGCCTGTTCCTGTTCTGCTGCCGTGCCAATCCGATGGATGCGCAGGCCCTCACCGACGATATCGCTCACGCACATACGTGGGCTGAGGCTGCCGAAAGGGTCCTGGAAGACCACTTGCATCTGCCGTCGGAACGGCCGAACCTGTTGCTGAGAAAGGCAGTCTAGCGCCTTTCCTTGAAAACGTATGGCACCTTGGCTGTGCAGCAACCGCAGAATCGCCAAACCCAGCGTGGACTTTCCGGAACCACTCTCGCCAACAATCCCCAGGGTTTGGCCCTGAGGCAGGCTGAAATTGATGCCGTCCACCGCCTTGACGTAATCGACTGTTCGTCGCATCAGGCCTTTTTTGATCGGGAACCACACACGCAGGTCTTCGACCTCCAGTAGCGGCTTGCCGATCGGGTTGTTCGCAGGCTGCCCACTGGGCTCTGCGCCCAGCAGCATCTGGGTATACGGATGCTGTGGAGCACTGAACAATTCGTTGCACGACGCTTGTTCGACGATACAACCGCGCTGCATGACACATACGCGATGTGCAATTCTTTTTACCAGGTTCAAATCATGGCTGATCAGCAGCATGGCCATGCCCAGCCGCGACTGCAGCTCCCTGAGCAGGTTGAGAATTTTCAGTTGGACGGTCACGTCCAGCGCGGTGGTCGGTTCGTCGGCGATTAGCAACTCCGGCTCGTTGGCCAGGGCCATGGCGATCATTACCCGTTGACGTTGGCCACCAGAGAGTTCGTGCGGGAGTGCCTTGAGGCGTTTGACCGGTTCGGGAATTCCCACCAGGTCCAGCAACTCCAGGGTGCGCTCGGTGGCGGCTTTACCCGTCAGGCCTTTGTGCAGCAGCAGTACTTCGTTGATCTGCTTTTCGATGGTGTGCAGCGGGTTCAGCGAGGTCATCGGTTCCTGGAAGATCATCGCAATGCGGTTGCCACGGATGTGGCGCATTTGCTTTTCGTCCAGTTTCAGCAGGTCGCGTTGCTCATAGTGGATGCTGCCGGAGGGGTGGCGGGCGATCGGGTAGGGCAGCAGGCGCAGGATCGAGTGAGCCGTCACCGATTTGCCTGAGCCGCTTTCGCCCACCAGGGCCAGCGTCTCGCCGCGGCGAATATCGAAACTGATATGTTCGACGGCCCGTTGTATCTGGTCGCCGACGACGAATTCGACGGAAAGGTCGCGGACTTCGATCAAATTGTCCTGATTCATCTTATTTCCTCGGGTCGAAGGCATCGCGGGCGGATTCACCGATGAACACCAGCAGGCTAAGCATCAGAGCCAGTACCGCGAACGCACTGATACCCAGCCACGGTGCTTGCAGGTTGGACTTGCCCTGTGCGACCAGCTCACCCAGCGATGGGGCGCCAGGCGGCAGGCCGAAGCCGAGGAAGTCCAGTGCGGTCAGGGTGCCGATTGCGCCAGTGAGAATGAACGGCATGAAGGTCATGGTCGAGACCATGGCGTTGGGCAGGATATGCCGGAACATGATCGCGCCATTTTGCATGCCGAGGGCTCGCGCCGCACGCACGTACTCCAGATTGCGCCCGCGCAGGAATTCGGCACGCACCACGTCGACCAGGCTCATCCAGGAAAACAACAGCATGATGCCCAGTAGCCACCAGAAGTTCGGCTGCACGAAACTGGCCAGGATGATCAGCAGGTAAAGCACTGGCAAGCCTGACCAGATCTCCAGGAAGCGCTGCCCGGCCAGGTCTACCCAGCCACCATAGAAACCCTGCAGGGCGCCGCTGATCACGCCGATGATCGAGCTCAGGATTGTCAGGGTCAGTGCGAACAGCACCGAGATCCGAAAGCCATAGATTACCCGCGCCAGCACATCGCGCCCTTGGTCGTCGGTGCCCAGCCAGTTCTGTGCCGAGGGTGGCGCGGGGGCGGGGACTTTCAGGTCATAGTTGATGCTCTGGTAGCTGAAAGGAATGGGCGCCCAGAGTACCCAGCTGTCCTTGGCGGCCAGCAGTTCGCGGATGTACGGGCTCTTGTAGTTGGGCTCCAGCGGAAACTCGCCGCCAAAGGTGGTTTCCGGGTAGCGTTTGACCGCCGGGAAGTACCATTGGCCGTCGTAGCGCACGGCGAGGGGTTTATCGTTGGCGATCAGTTCCGCGCCCAGGCTCAGGCCGAACAGGATCAGGAACAGCCAGAGCGACCACCAGCCACGGCGGTTGGCTTTGAAGCGTTCAAAACGCCGGCGATTGAGCGGTGACAGTTTCATCTCATTGCTCCCGGCTTTCAAAGTCGATACGTGGGTCGACCAGGGTGTAGGTCAGGTCGCCGATCAGTTTCACGACCAGCCCCAGCAAGGTGAAGATGAACAGCGTGCCGAACACCACCGGGTAGTCACGGTTGATGGCTGCCTCGAAGCTCATCAGGCCCAGGCCGTCGAGCGAGAAAATCACCTCCACCAACAGCGAGCCAGTGAAGAAAATGCCGATGAAAGCCGAAGGGAAGCCGGCAATCACCAGCAGCATGGCATTGCGGAACACATGCCCGTAAAGCACACGGTTATTGCTCAGGCCCTTGGCCTTGGCGGTGACCACATACTGCTTGTTGATCTCGTCAAGGAAGCTGTTCTTGGTCAGCAGGGTCATGGTCGCGAAGTTGCCGATTACCAGTGCGGTCACCGGTAGTACCAGATGCCAGAAGTAGTCGAGGATCTTGCCGGTGGTGCTCAGTTCATCGAAGTTGTTCGACGTCAGTCCGCGCAGCGGGAACCAGTCGAAGTAGCTGCCCCCTGCGAACAATACGATCAGCAGAATGGCAAACAGAAACGCCGGGATTGCGTAGCCGATGATGATCGCCGAACTGGTCCAGACGTCGAAATGGCTGCCGTGGCGGGTGGCCTTGGCGATGCCCAGGGGGATCGAGACCAGGTACATGATCAGGGTGCTCCACAGCCCCAGGGAAATCGAGACCGGGAGCTTTTCTGCGATAAGGTCGATGACCTTGGCATCGCGGAAGAAGCTTTCGCCGAAATCGAGCCGGGCATAGTTCTTGATCATGATCCACAGGCGTTCCGGCGCCGACTTGTCGAAGCCGTACATGCGCTCGATTTCCTTGATCAGGGCCGGGTCCAGGCCTTGCGCGCCGCGGTAGTTGGAACCGGCTACCGACACTTCGGCGCCGCCGCCGGCAATCCGGCTGGTGGCCCCCTCGAAACCTTCGAGTTTGGCGATCATCTGCTCTACCGGGCCGCCGGGGGCGGCCTGGATGATGATGAAGTTGATGACCAGGATGCCCAGCAGGGTCGGGATAATCAGCAGCAGGCGGCGTAGGGTATAGGCCAGCATACTAGTGTGCTCCGCTCGTCGATGCAGTCTCGGTCGGTGCTGCTACGGGCATCACAGGGGTAGTGCTGGGTTTGATCCACCAGGTGTTGATGCCAATGTCGAACTTGGGCGGGGTTTGCGGATGGCCGATATGGTTCCAGTAGGCCACGCGCCAGGTTTTGATGTGCCAGTTGGGTACCACGTAGTAACCCCATAGCAATACGCGGTCGAGTGCGCGGGTATGAGCGATCAGGTCTTGCCGCGATTCGGCGTTGATCAGCGATTCCACCAGCGAATCCACGGCGGGGTCTTTCAGGCCCATGAAATTGCGGCTGCCCGGGTTGTTGGCACTGGCGCTTTGCCAATACTCACGCTGCTCGTTGCCCGGGGAGTTGGATTGCGGGAAGCCGCTGACGATCATGTCGAAGTCACGTGAGCGCAGGCGGTTGACGTATTCGGCAACGTCCACCCGGCGAAGGGTCAGATCGATACCAAGGTCGGCCAGGTTGCGTTTGTAGGGCAACAGGACACGTTCGAACTCGGTCTGGGCCAGCAGAAATTCGATTTTCAGCGGTTTGCCCTGGGCATCGACCATCTTGTCATCCTTGATGCTCCAGCCGGCCTCCTGCAGCAGCTTGTAGGCCTTGCGCTGCTGTTCACGGATCATGCCGCTGCCATCGGTGACCGGGTTGGCGAAGGCCTGGGTGAAGACTTGCTCGGGAACCTTGCCGCGCAGGGGTTCAAGGATCTTCAGTTCGGCGGCATCAGGCAGGCCACGGGCAGCCATCTCGGAGTTTTCAAAGTAGCTGCCGGTGCGGGTATAGGCGCCGTTGAACAACTGCTTGTTGGTCCACTCGAAGTCCAGCAGCAGGCTCAGGGCTTCCCGTACCCGCACATCCTGGAACACAGGACGACGCAGGTTGAAGACGAAGCCTTGCATGCCGGTGGGCAGGCCGTTGGGGATTTCTTCACGGATCAGGCGACCTTCGCGTACCGCTGGGGTGTCGTAGGCCGTTGCCCAGTTTTTGGCGCTGCTTTCCAGCCAATAATCGAACTGCCCTGCCTTGAGTGCCTGCAGGGCGACGGTGTTGTCTCGGTAGTAATCGACCGTCATCTGGTCGAAGTTGTAGAAGCCGCGGTTGACCGGCAGGTCCTTGCCCCAGTAGTTCTTGTCGCGCACGTAGCGAATTGAGCGCCCGGGCTTGACCTCGGCGATGGTGTAAGGCCCGCTGCCCAGCGGGATTTCCAGGTTGCCCTTGGTGAAGTCACGACCTTCCCACCAGTGTTTGGGCAATACGGCGATCTGCCCGAGAATCAGCGGCAGCTCGCGGTTGTTGTTGTGCTTGAACTTGAACAGCACCCGCAGCGGATCTTCGGCGACCACTTCCGCAACGTCGGCATAGTAGCCGCGGTAAAGTGGGGCGCCGTGCTTGATCAGCATGTTGAAGGTGAACACCACGTCCTCGGCGCGTACTGGGTGGCCGTCGTGGAAGCGGGCTTCCGGGCGCAGGTAGAAGCGCACCCAGCTGTTGTCCGGGGCCTTTTCGATCTGTTGTGCCAGCAAGCCGTATTCGCTGAACGGTTCGTCCAGGCTGGCGCGGGCCAGGGTGTCGTAGATCAGGTCGAGGTTGTCCGCCGAGACGCCCTTGTTGATGAATGGGTTTAGGCTGTCGAAGCTGCCGAAGCCATTCTGGCGGAAGGTGCCGCCCTTGGGCGCGTCCGGGTTGACGTAATCAAAGTGCTTGAAATTGGCTGGGTACTTCGGCGCTTCGTTGTACAGGGTCAGCGCATGTTGCGGCGCGGCCAGGGTCTGCAGGCTGAGGCCAGCAAGCAACAGACCAGCCAGTATGCGAAAGCCGGGCAATGGCGTCATTGGGCATTCTCCGAAGGCTTGAGCCACCAACTGTTAAGGCCCAGGGTATAGGGCGGTGTGGCGACGAAGGCGAACCGATTGCGGTAGGCCAGGCGGTGATTGTTCAGGTACCAGTTGGGAATCATGTAGTGCTGCCAGAGCAGTACCCGGTCCAGTGCGCGAGTGGCCGCAACCTGCTCGTCCCGGCTTTTTGCGGCGAGCAGTACCTCCAGCAAGTGGTCGACCACCGGGTCCTTGACCCCTGCATAGTTTTTGCTGCCTTTGACCGCGGCCTGGCTTGAATGGAAATACTGCCACTGTTCAAGACCCGGGCTGAGGGTCTGGTTGAGCGTCATCAGAATCATGTCGAAATCGAACTGGTCCAGCCGCTGTTTGTACTGGGCGCGGTCAACGGTGCGCAAGCGTGCATCGATCCCGATGCTCGCCAGATTTTCGACATAAGGTTGCAGAATCCGCTCCAGGTTTGGATTGACCAGCAGGATCTCCAGTTTCAAGGGTTGCCCCTTGGCGTTGAGCAGGCGTTGTCCGCTCAGTTTCCAGCCCGCCTGGTTGAGCAGTGTCAGGGCCTGGCGCAAGGTATCCCGGCCAATGCCCCGGCCTTCGGTGCTGCTGACCTTGAACGGCTGGGTGAACAGCTCTGGCGGCAGTTGGTTGCGGTAGGGCGAAAGCATTAGCCATTCTTGCCCGACAGGCAAGCCAGTGGCGCTGAACTCGCTGTTTGGGTAGAAACTGGTCGCGCGCTGGTAGGCGCTACTGAACAGGGTGCGGTTAGTCCATTCGAAATCCAGCATCAGGCCCAGCGCCTGGCGAACCCGGGTGTCGGCAAAGGTCGCCCGGCGGCTGTTCATGAACAGGCCTTGGGTCTGGGTTGGAATCTGGTGCGGGATCTGCGCCTTGATCACCTCGCCGCGACGTACGGCAGGGAAGGTATAGCCATTGGCCCAGTTCTTCGCCTGGTGTTCGATATAGATGTCGAATTCGCCCGCCTTGAAGGCTTCAAACGCAACATCGCTGTCGCGGTAGAACTCGAACTCAACCCGGTCGAAGTTGTACTTGCCACGATTGACCGCCAGGTCCTTGCCCCAATAGTTACTGACGCGCTCGAACACCAGGCTTCTGCCGGGCTGTACCTGAACAATGCGGTACGGTCCGCTGCCCAAGGGCGGCTCGAAGGTCGTGGCCTTGAAGTCGCGTGTTTTCCAGTAGTGCTGCGGCAGTACCGGCATCTCGCCCAGGCGCAGGATCAACAGTGGATTGCCAGCGCGTTTGAACACGAAGCGAATCCGCTGAGGGCTGAGGATGTCGACCCGTTGTACTTCCTGCAGGTTGGTGCGGTAGAGCGGATGGCCTTCCTTGAGAAGCGTGCGATAGGAAAACGCGACGTCTGTCGCGGTAATCGGGGCGCCGTCGTGGAAGCGCGCTTCAGGACGCAAGTTGAACACCACCCAGCTACGGTCCTCGCTGTACTCGACCGAGCGGGCGATCAAGCCGTAGCTGGACGTCGGCTCATCGCCGGAAGGATCGTACTGGCCGGTACCGACCATGAGGGTTTCGTTCAGCTCGCTCACGCCATACTGCAGGAAGTTCGGCGTGGTTACCGGGCTGCTGCCCTTGAAGGTGTAGGGGTTGAGCGTATCGAACGTGCCAAAGGCCATGGCCCGCAACGTACCGCCCTTGGGCGCTTGCGGATTGACCCAGTCAAAATGGGTGAACTTGGCTGGATACTTGAGCGTGCCAAACTGGGCGTAACCATGGCTTTCGATGATTGTTGCGCCCGCAGGAAAGCTCAAGGCCAGGCTGATTGACAGCAGGAGGGGGCGTATCAAGTCGGGGATCCATTCCAGGCGGCTTGGGCTTTGGTCTGGCTACAGTAACAGCTTGTATCGACAGGAAAAAGAGTACCGGGTCGCACAGGGGCGGCGCGGCACCGAGTTGATGTGCCGTGCGGCCTCAATGAGGCAGATAGACGGTCAGTGTCTGGCCTGGTTTGAGTGCGTGCGCGGTGCTCGGATTCCAGCGCTTGAGGTGCTGCATTTCGACGTTGAAGCGTTTGGCGACCATGTACAGCGAGTCACCCTTGCGCACCTTGTACTGGGTGGAGCGTTGCTTCACGGCACCTTTGGTGTCGCGCAAGGCAAGGGTCTGGCCGACCTTGACGTTGCGCCCGGAAAGCTTGTTCCAGCGTTGCAGATCGTTGACGCTGACACGGTTGGCTTTGGCAATGCTGGCGAGGTTGTCCCCCCGCTTGACCCGGTAGCTACGGGCGGTACCCGCTGTGCCGGGTTCCGCTTCGGCCAATGCGGCTTTGAACACGGCCGGCTTGGGCTGCAAGCTGAGCAACTCTTCGGGCTTCATGTTCGACAGGCTGGTCGTGAGCAGTTGCGCTTTGGCCGTGGGGACCAGCAGTTGCTGTGGGCCATCGACCGTCATGCGTTTTTTGAAGGCCGGGTTGAGCTGATACATCTCGTCTTCGTCGATTTCGGCCAGGGCCGCCACGCGCGAAAGGTCCAGGCGGTCCTTGATCTCGATGGCCTCGAAGTAGGGTTCATTGGCAATCGGGTTGAGGTTTACGCCGTAAGCCTGTGGTGTCAGCACAACTTGCGAGAGTGCCAGCAGCTTGGGCACGTAGTCGCGGGTTTCCTTGGGGAGCGGCAGGTTCCAGTAGTCGGTCGGCAGGCCGAGGCGTTCGTTACGCTCAATGGCGCGGCTCACGGTGCCTTCGCCAGCGTTGTAGGCCGCCAGTGCCAGCAGCCAGTCGCCGTTGAACATGTCGTGCAGGCGTGACAGGTAGTCCAGCGCTGCGTTGGTCGACGCGGTAATGTCGCGCCGACCATCATAGAAACGCGTTTGGCGCAGGTTGAAGTGCCGCCCGGTCGAGGGGATGAACTGCCATAGGCCGACCGCATGGGCGCGTGAATACGCCAGGGGGTTGTAGGCGCTCTCGATCGCGGGTAGCAGTGCCAGTTCCAGCGGCATGTCGCGCTCTTCAAGACGCTCGACGATGTAATGCATGTACAGGCTGCCGCGGTCACCGACCGTTTCCAGGTGCGAAGGGTTACTGGCAAACCACAGGCGCTGTTGCTCGATGCGCGGGTTGACCCCGATATCGTCCTGCAACTTGAAGCCCTGACGCATGCGCTCCCAGACATCATCCGGTGCCTGTTGTGCAGGCTTGTCGTGGATGAAGACCGGTTTTTGCTTCAGTCGGGCCTGGTAGTTGTGCGCGCGAACGCTCTCGGAGTCACCCATATGACTGGTGCTCTGGCAGCCCACGAGCGTGGCAGTCAGAGCCAGCGCGACAGCTTGTGCGACGCGCGTCAGGGTGACGGAATTGAGGGTTCTGCGGCTAAGGGACGACATTGGCTGGAAGTAAGTTCCTGGCAAAAATGTCGGGCGATTCTAGAAAGCAGCCGGGGGGTGGTCAACCTCTCAGAACTTTTGGTGCCCAGCCGCGTCTGCTTAGAACGTATCCTTCCAAGCCCTTAAGCCAGCAAAAACAGTACTTGGAGAGGCGCTTGGGGTGCCATTCCGTTCGTCCACTTTTTCTTTAACGGATGTTTCACCGGTGCGCAAAAAGGGGTTCGTCAGCTTCTCCAGTGCCAGCGTGGAGGGTAATGTGATGCGATCGTGTGCTCGAAACTGGGTAACGTCGGCGAAGCGTTGGGCAATATGCGGGTTTTGTGGTTCCACCGCACAGGCAAAGCGCAGGTTGCTCAGGGTGTATTCATGTGTGCAATAGACCAGCGTCTCGGCTGGCAGGGCTGCCAGGCGTTGCAGTGACTGGTGCATTTGCTCGGCAGTGCCTTCGAACAGGCGACCGCAGCCAGCGGCGAATAGCGTGTCGCCGCTGAACAGTAGCGGTGTTGGTGTCTGGCTACTGTAATAAGCAATATGCCCCAGTGTATGACCGGGCACTGCCAACACCTGGAACGTCAGGCCCAGCACGTGCAGGCGGTCGTTGTCGTTCAGGGCCAGGTCGCGGGCCGGGATTGGCTCTGTAGCCGGGCCGCACACCCGCGCGCCGGTGGTCGCCTTGAGCGTTTCGATGCCGCCGACATGATCGTGGTGGTGGTGGGTGATCAGAATGTCGCTCAACTGCCAGCCAGGGTGATGGTCGAGCCAGGTGAGCACGGGGCCGGCGTCCCCCGGATCGACGACCGCACAACGGCGGCTGGCAGGGTCCTGCAACAGCCAGATGTAATTATCGGAGAAAGCGGGCAGGGCATCGATCTGTATCATGGTGCGATTCGCCAAGCGTGGGACATTGGTGCATCTTAGAGGCTATGGGGTTCCACGAGAACCCGGCAAGCGGGAGAGGGCTATGACCGACAAAGCGTTCGCTCAGGCTGATCCGGACTGGCTTGAGCTGATCAGTCTGGCGAGAGACTGGTTCGGCGGGCCATTGGGGCAGTTGTTGCTCAAAGAAGAGCAGCGGCTGCTGGAGGAGGAACTGGGGCGTTACTTCGGTGGCTACCTGGTGCATTACGGCCCTTGTGCCGAGGCTCCGCCCAATGCGCCGCAAGTGCAGCGCAATGTGCGCCTGGGCGCGCCGTTGCCAGGGGTGGAGATTGTCTGTGAAGAGCAGGCCTGGCCGTTGAGTGAGCACGCCGCTGATGTGGTCGTGCTGCAGCATGGGCTGGACTTCAGCCTTTCGCCGCACGGCCTGCTGCGCGAGGCCGCCAGCAGCGTGCGCCCTGGTGGGCATTTATTGATCGTCGGTATCAACCCCTGGAGTACCTGGGGAGTGCGTCATTTCTTTGCCCATGATGCCTTGCGCAAGGCGCGCTGCATCTCGCCCTCTCGCGTCGGCGACTGGTTGAACCTGCTGGGCTTCGCGCTGGAGAAACGCCGCTTCGGGTGCTATCGTCCGCCGCTCGCTTCCGCCGCCTGGCAACAGCGCCTGGAAGGCTGGGAGCGCTTGGCCGGCCGATGGCAGGGTGTCGGCGGTGGTGTCTACCTGTTGGTAGCGCGCAAAATGGTGGTTGGCCTGCGGCCGCTGCGCCAGGAGCGTCGCGAACCCATGGGCAAGTTGCTGCCCCTTCCGATGGCCAAGGTCAACCGACGCAATTCCGAACCCTGAGCGTGCAGGCTCGGGGGCAATTACTGATGAAAAAGGCTGTACATGAGCGAAAGCGTCGAGATCTACACCGATGGTGCCTGCAAGGGTAACCCTGGCCCCGGTGGCTGGGGCGCCCTGCTGATTTGCAAGGGTGTGGAAAAGGAGTTGTGGGGGGGCGAGCGCGAGACGACCAACAACCGTATGGAGTTGATGGCCGCCATCCGTGCGCTGGAAGCCCTCAAGCGCAGTTGCGAAGTGTTGTTGGTCACCGACTCGGAATATGTCATGAAGGGCATTAACGAGTGGATGGTCAATTGGAAGAAACGCGGGTGGAAAACCGCTGCCAAGCAACCGGTGAAGAATGCCGACCTGTGGCAGCAGCTTGACGAACAGGTCGGTCGGCACCAGGTGACCTGGAAGTGGGTGCGCGGCCACACTGGCCATGACGGCAACGAGCGGGCCGACCAGTTGGCCAACCGCGGTGTCGACGAAGTGCGCGGTCTGCGCTGAGCGTAAATCGGTCCGGCAAATGCCTGGGAGCTGAGGTAGAATTCCCGGCTTTCCCAATTGAGCACCCTGTCACTGTCGGCTTGGCCGGATCAGCGACGGGGTGCGTTTTCTAGATGTGCGCGGCAGGAGATCACCGGCGTGGAGATGCATAACAACAGGTCGGTAGTGCTGGATACCGAAACCACCGGTATGCCGGTTACCGACGGTCACCGGATCATCGAGATCGGTTGTGTCGAGGTGATTGGTCGGCGTCTGACGGGCCGCAACTTCCACGTTTACCTGCAACCGGATCGGGAGAGTGACGAGGGCGCTATCGGCGTTCACGGCATCACCGATGCGTTCCTGATTGGCAAACCGCGCTTTGCCGAAGTCGCCGATGAATTCTATGAATACATCAAGGGTGCGCGGCTGATCATCCATAACGCGGCGTTCGACGTTGGTTTCATCAACAACGAATTCGCCTTGGCCGGTTACGCCGACCGCACTGACATCACCCAATACTGCGACGTGCTCGACACCCTGATGATGGCGCGGGAACGTCATCCGGGGCAACGCAACAGCCTTGATGCCTTGTGCAAACGCTACGGTATCGACAACTCCGGCCGCGACTTGCACGGCGCGTTGCTCGACTCCGAGTTGCTGGCAGACGTCTACCTGGCCATGACCGGCGGGCAGACCAGCCTTTCGTTGGCTGCCGACGGTGCCGAAGACAGTAACGGCAACAGCATTCAGGGCAGCGAAATTCGTCGGTTGCCTGCTGATCGTCAGCCTGGACGAATCATTCGGGCTAACGCCAGCGAGCTTGAAGCCCATCTTGCCCGCCTGGAAGCGATCGCCAAGTCCGCGGGTGGTCCGTCGTTGTGGCAACAGATGAACGAGGCGAACTGAAGTCGTTCCTGCACACTGGCGGCAACCTTCTAACCTGTGAAGTGAAAGGCTCTTCGGGCCTGTCGTTTCCGGGGTGGGGTGGCGCATGTACAAGGATCTTAAGTTTCCCGTTCTGATCGTTCACCGCGATATCAAGGCTGATACGGTTGCTGGCGAGCGCGTACGCGCCATTGCCCAGGAGCTGACGCAAGACGGCTTTGCGATTCTTTCGGCAGTGGATTACGCCGAAGGACGTTTGGTGGCGTCCACTCACCATGGCCTGGCGTGCATGCTGATCGCTGCCGAGGGTGCCGGGGAGAATACTCACCTGCTGCAGAACATGGTCGAGCTCATTCGCCTGGCGCGGCTGCGTGCGCCACACCTGCCGATCTTTGCCTTGGGCGAGCAAGTGACGCTGGAGAATGCGCCGGCAGAAGCCATGAGCGAGCTGAACCAGCTGCGCGGTATCCTCTACCTTTTTGAAGACACGGTACCGTTTTTGGCGCGGCAGGTGGCACGGGCTGCGCACAATTACCTGGACGGGCTGTTGCCGCCGTTCTTCAAGGCATTGGTGCAACACACTGCGCAGTCCAACTACTCCTGGCATACGCCGGGGCACGGTGGCGGCGTGGCGTATCGCAAAAGCCCGGTGGGCCAGGCGTTCCACCAGTTTTTCGGTGAAAACACCTTGCGCTCGGATCTCTCGGTGTCGGTGCCGGAGCTTGGCTCGCTGCTGGATCACACCGGGCCACTGGCTGACGCTGAAGCGCGGGCTGCGCGCAACTTTGGTGCGGACCACACCTTCTTTGTGATCAACGGCACCTCTACGGCCAACAAGATTGTCTGGCATGCGATGGTCGCTCGCGATGATCTGGTGCTGGTTGACCGCAACTGTCACAAGTCAGTGTTGCACGCCATTATCATGACCGGTGCAATCCCTTTGTACCTGTGCCCTGAACGCAACGAACTGGGTATCATCGGGCCGATCCCGCTGAGTGAATTCAGCCGCGAGTCGATTCAGGCCAAGATCGACGCCAACCCGCTGGCGCAGGGCCGCGCGCCGAAGGTGAGAATGGCCGTGGTGACCAACTCGACCTATGACGGCCTGTGCTACAACGCCGAGCTGATCAAGCAGATGCTCGGCAACAGTGTCGAGGTGCTGCACTTCGACGAAGCCTGGTATGCCTATGCGGCGTTTCATGAGTTTTTCGCCGGGCGTTTCGCCATGGGAACGTCACGCAGTGCGGACAGCCCGCTGGTGTTCAGCACCCATTCGACCCACAAATTGCTGGCAGCCTTCAGCCAGGCTTCGATGATCCATGTGCAGGATGGCGGGGCTCGGCAGTTGGACCGAGACCGTTTCAACGAAGCGTTCATGATGCATATTTCCACGTCGCCGCAATACAGCATCCTGGCGTCGCTCGACGTGGCGTCGGCGATGATGGAAGGCCCGGCGGGGCGTTCGTTGCTGCAGGAAATGTTCGATGAAGCGTTGAGCTTCAGGCGGGCCCTGGCCAACCTGCGCACGCATATCGCCGCCGATGACTGGTGGTTCAGTGTCTGGCAACCACCACGGGTCGAAGGTGCGCGGGCGGTGGCTACTGCTGACTGGCTGCTGCAGCCGCAGGCCGCATGGCACGGGTTTGGCGAGGTGGCCGATGACTATGTGCTGCTCGATCCGATCAAGGTCACGCTGGTCATGCCGGGCCTGACCGCGGACGGTACGCTGGGCGAGCACGGGATTCCGGCGGCAGTGGTCAGCAAGTTTCTCTGGGAGCGAGGGCTGGTGGTGGAAAAGACCGGGCTCTATTCCTTCCTGGTGCTGTTTTCCATGGGTATTACCAAGGGCAAGTGGAGCACCTTGCTGACCGAGCTGCTGGAGTTCAAGCGCAACTACGACGCCAATACCGACTTGCTCGAAAGCCTGCCGTGCGTGGCAAACCTGGACCCGTCGCGTTACCAGCGGTTGGGCCTGCGTGACCTGTGTGACCAGTTGCACGACTGTTACCGCAGCAATGCCACGGCCAAGCAACTCAAGCGTTTGTACACCCGTTTGCCAGAGGTGGTCATGAAACCGGCCGACGCCTACGACAAACTGATCAGGGGGGAGGTGGAGGCGGTGCCCATCGACCAATTGATCGGGCGTATTGCCGCCGTCATGTTGGTGCCGTACCCGCCGGGCATACCCTTGATCATGCCGGGTGAGCGCTTCACCGAGGCGACACGCTCAATCATCGACTACCTGGCCTTCGCGCGGGCTTTCGACACCGGTTTTCCCGGCTTTGTCGCGGACGTGCATGGGCTCCAGCATGAAGACACCGCCCAGGGGCGGGTCTATACCGTCGATTGCATTACGCCCTGAATGGGCTCAGGGGATGCGGATGATCTCCACACCGCTTTGCACCAGTTCAAAGCGGTCCTCACCCAGGTGGTTGACCCGGTCACCGATCGCCAGGCGGTAGGTGGTAACGGGGAGCGAGGCGGCAGTTCCATCGGCCTGCAGGGTAGATTCCTGGAACTCATGTACAGGGTAGATACGTCCTTCAGCATCCCGTGCATGAAATTGTCCGACCAGTACTGCTGTCATTTAACGTGCAACCTCTGAAATAAAAATGCGCTGTCAGCCATAGACCGCTGTAACTGCGGGGAGTTTTGCCAGTGTAGAAAAAAACTGAGGAGCTGCACTGATCGTCTATACCTAAAATTCTCTATGTTTTTCAGGTTGGAGAGCGCTATGAGTCCGGTCTATTCAGTTGCGGTGCTGGTGGGCAGCCTGCGTAAGGAGTCCTTGAATCGCAAGGTCGCTCGCGCGCTTGCCGAGTTGGCGCCCCCCAGTCTCAAATTGAGTATTGTCGAAATTGGCGGGCTGGCGCTGTACAACGAAGACATTGATGGCACGCCACCCGCTGCCTATACGGCTTTTCGTGAGCAGATTCGCAACAGCGATGCACTGTTGTTTGTGACACCTGAGTACAACCGTTCGGTCCCAGGTGTGCTGAAAAACGCCATTGATGTGGGTTCACGGCCCTACGGGCAGAGTGCCTGGAGCGGCAAGCCGGGCGCGGTAATCAGTGTGTCGCCGGGTGCGGTGGGGGGCTTTGGTGCCAACCATCATTTGCGCCAGTCGCTGGTGTTCCTCGACGTGCCCTGCATGCAGCAGCCTGAGGCATATGTAGGCGGGGCGGGGAGCCTGTTCGATGAACATGGCAAGCTTTCGGAGAAAACCCGGCCGTTTCTGCAGGGGTTCATTGACAGCTATGCGCGCTGGGTCGCGCTGCATCAGCGTTGAGGTGAGGCCGGCTCCTTTCAGGAGCCGGCACTGCGCAGTCAAACCGCTTGCGGCATCTCACCTCGGGCCAGACGCTGGTTGATGTCAGCGATCACGCCGGGTAACTCATTGATAGTGTCGATCAGGTAGTGCGGGCGCGAACCTTCGAACATCGCATGAATGCGTTTGCGCTCGGCTTCCAGCGTGTTCGGGTCGAGGGCGCGATAGCCTTCGTAGGTCAGGCCCAGGGCGTTGCCGGAACAGACCAGGGCGACGGTCCACATGCCGGCGCGGCGGCCTTCGAGGATGCCTGGCACGGTGTCATCGACCTTGACGCATGCAGCGACGTCGTCGATGCCCAAGGCAATCACGTTGGCCAGCGCTTGCGCCGGCCAAGGGCGTCCATTAGGGGTTTCGTCAGTGGCCACTACGTGGTCGGCAACATAGCCGTTCTTTGCCGCCAGTTCGACCACCTTGTCCATCACCACTTTCGGATAGCCCGAGCACGAGCCGATCTTCAGGCCGTTCTGACGCAGGCCGGTGAGGGTGTCCAGCGCGCCGGGGATCAGTGCCGAATGCACGGCGATCTTCTCGATCTGCAGCGGCATGAAACGCTGGTAAATGGCGGTCACGTCATCATCGGTCGGGGTGCGTCCGAACACCTTGCGGTAGCGCTCGGCAATCTGCGGTTGGTCGCAGAGGGTGCGGATATGGTCCCATTTGCCCATGCCCATCGGGCCGCGGGCTTCCTCGATAGAAACCTCGACGTCGAACTCGGCAAAGGCTTCGACGAAGATCTGCGTAGGTGCAAAGGAGCCAAAGTCGACCACGGTGCCGGCCCAGTCGAGGATCGCGGCTTGCAGGTGTGTTGGATTTTTGTAGTTCATCGGTGAATTCCTTGATCGGTCATGCCATCGGGCGGATTGAAAACGGCTTCAGATATCCAGCACTTCCATTTCGCGCAGCACTTCGGCAATGGCGTTGACGGCGGCGCTCATGCCGTCCGGGCCAACACAGCCGATGCAACCGACGCGGAAGGTTTCCACTTGGGTGAGCTTGCCAGGGTAGAGGATGAACCCCTTGGCCTTGACCCGCTCGTAGAAGTCTTTGAAGGCGTAGCGTGCATCACGAGGGGCGTGAAAGGTGACGATGATCGGTGCCTGGATGTCTGCCGGCAGGAAGCTGCGCAGGCCAATGGCGGCCATGCCATCGAGCAGGGTTTTGCAGTTGCTGGCGTAGCGCTGATAACGAGCGGGCGGGCCACCTTCCTCGTTGTACTGCAGCAGGGCTTCATGCAGGGCCGCGACCACATGGGTGGGCGGGGTGAAGCGCCATTGGCCGGTCTTGGCCATGTAGCTGTGTTGATCGTGCAGGTCCATTGCCAGGGAATGCGAGTTGCCTTCGGCAGCGGCCAGCGATGCCTGGTTGGCGAATACGAAGCCCATGCCCGGCACACCTTCCAGGCACTTGCCGGAAGCGGCGATCAGGGCATCGAAGGGCACTTCGCTGGCGTCGATCGGCAAGGCTCCAAACGAACTCATGGCATCGATGATCAGGCGCTTGCCGTGGTTGGCGACGACCCGGGCGATGTCGGGCAGCGGGTTGAGAATGCCGGTACTGGTTTCACAATGAATCAGCGCCACGTGGGTGATGCTGGCGTCGGCTTGCAGCAGGCGGTCGACATCGGCAGCCGTGGTCGGCTCGTCTTCTGCGGTTTCGAACGTGCTGTAGGCGCGCCCCAGTACTTTGCAGATTTTTGCCAGGCGCTGGCCGTAGGCGCCGTTGATCAGTACCAGCACTTTACCGTCGCGCGGTACCAAGGTACCGATGGCTGCTTCCACGGCGAAGGTGCCGCTGCCTTGCAGGGGAACGCAATGGTGTGTCCCGGCGCCGTTGATGATGGCCAGCAGTTGTTGGCACAGGCTGGCGGTCAGTTGGTTGAAGTCACGGTCCCACGAGCCCCAGTCCACCAGCATTGCTTGCCGTGTACGGGCCGAAGTGGTCAGGGGGCCAGGGGTCAGCAGGATCGGAGCGGCAGTACTCATGGTGGTGGTCCTCACAAACTGTGGGCTGAAGGTACGGGGCTTAAGTTGCAATTCCGCGCGCCATCAATCAAATTGTTTGTTGTTATGCCAACTATAAGTGGGGCCGATACTGATGAACCTGTTCCAGCTCCGCGCCTTTGATGCCGTGGCCCGTGAAGGCAGTTTTACCCGGGCCGCCAATCGCTTGTTCATCAGCCAGCCAGCGGTCACCGGGCATATCAAGGCACTTGAAGAGCATTACCAGATCACCTTGTTGCGCCGTACGGCGCGCCGGGTGGAACTGACCGAGGAGGGCACCCGCCTGGCGGCGATCACCCGTGCCATGTTCAGCCTGGCTGAAGAGGCCCAGGCGATGCTTGAAGCCAACCGGCAGTTGCTGACCGGGCGCCTGGAAGTGGCCGCAGACGGCCCGCACCGGGTCATGCCGATGCTCGCGCAATTGCGCGCCCGCTACCCGGGCATTACGGTCAACCTGCGCCTGGGCAATGCTCAGGAAACCCTTGCGGCGTTGTTGTCCGAACATGCCGATGTGGCGGTACTGACCGAGGTGGAACCGCGCAAGGGGCTGTATTTGCAGAGCCTTGGGCCGTCGCATATCTGTGCACTGATTCCGGCCGGGCATGAATGGGCTGCCAGTACTGCGCAGTTGCCCATTGACCAGTTGGATAAACAGATCATGGTGCTGCGCGAGCCCAGTTCGATTACCCGGCGCACCTTCGATCAGGCGTGCAGCGAAGCGCAGGTGCAGCCCAGGGTCCTGCTGGAACTGGATAGCCGCGAAGCAGTGACCGAAGCCGTGGCGGCAGAGCTGGGTATCGGCATTGTCGCCTCGGTCGAAGTCAGCCACGACCCGCGTGTTGTGGCCCGGCCGATTGCCGGCCCGGGGCTGATCAACCAGCATATGCTGGGTTGTCTGGAACGGCGCCGTGAGCTTCGGCTGATACGGGCATTTCTGGACCTGGCACAGCAGGGCTGAAACGAGCGTTTTCGCTGGCGGAGCTCTAAGATGTCGACCGGCAACCTCAAGGGAAGGTGAAGTACAAGCGATGACGGAGAAAGACACGATCTCCATGCAACTGGTGCGTGAGGCCCTGTTGCAGAGTTGTGCAGCAGGCAGCGCCACGAGCGAGGTACTCAAACGGGTCGGCATCGACCCGCAGCAGTTGGGCCAGCTCGATGCCCGTGTGCCGGCCAGTGCCTATGCGCAGCTATGGCGGCTGTTGGCGCGACGTTGTCACGATGAGTTTTTCTGCATGGACCCGCGCGGCTTGCGCAGCGGCAGCCTGGCATTTTTGTGCCGTTCTTCCATGGCGCAGCCCACGCTGGGCGCCGCGCTGGAGTCGGCGCTGAGCTTCCTGTCATTGATGCTGGAGCACCTGCAACCGGTGTTGGTGCGCCAGCAGAGCCTGGCCGAAATCGTGGTCGGCGAACCTGAAGATGCACCTCGTCGGGCGTTTACCTACTTCACCTTCTGGATGATCGTTCATGGTGTCGCCTGCTGGCTGGCAGGGCGGCGTATTCCGATCCTGGCTATCGAACTGCGCTGTACCGAGCCGGACTTCTGCGACGACTACCGGGTGATGTTTTCCGAGAACCTGCAGTTCGGTCGCCCGCGCACGCGGATGATCTTTGCGGCCGAGTGCCTTGATCTTCCCGTCAGGCGCAGCGTCGATGAGTTGCAGCGCTTTCTGGCCGAAGCGCCCGCCAACATCCTGGTCAAGTACCGCGACCCGGCCAGCCTGGCGCGGCGTATTCGCCACGACCTGCGCGCGCTGCCCGCTGCTGCCTGGCCCGAGACCGAAGCCTTGGCCCAGCGCCTGTGCATTTCCGCCTCGACGTTACGGCGGCGCTTGGCCGATGAAGGGCAGACCTATCAGGGCTTGAAAGACAGTGTGCGCCGGGAACTGGCGATCACCTGGTTGGCCGAAGCCGACGTCAGTTTTGCTGACATTGCCGCGCGCCTGGGGTTTGCCGATACCAGCTCGTTCTACAAGGCATTCCGCAAATGGACCGGCAGTAACCCGGGGCACTACCGCAGCCTGATTCTTCTGCCGACCGACTGAGTGGCCAAACCAGTCATCCAGATTGCGCGCTTTGACCATTGCCGCAGGCAGTGACCAGCGCGACTATCAACAGATCATTCGTTTATTCCAAAAATAAGAAACGAGGAGTCTGGTGATGCGTGAATACAGCGTGGCTGCGGGCAGCTTCAACTATCAGCAGGCCGCCGACGAGGCCCTTGCAGGTAACCTTGAGGCGCTCAACGCCTGTGTTGAGTGCTGTGACCGACATGCCCAGGACGGGCGTATTGCGTTGAACTGCGAAGACCGTGACGGTAACAGCACGCACTACAGTTTTGCCGATCTGCAGGCCCGCGCCGCGCGGTTTGCCAACGTGCTCAAGGCTCAGGGTGTAGGCCCCGGCGACCGTGTGGCGGGTTTGTTGCCACGTACCGCAGAACTGCTGGTGACGATACTCGGTACCTGGCGCCTGGGTGCGGTGTACCAGCCGCTGTTCACCGCATTTGGCCCCAAGGCGATCGAGCACCGACTGGAAAGCTCCGGTGCCAAGGTGGTGATCACCGACCGCAACAACCGCAGCAAGCTCGATGACGTCGAGGGTTGCCCGCGGATTATCTCGGTGCTCGCTCAGGCTGACTCCGGCGACCTCGACTTCCATACCGAACTCAATGCTGCGGCGAGTGAATGCGAGCCTGTGCTGCTGAGCGCCGACGCACCGTTTCTGCTGATGTTCACCTCCGGCACCACCGGCCCGGCCAAGCCGCTGGAAGTGCCGCTGCGCGCGATCGTCGCGTTCCAGGGGTACATGCGCGACGCCATCGACCTGCGCCCGGAAGACGCTTTCTGGAACCTGGCCGACCCGGGTTGGGCTTACGGGCTCTACTATGCGGTTACCGGCCCGCTGTCGCTGGGCCACGCGACGACCTTCTTCGATGGCCCGTTCAGCGTTGAAAGCACCTGCAAGGTGATCAAGAAATACGGCATTACCAACCTCGCCGGTTCGCCAACCGCCTACCGTATGTTGATTGCTGCCGGTGAGGACTTTTCGGCGCCGATCAAGGGCTGCCTGCGGGTGGTCAGTAGCGCTGGGGAGCCGCTCAACCCAGAAGTGATCCGCTGGTTCGCCGAGCAGTTGAATGTGCCTATCCATGACCACTATGGCCAGACCGAGCTGGGCATGGTCCTGTGCAATCACCATGGTCTTGCGCACAAGGTGCATATGGGCGCCGCAGGTTTTGCCGTTCCAGGGCATCGCATTGTCGTGCTGGATGAGCAGCAGCGTGAACTGCCTGCCGGGCAGCCAGGCATTCTCGCCGTGGACCGTGAGCAGTCACCACTGTGCTGGTTCGCGGGTTATCACGGCCTGCCAACCAAGGCCTTTGTCGGCAAGTACTACCTGAGTGGCGACACCGTCGAGTTGAACGACGACGGCAGCATCAGCTTCGTCGGCCGCAGTGACGACGTGATCACCACCTCCGGCTACCGGGTTGGACCGTTCGACGTCGAGAGCGCCTTGATCGAACACCCTTCGGTGGTCGAGGCCGCGGTGATCGGCAAACCCGACCCGGAGCGCACTGAGCTGGTCAAGGCGTTCGTGGTGCTGGGGAATGGCCACAGCGCCAGCCCCGAACTGGCCGAAACCCTGCGCCAGCACGTGCGCCAACGCCTGTATGCCCATGCCTACCCACGTGAAATCGAATTTGTCAGCGAGCTGCCGAAAACCCCGAGCGGCAAGCTGCAGCGCTTCATCCTGCGCAATCAGGAAATCGCCAAACAACAAGCCGCGCTGGGTCAGACTGCCAGCGCCTGAGGAACCCGAACATGCACATTGCCAATAAAAACTTCATCGTCAGCGGCGCGGCCTCCGGGCTGGGCGCGGCCACCGCCGAAATGCTCATCGAGGCCGGTGCCCAGGTCATGCTGGTCGACCTCAATGCCGAGGCTGTAGCGGCCAAGGCGCAGGCCCTTGGCCCCAAGGCACGTTACGCGGTTGCCGATATCAGCCAGGAAGCCGCCGCCAAGGCTGCAGTGGATGCCGCAGTTGAAGCCTTTGGTAGCCTTCACGGGCTGGTCAACTGTGCCGGCGTGGTCGGTGCCGAGAAGATCCTCGGTAAACAGGGCCCGCACGGCCTGGACAGCTTCAGTCGGGTGATCAACATTAACCTGGTCGGTAGCTTCAATTTGCTGCGTTTGGTTGCGGCGGCCATGGCTGAAACTGAGGCCGGTGCCGAGGGTGAACGCGGAGTGATCATCAACACCGCATCCATCGCTGCCTATGATGGCCAGATCGGCCAGGCAGCCTATGCTGCCTCCAAGGGCGCCATCGCCAGCCTGACGTTGCCGGCGGCCCGTGAACTGGCGCGGTTTGGTATCCGCGTGATGACCATCGCCCCAGGCATCTTCGAGACCCCAATGATGGCGGGCATGCCTCAGGAAGTGCGTGATTCGCTGGCTGCAGGTGTGCCGTATCCGCCACGCCTGGGGCGTCCGCAGGAATACGCGGCGCTCGCCCGTCACATTATCGAGAACAGCATGCTCAACGGCGAAGTGATCCGTCTCGACGGTGCGCTGCGCATGGCTGCCAAGTAATCAGAGAGTAACCATCATGACCCTCGCCAACGATCCAATTGTCATTGTCAGCGCCGTGCGTACCCCGATGGGTGGGCTGCAGGGTGACCTGAAAAGCCTGACGGCCCCGCAACTCGGTGCTGCAGCCATCCGTGCGGCCGTAGAGCGCGCCGGTATTGCCAGCGATAGCGTCGAGCAGGTGTTGTTCGGCTGTGTACTGCCTGCCGGTCTTGGTCAGGCGCCGGCCCGTCAGGCAGCCCTCGGTGCTGGCCTGGACAAGGGCACTACCTGTACAACCCTGAACAAAATGTGTGGTTCGGGCATGCAGGCCGCGATCATGGCCCATGACCTGCTGCTGGCCGGCAGCGCCGATGTGGTGGTGGCCGGCGGCATGGAAAGCATGTCCAACGCGCCGTACCTGCTGGACAAGGCCCGCAGCGGTTATCGCATGGGGCACGGCAAGATCATCGATCACATGTTCTTCGATGGCCTGGAAGATGCCTACGACAAGGGCCGCTTGATGGGCACCTTCGCTGAGGATTGCGCCGAGAAGAATGGCTTCAGTCGCAAAGCCCAGGACGATTTTGCCATTGCCTCGCTGACCCGCGCCCAGCAGGCGATCAAGGACGGCAGCTTCGCCGCCGAGATCGTTCCGGTCGAAGTCACCGTGGGCAAGGAACAGCGTCTGATCAGTGATGACGAACAGCCGCCCAAGGCGCGCCTGGACAAGATCCCGCAACTCAAACCGGCCTTTCGTGACGGTGGTACCGTAACGGCGGCCAACTCCAGTTCGATCTCCGACGGCGCAGCCGCGCTGGTGCTGATGCGCCGTTCCCAGGCTGAGCAACGTGGCCTCAAGCCGCTGGCAGTGATCCATGGTCACGCAGCGTTCGCTGACACGCCATCGCTGTTCCCGGTTGCACCGATTGGCGCCATCGAAAAGCTGATGAAGCGCACCGGCTGGAACCTCGGTGAAGTCGATCTGTTTGAAATCAACGAAGCCTTTGCCGTGGTTACCCTGGCTGCCATGCAAGCGCTCGAATTGCCCCATGACAAGGTCAATGTCCACGGTGGCGCTTGCGCCCTTGGCCATCCGATCGGTGCGTCGGGTGCGCGGATTCTCGTCACGCTGCTCTCGGCCCTGCGCCAGAAAGGCCTGCGCCGAGGTGTGGCGGCGATCTGCATCGGCGGCGGTGAAGCCACGGCCATGGCTGTTGAATGCCTGTATTGAGGTCCACCATGTTAGTGAATGACGAACAACAGCAGATCAGCGACGCCGCCCGGCAGTTTGCCCAAGAGCGTCTGCGGCCCTTTGCTGAACAGTGGGACCGTGAGCACCGCTTCCCGAAAGAAGCCATGGTCGAAATGGCTGAACTGGGCTTCTTCGGCATGCTGGTGTCGGAGCAGTGGGGCGGTTGTGACACCGGTTACCTGGCTTACGCCATGGCCCTTGAGGAAATCGCTGCCGGTGATGGCGCCTGCTCGACCATCATGAGCGTGCACAACTCGGTGGGCTGTGTGCCGATCCTCAAGTTTGGCAATGACCAGCAGAAAGCCCAGTTCCTTACCCCGCTGGCCAGTGGCGCCATGCTCGGTGCGTTCGCCCTGACCGAGCCGCAGGCCGGTTCCGATGCCAGCAGCCTGAAAACCCGCGCCCGCCGTGATGGCGATCATTACGTACTGAATGGCTGCAAGCAGTTCATCACCTCCGGGCAAAATGCCGGTGTGGTGATCGTGTTTGCCGTGACGGATCCGGCAGCCGGCAAGCGCGGCATCAGCGCTTTCATCGTGCCGACGGATTCACCGGGCTACCAGGTCGCCAGGGTCGAAGACAAGCTGGGCCAGCATGCCTCCGACACCTGCCAGATCGTTTTCGATGACGTCCGCGTGCCGGTGGCCAACCGCCTCGGCGAGGAGGGCGAAGGCTACAAGATTGCGCTGGCGAACCTGGAGGGCGGGCGCATCGGCATTGCCGCGCAATCGGTGGGTATGGCCCGCGCAGCGTTTGAAGTGGCACGCGATTATGCCCGCGAGCGGCAAAGCTTCGGCAAACCGTTGATCGAGCATCAGGCTGTCGCGTTCCGTCTGGCCGATATGGCAACGCGCATCGCCGTGGCGCGGCAGATGGTGCATCATGCCGCAGCCTTGCGTGATGCAGGGCGTCCGGCGCTGGTGGAAGCCTCGATGGCCAAACTGTTTGCTTCGGAAATGGCCGAGAAGGTCTGCTCCGATGCCTTGCAGACCCTGGGCGGTTATGGCTATCTGAGCGACTTCCCGCTGGAGCGGATCTACCGCGATGTGCGGGTTTGCCAGATCTACGAAGGCACCAGCGACATTCAGCGCATGGTCATTGCGCGTAATCTTTGAAGGGAGCCGTTTGCATGACGTACGAAACCATCCTGTTGGACATCCGTGACAAGGTCGGTCTGATCACCCTCAATCGGCCGCAGGCGCTCAATGCCCTGAACGCGCAGATCGTGAGTGAGATCAACCAGGCGCTGGACCAGCTCGAACGCGACCCGAACATCGGCTGCGTGGTGCTTACCGGCTCCCAGAAGGCCTTTGCTGCCGGTGCCGATATCAAGGAAATGGCCGACCTGCGTTACCCGCAGATCTACGTCGATGACCTGTTCAGCGACGCTGACCGTATCGCCAATCGCCGCAAGCCGATCATTGCTGCCGTCTCCGGTTTCGCCTTGGGTGGCGGTTGTGAATTGGCGATGATGTGCGACTTCATCCTTGCCGCTGACAACGCCAAGTTCGGCCAGCCGGAAATCAACCTGGGTGTGCTGCCGGGCATGGGCGGTACGCAGCGCCTGACGCGCGCCGTAGGCAAGGCCAAGGCTATGGAACTGTGCCTGACCGGTCGCCTGATGGGCGCTGAAGAGGCCGAGCGTGCGGGGCTGGTTGCCCGTGTCGTACCTCAGGCGGAGTTGCTCGACGAAGCGCTGAAGGTCGCTGCCGTTATCGCCAGCAAATCGATCCCGATGACCATGATGGTCAAGGAAAGCGTCAACCGCGCCTTTGAAGTCAACCTCACCGAAGGTGTGCGCTTCGAGCGTCGCGTGTTCCATGCTGCCTTCGCCACTGAAGACCAGAAAGAAGGCATGGCGGCTTTCATCGCCAAGCGCGAAGCACAGTTCAAGGACCGTTAAGGCACCAACTCGCCGGCAAGGCCTGCTCCCGCACACATTGGGCGGTGGGAGCCAGGCCTTGCCAAGGTGCTACGACGCCTCCCAGACCTACTACCAAATAATGAGCCGCCCGCTGCCAACGGCTCATTCGCGGCTATCGACCTGCTGGCTAAGATCGAACCACTGCCTGCCCTTCGGCAGGCCTCGATCAGCAGAGGTTTGCGCATGATTTACGCAGCACCCGGCACCCCAGATGCCCTTGTCAGTTTCAAGCCCCGTTATGGCAACTACATCGGCGGTGAGTTCGTTGCGCCGTTGAGCGGCCAGTACTTCAGCAACAGCTCGCCGGTCAATGGCCAACTGATTGCGGAGTTTCCGCGCTCCAATGCGGCCGACATCGACCGTGCCCTAGACGCGGCCCATGCCGCTGCCGATGCCTGGGGGCGAACCTCGGTGCAGGACCGCTCGCGGATTCTGCTGCAGATTGCCGACCGTATCGAGCAGCACCTGGAAGTGCTTGCCATCAGCGAAACCTGGGACAATGGCAAGGCCATCCGTGAAACCCTGAATGCCGACGTACCCTTGGCCGCTGACCATTTCCGTTACTTTGCCGGCTGCATCCGTGCTCAGGAGGGTGGCGCCGCCGAGATCAATGACACTACGACGGCTTACCATTTCCACGAGCCGTTGGGTGTGGTCGGGCAGATCATCCCGTGGAACTTTCCGCTGCTGATGGCGGCCTGGAAGCTCGCGCCAGCGCTGGCCGCCGGTAACTGCATCGTGCTCAAGCCTGCTGAGCAGACGCCGCTGTCGATTACAGTGCTGGCCGAGCTGGTTGGCGACCTGTTGCCACCGGGCGTGTTGAACATCGTTCAGGGGTTTGGCCGTGAAGCGGGTGAGGCCCTGGCCACCAGCAAGCGCATCGCCAAGATCGCCTTCACCGGCTCCACCCCTGTGGGCTCGCACATTCTCAAATGTGCTGCCGAAAACATCATTCCGTCTACAGTGGAGCTGGGCGGGAAATCGCCGAACATTTTCTTCGAGGACATCATGCAGGCCGAACCTGCATTCATCGAAAAGGCTGCCGAAGGCCTGGTGCTGGCGTTCTTCAACCAGGGTGAAGTCTGCACCTGCCCATCACGGGCGTTGGTTCAGGAGTCGATCTACGAGCCCTTCATGGCCGCGGTGATGAAGAAGATCGGCCAGATCAAACGCGGCAATCCGCTGGACACCGAAACCATGGTCGGCGCCCAGGCTTCAGAACAGCAGTACGAAAAGATCCTCTCCTACATGCAGGTCGCCCGCGAAGAAGGCGCCGAGGTGCTCACCGGTGGTGATCGCGAGCGTCTGGCCGGTGATTTGTCCCAGGGCTATTACATCCAGCCGACCCTGCTCAAGGGGCACAATGGCATGCGGGTGTTCCAGGAAGAAATCTTCGGCCCTGTCGTTGGTGTGACCACCTTCAAGGACGAGGCCGAAGCCCTGGCGATTGCCAACGACACCGAGTTTGGCCTCGGTGCTGGCGTCTGGACCCGTGACATCAACCGTGCCTACCGCATGGGCCGCGCGATCAAGGCCGGTCGCGTGTGGACCAACTGCTACCACCTGTACCCGGCCCATGCCGCATTTGGTGGTTACAAGAAGTCTGGCGTTGGCCGTGAAACCCACAGAATGATGCTCGACCATTACCAGCAGACCAAGAACCTGCTGGTGAGCTACGACATC